>QLAH01000417.1_pt1 | contig 23227 bp, 19 predicted proteins | sample 4693081 | NCBI WGS metagenome assembly QLAH01 (sample SAMN09425401, study PRJNA476045) | Lake water metagenome, whole genome shotgun sequencing project.
CCGGAGCACTTCGCCGATGCCGGCCAGTTCGGCACGGCCCTCGCGGCGAAGGCCCAGGTGGTCGAGCAACTGGGAGGCGTCTCCTACGTTTACGCCGTCGGCCGCGACGGGGAGACCAAGGTCACCATCCAGCAGAAGGGGCACTCGCGAATCGACCACGGGGCCACCATCGAGGTGGGCATCGAGCCGGGGGCTGCGATCGCCTTCGACGGGAACGGCCTGCGGCTCTAGGCGGCGCGGCAGTCGGACTTATCCCCGCGGTTCCTGAACGTGGGACACTGCCTCGTCACCTGCAGGGCGGGCGCTCGCGACGAACGGACGGCAGGGGATATCGAGGGCCATCGGAGTCGTCCGGTGGCGGGCCGCGGTGCTGAGCAACCGGCCGCTGGTGAGGCCGAGTTCTGCCGGACCATCGGGCAGGCTACCGGGAGAGCCAGCGCGACCGTTCCCTTTGCATCCCCGTCTAAACCGACCTCGATCGACCGGCGGGGCGAAAGTCTCGCTTATATTGCGGACTAACCGCGTTTGGGGCTCAGCCCCGCCGGTCCCCGCCCATCCATCAACCCGAGGCCGTCCGGCCGACGGGGGCTTCGTCACGCCTGCCGACCGCGGCGCCGATACGACGGATGGTGTAGAGGGTGCAGGCGGTCGCGAACCTGTACGGCGGCGGGCGGTGCGTATAGGCAGGATGGTATGTTTGGCCGCAAGGGCCTGCTCCCGAACCACCGCACACAGAGGTACATCATGGTCAAGGCTGCTTTCCTGGGACTGGGCGTCATGGGCTATCCGATGGCGCGTCACCTCGCGGCCAAGGGGCACGACGTCACCGTCTACAACCGCACCACGGCGAAGGCCGAGAAGTGGGTCGCCGAACATGGTGGCCGCCTGGCGACGACGCCGGTCGACGCTGCCCGTGGACAGGATATCGTCTTCGCCTGCGTGGGCAACGACAACGACCTGCGCGAGGTGACGCTTGGCGGGCAGGGCGCTTTCAAGGGAATGGGCAAGGGAGCGGTGTTCGTCGATCACACGACCGCCTCGGCCGACATCGCACGCGAACTGCATGCAGCGGCCGCGACGCTCGGCTTCGGCTTTCTCGATGCCCCGGTCTCGGGCGGGCAGGCGGGCGCCGAAAACGGCCAGCTGACGGTGATGGTCGGCGGTGAGCAGGCGGTGTTCGATACGGCGCAGCCGGTGATCATGAGCTTTGCCAAGGCGGCGCGGCTGCTGGGTGAGCCGGGGGCCGGGCAACTGGCCAAGATGATGAACCAGATCTGCATCGCCGGGGCGGTGCAGGGGCTGGCCGAGGCGATCCACTTCGGCAAGCAGTCCGGCATGGACATCGAGGCGGTGATCGACGTCATCTCCAAGGGCGCGGCCCAGTCATGGCAGATGGAGAACCGCTACAAGACGATGAATGCCGGCAAGTTCGACTTCGGCTTCGCCGTCGACTGGATGCGCAAGGACCTCGGCATCGTGCTGGACGAAGCCCGCAGCAACGGCGCGAAGCTGCCGCTGACGGCGCTGGTCGACCAGTTCTACGGCGACGTGCAGGCGATGGGTGGCAATCGCTGGGATACGTCGAGCCTGCTGGCGCGCCTCGAGCGCGACCGCAAGTCGTGAGCCTGAGAGCCGCGGCTGCCCTGTTGGGGCAGCCGCGGCCTTCAAACCTGCTAGAGGCGGCCTGCCATGGCGCGGTCGAAGATCTCGAGTGCCAGGGCGCGGGTCAGTTCCACAGGATTGCCGCCGGCGGTGGGGTCGACGATCGCCATGTCGCCGATCTTCTCACGTTGCGCCCCATCGACCTTGAAGTCGGCGAGCGTGTGCGGCACGCCGAGCTTTGCCCTGAGGTCGAGCACGGCGGCGAGGAAGGCATCGAAGCTGGGCGCGAGGCCCAGATAGGCGGCCAGTCGCGCGATGCGGACCTCGATCGCCGGGCGGTTCACCACCAGCACGTACGGCATGAACACCGCATTGGTCATGCCATGGTGGGTATCGTAGAGCGCGCCGACCGGGTGGCTCAGCGCGTGGATGGCGCCGAGACCCTTCTGGAACGCGGTGGCGCCCATCGCCGCTGCGCTCATCATGTGGCCGCGGGCCTCGATGTCGTTGGGGTCTGCGGCGACCTTGGCGAGGTTCTCGAACACCAGCCGGATGCCCTCGACGGCAATGCCGTCGGCGAGCGGGTGATAGCCGGGGGCGCAGTAGGCCTCGAGGCAATGCGCCAGCGCATCCATGCCCGTGCCGATGGTGATGAAGCGCGGCATGCCGACCGTCAGTTCAGGGTCGGCAATCACCACCTTCGGCATCATCAGAGGGTGGAAGATCACCTTCTTGGTGTGGGTCGTCTCGTCGGTGATGACCCCGGCGCGGCCGACTTCCGAGCCGGTGCCGGCGGTGGTCGGTACCGCGACGATCGGCAGGATGCCCTTGGGGTCGGCGCGGGTCCACCAGTCGCCGATGTCCTCGAAGTCCCACATCGGCCGGGTCTGGCCGGCCATGAAGGCGATGACCTTGGCGGCATCGAGACCCGAGCCGCCGCCGAAGGCGATAACCCCGTCATAGCCGCCGGCACGCAGCACGGCGATGCCGGCTTCGACATTGGCGGAGATCGGGTTCGGCTTCACGTCGGAGAAGATACCAGGCTCGAAGCCGGCGGCCCGGAGCAGCGCGAGTGTATTCTGCGTCACCGGCAGCGGGGCGAGGCCGGCATCGGTCACCAGCAAAGGCTTCTTGATCCCGGCCGTCTTCAACGCCTCGGGCAGCTCGGCGATGCGGCCGGGGCCGAACTTCACGGCGGTGGGGTAGTTCCAGTTGGCTTTGGTCATTGTCGTCTCCGGCGCCAGCGCGCCTCAGGCCTCTTTGAGGTGATAGGATTTTGGCTGGGTCAGGTTGGCATAGCCGATTTCGCTCAGCGCGCCGCCCTTGCCGGTGTCCTTGACGCCGGTCCAGACCAGCGCCGGATCGAGGTAGTCGCAGCGGTTGGCGAACACCGTGCCGGTCTCGATGCGCGCACCGAGTGTGGCAACAGTGTCGAGGTCGGCTGACCATACTGACGCGGTGAGGCCGTAGGGGCTGTCGTTCATCAGGGCGATGGCCTCGTCGTCATCGGCCACCTTCATGATGCCGACCACCGGGCCAAAGCTCTCCTCGCGCATCACGGCCATCTGGTGGTTCACATCCACCAGCACCTGCGGTGTGAGGTAGGGCGAGCCGGGGCGGTCCTCGGTGTGCTTGCTGCCCATCAGGGCGCGAGCGCCCTTGCGCAGCGCCTCGTCGGTCTGGCCGCGCACCAGATCGGCGAACTTGGCCGCAGCCATCGGTCCAACGACGGTATCGGCCTCGAGCGGGTTGCCGAGCGCCCAGCCTTTGGCATTCTCGACGAAGCCTTCGACGAAGCGGTCGTAGACGTCGGCATGCACATAGATGCGCTCGACGCCGCAGCAGGACTGGCCAGAGTTGAAGAAGGAGCCATCGACGAGGTTCTCGACGGCGCTGGGCAGGTTGGCGTCGGGACGCACATAGGCGGGGTCCTTGCCGCCAAGCTCCAGGCCCAGGGTCGCGAAGGTGCCGGCCGCTGCGCGCTCGATGCGGCGGCCGCCTTCGACCGAGCCGGTGAAATTGATGTGGTCGATCTGGCCCGAGCCGATCAGCTTTTCGGTGTCGGCGTGGTTGAGCACGAGGTTCTGGAACAGCCCGTCGGGCAGGCCGGCAACCTGCATTGCCTCGGCGAAGCGTTCGCCCACCAGCAGGGTCTGGCTGGCGTGCTTCAGGATCACCGCATTGCCGGCCATCAGGCCCGGCACGATCGAGTTGACGGCGGTGAGGAACGGATAGTTCCACGGCGCGATCACCACCATGGTGCCGAGCGGCTCGTGGGCGATCCAGCGGCGGAAGCCATCCTTCGCCGGGCGCATCGAGGGCGCGAGCGCTTCCTCGGCGATGGCGATCATGTGGCGGGCACGCTCTTCGACACCGCGCTTCTCGCCGCCGAAGCGGACGGGGCGGCCCATCTGCCAGGCGAGCTCGGGGACGATCTCGTCATTGCGCGCCAGCAGCGCATCGACGAAGTGCGACAGGAACTTTGCCCGCTCGCGCACCGTGACCGCACCCCAGGCCCTGCGGGCCGCAGCGGCGCGTGCGACGGCCGACTCGATCTCGGGGCCGGTGGCGACGGGGCGCTCGGCGTAAATGCTGCCGTCGATGGGCGATATGATCTTGACCGTTTCGGTCATGGGTCACCTGTATGAATGCGACTGAAACTCAGGACCGCTCGAAGCCGCGCTTCAGCTCCCAGTCCGTGACGCGCCGGTCATACTCGAACTGTTCCCATTCCGCAGTATGAACGTAGTGGTCGATCACGTCCTTGCCGAGGGCTTCCACCAGCATCTTCGAGTTGCGGAGCGCCGCGGTGGCGTCGCGGAGGGTCTTGTGCACCTCGCGCAGCTTGGCGCCGGAATAGGCGTCGCCCTGGAAGACCGGTTCGAGCGTCAGCTTGTCCTCGATACCCTTGAGGCCGGCTGCGATCAGCGCAGCGAAGGCGAGGTAGGGGTTGAGGTCAGCGCCGCCGATGCGGCATTCGACGCGGATGCCCCTGGTGTTCTCGCCGCAGAGGCGGAAGCCGGCGGTGCGGTTGTCGGGGCTCCACACCGCCTTGGTCGGGGCAAAGGTGCCGGCCTGGAAGCGTTTGTAGGAGTTGATGTATGGCGCGAGGAAATAGGTGATGTCGCCTGCGTAGGTCAGTTGCCCGGCCATGAACTGCTTCATCAGGTCCGACATGCCGAGCGGGTCGCTCGCATCGACGAACTGGTTCTTGCCGTCCCTGGCCAGCGACATGTGGATGTGGCTCGACGATCCGGCGAGGCCGAAATCCCACTTCGACATGAAGGTGACGGCCTTGCCTTGCAGGTAGGCGATCTCCTTGGTGGCGTTCTTGATCACCACGTGCCGGTCCGCCATGGTCAGGGCCTCGGCGTAGCGGACGTTGATCTCTTCCTGCCCCGGGCCCCACTCGCCCTTGGAGTTCTCGACCGGAATGCCCGACGCAGTGAGCTGCTTGCGCAGCGCGCGCATCATCGGCTCTTCCTTGGTGGTCTGGAAGATATTGTAGTCCTCGCTGTAGTAGCCCGAGGCCTTCAGGTTGCGGTGGCCCTTCTCGTGGATGGTGCGGAAGTCGTCGTCGAACAGGTAGAATTCGAGTTCGGACGCGAAGTTGGCCGTCAGCCCCATGGCTTCGAGCCGCTTCAGCTGCGACTTGAGCACGGCGCGCGGGCTGTGCGGGATGGGTTCGCGATGGTGATGGTCGACGAGGTCGGCGATGACCAGCGCGGTGCCTTCGAGCCAGCTGCACTTCATCAGCGTAGCGAGGTCGGGCTGCATGACGAAGTCGCCATAGCCCTTGTCCCAGCTTGCCGCGGCGTAGCCGGGCACCGGCTCCATGTCGATGTCGTCGGCCAGCAGGTAGTTGCAGCCGTGGGTCTCGTCGATGGCGCCCTCGAGGAAGAACTCGGCCTGGAAGCGCTTGCCGATCAGCCGACCCTGCATGTCGGGAAAGGCGACGAGGACGGTGTCGATGGTGCCGGCTGCTACGTCGGCTTTCAGCTGGTCCAGCGAATAGGCGGTCACGTTCAGAACTCCCGCGAGGCGTGTCGCGATCTTGAGATAGGGAGCAGCCGCACCGGGATGATGCGGCCGCGACGATGGCTCAGTACCGGTACGGAGGACCGGCCAGTTCCATTTCTTCGTTGTACTTCTTGATGATCTCGACGACGCGGCCGCTGCGGGGGCTCTGGGCGGCGATCTCGTCCCAGAACTTCACGGCTTCGGTCTCGACCGTCTTCCATTCCTCGGCCGGAATCGAAGTCAGCTCGAGCGTGCCGTTGAGGCGGTAGTTGGACTCGCCGGCCCAGTACCAGTGCTGGCGGTAGTAGTGCGAGCTGTCGATCATCATGCGGTAGAGCTGCTGCAGGTGCGGCGGCAGTTCGTTCCATTTCGCCGTGTTGACGAAGTAGGAACCGGCCCAGGCGCCCGACAGCGGGTTGGTGCAGAAGTATTTCAGGACGTTGGACCAGCCCACGGTGTGCATCTCGGTGATGCCGCACCAGCAGACGCCGTCGAGTTCGCCGGTCTGGATGGCCGGCTCGACGTCTTCGTAGGGCAGCGATACCGGGACGACGCCGAAGCGCGACAGGAACTGGCCGCCCGTCGGGAAGGTGTAGACGCGGAGACCCTTGAGGTCGGCAAGGCTGCGGATCGGCTTGGTGGTGCCGAAGTTGCAGGGGTCCCAGGCGCCGGTGGAGAGCCAGGTGACATCCGGGATTTCGGCATAGGCTTCTTCCCAGATTTCCTTGAGGCCGCGCCAGTGCCAGAGCGCCGGAACGTCCAGCGAATAGCGCGAGGCGAGCGGGAAATAGGCGCCGAATGCCTTGACGTCGACAGGTGCCGAGGCCGAGTCGTCGTCGCTCTGGGCGGCGTCGATGGTGCCGGTCTGCACGGCGCGGAACAGTTCGCCGTGTGGCACCAACTGGTCGGCGGTGTAGAGCTCGATCACCATCTCGCCGTTGGCGGCGGTGTTGAACCAGTCGATGGCGTTCTTGACGACATGCTCGGCGAGCGCCGGGCCTGCATAGGTCTGCATGCGCCAGCGGATCGGGCTCTGGGCCTTCACGGCGGGCATCGCCAGCGCCGTCGCGCCAACGGCGCCCGCCGTGGCAAGACCGGCCTTCTTCAAGAAGCTGCGTTTGTTGAGAATCTCAGTCATATGCTTCAATCCCTGTTGTTGATCTTGTCGGGAAGCCGAGGCGCTCCCCGAGGTCCCCATCGACACGACGGCAGTCAATCCGGCTGGCGCCTCCCCCAGTCCGTTTCGTGGTTCACTCGCAAGTGTGGGCGCATCATGAGACCCGCCCGCGATAAAGGTCGGGCAGCCAGAGCGCGATCTGGGGGAAGAGCATCAGCAGGATCAGCGTCAGGACCATCAGCGCGATGAACGGCGCGATCGAGCGGTAGATATCGCCCAGGCTGACCTCTGGCGGCGCCATGGCTCGCATGAGGAACAGGTTGTAGCCGAATGGCGGGGTGATGTAGGCGATCTGGCAGGTCACCGTGTAGAGAATGCCGAACCAGACGATGTCGAAGCCGAGGATCTTGACCAGCGGTATATAGAGCGGCGCGACGATCACCAGCATTGCCGTGTCGTCGAGGAACATCCCCATCACGATGAAGCTGAGCAGCATCAGGATCAGGATGCCCCAGGCGTCGAGCCCGAAGGTGTTGAGCAGCAGGGTCTCGATGGCGCGCACCGCACCCAACCCGTCATAGACAGACGAGAAGCAGAGCGCCCCGAGGATGATCCATAGGAACATGCAACTGATCAGCAGGGTCTGGCGGGTGGTGGTCTCCAGCACCTTCCAGTTGAGCTTGCCCGACAGGGCTGCCGCGATCGTTGCAAGGAGCGCGCCCACGGCCGAACTCTCGGTCAGGCTGGTGATGCCGGTGAGGAACAGCGTCATCATGATGGCGAAGACCGCGACAGGCATGAAGCCTTCGCGCAGCAGCACCAACTTCTCGCGGGTGGTGATCTGGGCCCGCTCCTCGAGCGACATTGGCGGCCCCAGCTCGGGCTGGATGCGGCAGCGGATGTAGATGTAGAGCCCGAAGATCGTCGCCATGAGCAAGCCGGGCAGGAGGCCCGCCAGCCACAGTTCGGTGATCGGCGCGCGGGCGATCATGGCGAACAGGACCAGGACAACGCTCGGCGGGATGAGGATGCCGAGTGACGATCCGGCCTGGATCACACCCGTGACCATCACCTTGTCATAGCCCCGCTTCAGCAGCTCCGGCAGCGCGATGGTCGCGCCGATTGCCATGCCGGCGACGCTGAGCCCGTTGATGCACGAGATCAGCACCATCAGCGCCACGGTGCCCAGTGCCAGCCCGCCGCGCACCGGGCCAAACCAGACGTGGAACATCCGATAGAGGTTCGAGGCGATGCCGCTCTCGCTCATCATGTAGCCCATGAAGACGAAGAACGGCACGGTGATGAGCGGGTACCAGTTGAGAACCTGAAAGGCCTGGTTGAACGGCATTTCGACCGCGCCCCGGCCCCACAGCAGCAACGCCGCTGCGGCCCCGACGAAGCCGATGACGCCGAAGACCCGCTGGCCGGTGAACAACAGCATCATCATGGTGGCGAACATGAAGATGGTGATGAGTTCGGGGCTCATGCGATCGGCCTGCCCATCGCTTCGGCGATGTCCTTGAAGAACTGGGAAATCACCTGCAGCAGCATCAGCAGGATGCCGATCGTCATGGCGAGCTTGACCGGCCACAGCACCGGCGACCAGGCGCTGTAGTTCTTCTGGTTGTACTGGAGTGCGTACTGCGTGCTGGAGACAGCGCCCCAGAGCAGGACGCCGAGGAAGAACAGCACGAACAGGATGGTGACTGCGTCGATGATCGCCCGGCTTCTGGCGGAAAATCGGTCGTAGAACAGGTCCATCCGCACATGGGCGTTGTGCTGCAGCGAATAGGCGCCACCCAGCAGGAAGTAGGCGGCGAGCAGGAACTGGGTCGTTTCCAGGGCCCAGTTCACCGGAGTGCCCAGAAAGGCGCGCGAGAAGGTCGACCACAGCATGATGGCGGCCATCACGAAGAACAGCGCCATGGCCAGCCGCCCGACCCAGTCGTTCAGCCGGTCCACCCACAGCACATAGAGCCGGATCGCTCTAGGCATGCGACTGGCTCCTCTCCGGTGCGGTGCGCGGCGCCGCGGCGGCCTGCGTCAGCGATCGGGCGAGCAGGTCGACCCAGCGCTCCACCCCGGCCGCGTCACGGATCTCATCATTGCGCAGCTCGAGCATCGTCGCCTCGATGCCGCGCGCGTCGCCGTGATGCTCGAGCGTGAAGGTGACGCCGGTGAGGGCGGAGTAGGGCTCGTTCCAGCCGATGCTCAACGTGGGTTCGGCGGATGCCAGCGCGGCCTGCAGCGCCAGGGTATAGCGGTCGTCCCGGCCGTGGATCAGGCCGATCTGCCAGGGGCGCGCCACGCCGAGAAACACCGGGGTGAACGAATGCAAGCAAACGAGGATCGATTCCTGCCCCAGCCGCTGCCGGCGCGCCAGCAAGTCCTCGATCGCCGCGTGGTAGGGGTGGTAGTAGCTGTCGATGCGATGCTGGCGTTCGTCCGTCGAAAGGTTCTCGTTCGCGGCAATACGGGTGGCTTCCGACAAAGTCCAGAACAGGCCCGGCGAACCGACATCGCGGTTCGCGTCGATGACGAGGCGAGAGACATGCGAGGCGACAAGCGGCGCTTCGAGCCGGGTCGATAGCCCGCGGCTCACCGCAAGCGCGCCGGGATCCCAGGCGATATGGCTGAAGCGCTCACTCTCGGTGAGCCCCATGTCACCATAGCGATCCGGGATGACGTTGGAGGCGTGGTCGCAGACCAGCACGAATGGCGAGCTGCCGCCCGCGTTCGCAACTTCAACGACCTGATGCCCCCCGGCATTCATTTTCCGCTACGCCTGCGCTATTAACCTCTGCAACAGTAGTTCCGGACTTTGATTTTCTGTCAATCGTGAAACGTCAGGATCAGGACCCCACACATGGCCGGCAAGACCGTTGCGGCGCGCGTACACGATCTCAATGAGGCCCTGACCGGCGCCGGGCGGCGCGCGGCGCGCGGGCTGCTCAGCAACTATCCGCTGCTTGGCCTCGCGCCGGTGGCCGAGTTCGCGACGGGGGCAGGCGTCAGCGCCGCAACGGTAGTGCGTTTCGTGGCGCAACTGGGCTTCAGGTCGTATCCTGATTTCCAGCGGGCGTTACGCGAGGAACTGGAGGAGCGCTCGCGATCGCCGCTGCAGCGCCCGGCGCTGTCGGCCGAGGCGCAGGGCACACAGAGTTTCCTCGGCACATTCCTCGACCAGTCGGCGCAACGGCTCCGCGATACTGCCGACCTCAGCATGGCCTGGGAGTTCGACGCTGTGTGCCAGCGCCTCGCCGAGGGCAAAGGCAACTGCTTCCTCGCTGGTGGCCGATTCACCGATTTCCTCGCCGGCTACCTCGAGGCGCACCTTCGGCTTGTGCGACCGGGCGTTCGCCGCCTCGACGGCAGGCCGGCGACCCGGGCCGACCAGTTGATCGACGTTAAGGCGGGCGACCTCGCCATTCTGTTTGACGTGCGGCGCTACGACAGTTCGCTGCTCGAGACGGCCACCGTCCTCGCTCAGCGGCGCGCCCATATCGTGCTGGTCACCGACGAGTGGCTGAGCCCCATCGCCCGGCATGCCCGACACGTGCTGCCGTGCCGCACCGAGACGGGCAGCACCTGGGATGCCAATGGCGCGCTGCTGGCGGTTTCGGAAGCGATCGTTGCCCGCGTCACCGAACTGGCCTGGCCGACCGCGAGCCGCAGGATCGGCACGCTGGAGTCCAAGCCCGACGGCGGAAAGTAGCAGCCCCCACCAATTTTCGATCCGGTGTGGCGGTCGATTCGGCCGTGGCGCCCGGATTCCCTCGGGCTCCCTGGTCGATCCCGGGTTTTCCACATGGCACGCCAACCCCGCAGAAAGCGGCGGTGCGGTCAAGGTCTTGTGTCGCACCCGGGTCCATGTAATGTCGTTGGTAAATTTTTACTGCGGGCTGTACTCGGCCTGACAGAGGCGCCGGCAAACGGCGCCGCAACCAACTGCGGAGGGGCAGGAGGATGGCGACAGAGGAAACGCCAGGACGACGCAAGTCGTTTCTGCAGCAGCTGAACACCAGCAAGGTGCTGCTGCTGATGTGCGTACCGGCAGTGGTGTTCTTTGTCGTGTTCAACTATGCGCCACTGCCTGGTGCGTGGATCGCCTTCACGAATTTCAACTACCGCGATGGCATCTTTGGCAGCCCGTTTGTCGGGTTCAGAAACTTCGAGTTCCTTATCAAATCGGGCCAGCTGTGGACGCTGACGCGGAATACCATTCTCTACAATCTCGCCTTCATCGTGTTCGGCAACATCCTGCAGATTGCCATCGCGATCATGCTCAACGAGATTCGCTCGACCTTCTTCAAGAAGATCAGCCAGGCGGCGATGTTTCTGCCCTTCTTCATCTCGGCGGTGCTGGTCGGCGTGATCGCCTTCAACCTGCTGAACTACGATACGGGTGCCATCAACGCGCTGATCCGGGAAACCGGTGGCGATCCGATAAAGATTTACTCAACCGCAGGCGCCTGGCCGCTGATCATCATCATGGTCCACCTGTGGCAGTCGACGGGCTATGGCTCGATCGTCTACTTCGCCGCGATCATGGGCATCGACCGCAGCCTCTACGAAGCGGCAACGGTCGATGGCGCATCGGCCTGGCAGCGCATCCGCTACGTGACGCTCCCCAGCCTCAAGCCGACCTTCATCATCCTGGTGCTGTTCTCGCTGGGCGGCATCATGCACGGCAATTTCGGGCTGTTCTGGAACCTCATCGGCAACAACGCCTCGCTGTTCTCGACCACCGACATCATCGAGACCTCGGTCTACCGCATGGTGCTGTCGCAGAACAACTTCACCACCTCCACGGCCGTCGGGCTCTATCAGTCGCTGTTCGGCTTCGCCCTCGTGATGACGGCGAACTGGATCGTGCGCCGGATCAACAAGGACTACGCGCTGTTCTGATGACCGATCAAGCAACCACCAGTGGCATCGTCGAAGGCGTCGGCATCGGCCCCGCGAAGCCCCGCGCCGTAAAACTCGACCGCAGCGATGTCGTGCTGCAGACGATCTCGTACATTTTCGTCACGGTGTTCGCGATATTCTGCATCGCCCCATTCGTGCTGATCCTGTCGGCATCGTTCTCGACCGAGTCGGCGATCATGAAGAGCGGCTTCGGACTATTGCCGAAGGAGTTCACTCTCGACGCCTACGAGTGGATATTCAGGGCGCCGCGCCAGATCATCGGGTCCTATGTCGTCACCATCACGATGACGGTCTGCGGCACGGCGATCGGCCTGTTCATCATCTCGATGACGGGCTACGCGCTGAACCGGAAGGATTTTCCCTTCCGCAACCACATCTCGTTCTTCATCTACTTCACCACGCTGTTCTCGGCCGGCCTCGCGCCGACCTTCCTGTGGATCGCGCGCGACCTGGGACTGCGGGGCAGCTACTTCGCGGTGTTCCTGCAGTTGCTGATGACGCCGTGGCTCATCATCCTGATGAAGAATTTCATGCGGACTGTGCCGTACGAAATCATCGAAAGCGGCAAGGTCGACGGGGCCGGTGACTTCCGCATCTTCGCCCAGCTCTGCCTGCCGATGATGAAGCCGGCGCTGGCGACGATTGGACTGTTTCTCGCGCTCGGCTACTGGAACGAGTGGTACCTGAGCTCGCTCTACCTGGGCAGCACGGTCGAGTTCAAGCCGCTGCAGTACCACCTCTACAACATCATCAATACCGCCAACGCGCTGCGCAACTCGGTGGCTGGCTCCAATGTCAGCATCACCAACCTGCCCAGCAATACGCTGAAGATGGCGAGCGCCATCGTGGCCATCGGCCCGATCCTGCTGCTCTACCCCTTCATCCAGAAATACTTCGTCAGCGGCATCACCATCGGTGCGGTGAAAGGATGACGGCTGATTGAGTTACGCAGCCGGCCCGGTGACCGGCGGCACTCTCGAGGCACTCGAGTGAGGGAGGATCACCGCGAATGACCAGAACAAGGCACTTACGAGGAGGACTAGAAATGCACAGACGGAACATCCTGCGGGTCGGGGCGGCGCTGCTGACCCTCGGCATCAGCATGCCGGCTTTGACGGCAAGTGCGTTCGCCCAGGACGCGCCCACCGAGATCACCATGCTGACGATGGGCAACAAGCCTACCAACGGCCGCCTCGAGGCGGTGCTGGAGAAGCTGAACGAACTGCTGGTGGCCAAGGCCAATGCCAAGCTCGACATGTTCTATGTCGAGTGGGCGGACTGGCAGACCCAGTACAACGTGCAGCTGCTGTCGGGCGACGACAATGTCGATCTGGTGGCTACCGCCACCGACTGGCTCTACGCGTGGGAGAACGCCGAAAAGGGCGCCTTCATGCCGCTGACGGCGGAAATGCTGAAAGCGCATGCGCCCAAGACCTGGGCACAGGTCGATGCGGCCGGGCACTGGGACCTGACCGAGCTCGCCGACGGCAACATCTACTTCATGCCCGAGGACAACTACACCCAGTACACCAACCACGGCTTCTTCTACCGTGGAGACTGGGCCAAGGCGGCCGGGCTGGAGAACGGCGAAGTCACCAAGTTCGAGGACTTCACCACGTATTTCCAGTGGGTGAAGGCCAACCAGCCCGACGCCTATCCGTGGGATGCCGCGGGCCTGAGCGAGGCACCGCTGACTGGGTACATCCAGGGCCACACGGACTTCCAGACTCTCCAGGGCATCATGGCGGGCAACTTCGCTCCGTTCGATACCTCGGCAGCCGACCCCTACACCGTGACCTCCCGCTACATGGAAGGCGATGCGCTGATCGAGGCGGCCACGCTCGCCAAGCAGTGGAACGAGATCGGTGTGTGGCGCGAGGATGCGCTGAACTATGACGGCGAGCCGCGCGAACTGCTGTATGCGGGCCGCTCGGGCGCCGACCAGCACCACACGCAGACGTTCGTCAACGACATAGTCAACAACATGAACCAGAAGCAGCCTGGATCCGACCCGAAATTCTTCTACTGGGGCATGGAAAACGGCAACTTCTTCAAGGACATCTTCACGCACGGCGCGATGGCCGTGAGTGCGTACTCGAAGCATCCGGAGAAGGCGCTGGAGGTCTACGACCTGATCCGCAACGATCCGGAAATCTACCGGCTGTTCACTGTCGGCATCGAAGGCACCGACTACGTCATCACTGCCGACGGGAAGCTGGGCCGGCCGGAGGGCTGGGACCAGTCGACCATGGACCTGGGCACCAACTACTGGTGGGGCCGCATGGACGAATACGAGCTGCCGCGCACCACGCAGGCACCGAACATGGGCGAAATCATCGCCAAGCTCGATGCAAGCGCCAAGGACTATCCTTACTCGACGCTCACCGTGAACAAGCAGGCGATCGACCCAGTCCTCGCCGCAATGAGTGCCGTGCTGTCGGAGTACATTCCGCAGCTTGCCTACGGCAAGTTTGAGGATCCGGCCGCTGCAGTGGCCGAGATGCGCCAGAAGCTGAATGACGTCGGGTATCAGGATGCCCGCGCTTCGCTGCAGGCCGACATGGACGCCTGGAAGGCAGCCCGCGGCCTGTAGTCAGCCAGATATGGACGGGCGGGCCCCAACGGGTCCGCCTGCCCCTCGCGCGTCCCTTTCCGGAGTTCAGACCAGTGGTCACCCTGTTCTCGCAGGATTCCGCACTGATGCGCGGCCTGACCCGCGTCGCGGACGTCATGATCCTGAATTTCCTCTTCATCGCCACCTCGATCCCCGTCGTGACGCTGGGTGCCTCGCTGACGGCGCTCAACTTCACCGCAATGCGGATCGCGACGGGCCGATGCAACTCGGTGTCGGGCGACTATTTCCGCTCGTTCCGACAGAATTTCCGGCAGGGCACGATCATCGGGCTCATCCTTGCGGCGATCGGTGCAGTGCTGGCAGCCTGGTACGTCGTCGTCACCAACCTCGCGATCGAGCCGCTGCTCGAACTGGTGCTGCTGGCGATCTGGTACGGACTCGCCTTCAGCTTTGCGACGATGACGCTTTTCACCTTCCCTTACCTTGCCAGCTTCACCGGCAGCACGCCGCAGGTGCTGCGCAACGCCCGTCTGATGTCGTGGAAGCACTCCCTCACCACGCTCGGCGCCCTGGCGGTGATCGGACTCTCGGTCGTCGTCACGGTGTTCTACCCGCAAGTCACCGGCTACGGGCTGTTCTGGCTGCTGGCCGGCTTCGGCGCGATCGCCACGGCCAACGGGTTTCTGTTCGCCCGGATCTTCGACAAGTACATCGCCGCCGCAGCGGCCAACCAGACATAGGGGCCGGAGGCTCATGCATCGCTACGATATCCGCTGGTGGAAGTTCATCCTCGGCGACGCGCCGGAAGCCTGGGCCAAGGGCTTTGACGATGCCGCCTGGCGCCGACTGGCCGTGCCGCACGACTGGAGCATCGAGCAGCCCTTTGCCGAGCATCATTCGAGCGGTACCGGCTATCTGCCCGGCGGCATCGGCTGGTATCGCGCGCACGTGTCGCTGAAGGACGTCGGCGAAGTCGCCGGCAAGCATGTGCGGCTGAAGTTCGAGGGCGTCTACAAGAACGCACAGGTGTGGGTAAACGGCTACCATGTCGGCGGTCGGCCGAATGGCTGGGTGGAGTTCTCGTTCGACCTCACCGAGATCCTTTCCTACGCCAACAGCGATGACCTGGTGATCGCGGTGCGGGTGGAACACACCGATATCTCGGACAGCCGCTGGTACAACGGCACGGGCATCAACCGCCAGGTCGAGCTGCAGGTGCACGAGCCGGTCCGGGTCGCCGAGTACGGCACGGTGTTCGAGACGGTGAGCGCCGACGCCAGCGAGGCGATGGTCCGCGTAGCGCAAACGCTCTGCAACGACACTGGCGAGGCGCTGACGGTGCATGTGCTGCACGAACTGCGCTCACTGTCGGCCGGTGCGGTGCACACGTTCGCTGCCGAGGTCGAGATAGCGGCGGGTGAGAGCGCCAGCGTCGAGGTGACGGGAAAGGTCCTGCAGCCGGACCTGTGGTCCGACACGAGGCCGAACCTCTACCGGCTCAGCAGCACGCTGGGCTGGGTGCAGGGCGGTACCATGCGGCGGGCCGTGTACGATGAAACCGTCGGGATTCGCACCTTCCGGTTCGATGCGGATAACGGGTTCTTCATCAACGGCGAGCACCGGACGCTGAAGGGCGTTTGCCTGCACGAGGATGCCGGCCCGTTCGGCACGGCGGTGCCGGCGGCGGTGTGGCTGCGGCGGCTGCTGAAGCTCAAGGAGATGGGCTGCAACGGAGTGCGCATGGCGCACAACCCGCATGCGCCCGAACTCTACCGGCTGTGCGACGCGCTCGGCTTCTACGTCATCGACGAGGCATTCGACGAGTGGGAGAACCCCAAGAACAAGTGGTGGCAGGGGCACAATGTCTACCCGCCGCGGCACCAGGGCTATGCCCACGAATTCCCGGCCTGGCATGAGCGCGACCTCGAGAACATGGTTGATGCGCACCGCAACTACCCCTCGATCATCGCCTGGAGCACAGGCAACGAGATCGATTACCCCAACGACCCTTATGCGAGCCCGATGTTCGAAGCGATGACGGGCAACAACGACGCCAACAAATCGGCGCGGCAGCGGGCCTATGACCCGAACCGGCCCGATGCGCGGCGCCTCGCAACGCTCTCGCGCAAGCTGGCGGCGATCGTGCGCCGCAAGGATTCGACGCGGCCGGTGACGGTGGGATCGGCCTTCCCAGAGCTGTCGCGGCACACGGGCTTTCTCGAGCCACTGGACCTCGTTGGCTACAACTACAAGGAGCATCTCTATCCGGCCGACCACGAGAAGTTCCCGAGCCAGCCGATCGTGGGCAGCGAGAACGGTCATGGCTATGCCCAATGGCGGGCGGTGACGGACAATGACTACATTTCGGGCCAGTATCTGTGGACCGGCATCGACTACCTGGGTGAAACGCATGGCTGGCCGCAGCACGGCTCGCGGGCCGGGCTACTGACGCTTGCGGGGTTCGACAAGCACTCGTTCCATCTGCGGCGAAGCTGGTGGGCCGACGAGCCGGTCGCCTACCTGGCGACGCGACTGAAGCAGGGCGACGAGAAGCACCCCTGGGCACTCCCGCTCGTCCGCTCGTGGGACGCCATCGTCAACGCGACAGGCGAGATCGTTTGCCTCAGCAACGGCACACCCCGGCTGACCTGCAACGGCAGCGAAGTTTCGCTGACCCGCGACGACGAAGGCGGCTACTGGGTGGCGGAGACGCCGGCGAATCTGTCGCGGCTGGTACTCGAGACTCTGCGCGAAGGCGAGGTCGTCGCGCGGAATGAGTTCGGGCCGAGTGGCGATGCGGCGAGGCTTGATGCGGCGGTGTGGCAGGCACCTGACGACGCCCGGGCCCGCGTCGAGGCGGCTGGGCTGCGCGGCGGGGGCGTGGTGCAGATCGAGTGCACGCTGCGCGACGACAAAGGCGAGCGGGCGCGGAATGACCTGCTGGTTTCCGCAGAGGTCAAAGGCGGCGAACTGCTCGGCATCGAGAGCGGCGACCTTGCGGACAACACGCCATACACGGAGCCGCACCGGAAAACCTTCGATGGCCGGGTGATCGTGTTTGTTCGGGCCGAGGGGCCGGCACGGGTGCGGTTGAGTGCTGACGGTCTGGCCGAAATCGAGGTAGAGTGCGGAAGCTAGACAGCGAGGCAATCGCGATGCGACCGCAGTTCCATTTCTCTCCGCAATCGGGCTGGATCAACGACCCCAATGGCGCGATCCGTGTCGACGGGGTGTACCACCTGTTCTACCAGGCCAACCCGCACGGACTGGTGCACGGGCCGATGCATTGGGGGCACGCAACCAGCACCGACCTCGCAAACTGGACCGAGCAGCCGATCGCGCTCTATCCGGAGGCAAGCGGCCAGTGTTTTTCGGGCAGTGCGGTGCTGGCGGGCGACGGCGCTGTCGCGCCGGAGTTCGGGGCGGGCGACGGCGTGCTGCTGTTCTACACAGCGCATCGCGACGGTCCGCCATCGATCGAGGATCAGGCGGTGGCGGTGGCCGACCGGGGCATGACGCGGTTTGCGAAGTTTGCCGGCAACCCGGTGTTGCCGACGCCCGGCCCGCGCGATTTCCGCGACCCCAAGGTGATCTGGCACGCGGCGACGCAGCGCTGGATCATGGTGGTAACGCATGGGCAGTCGATCGGCTTCTACTCTTCGCCCGATGCGCTGAACTGGCAGTTCGAAAGCGACTTCGCAGAGGGGCGGCACGATCCGGCGCCGAACCCGGGGCCGTGGGAGTGTCCGGACCTGTTCCCGATTTCCATCCAGGGGACCGGCGAGACGGCGTGGATTCTCGTGGTCGGGCTAGGTCGCGGACACATCTCGGGCGGGTCGGGGACGCAGTACTTCGTTGGGGATTTCGACGGGCATTCGTTCCGCAACCGCAATGCGGCGGACCACGAATTGTTCATGGACTGGGGGCGCGACTACTACGCAGCGCAGAGCTTTTCGGGGATGGCCGGAGAGGACCCGCTGACGATCGCGTGGATGAGCAACTGGATGTATGCCAACCACACGCCATCCGAGGGGTTTCGGGGCAGCATGAACCTGCCGCGGCGGCTACAAATTGCCGAAGGACCAGAGGGGCTGCGGCTGGTGCAGTACGTGGACCCCAGCGCGGCTCGGCAGTTTCCCGAGCTTGCGGGTGGGGTGCCGGCGTCGGCCGTCTATCGGCTGCGTCATCGGTGGGTTGCGCCCTCGGGCGGGCGGCTCGCGTTGGCGCTGTTCGGGGAAGCCGACCCCGTTCTGGTCGTGGAGCGCAAGGGCGGCGACCGCTACGAGGTGACAATGCTGCGCCAAGCGCATCCGGTGATCGAGGTGATCCGCGGGTACGAGACGCATTTCAGTTTCGAGGCGGTCGTGGATGGGGCGTTCGATCTCGATGTGTTCGTCGACAACGGCCTCGTCGAGATCGGTTGTGCCGGTGGGCGGCACTGGGTGAGCAATCTCTACTTCCCCACCGATCCGGCAGGGACGGTGACGATCACCGACTAGTCTAGCGGCGCAGGCGTTTCCAGAACGAGCTGGCCGAGACGGCCAGCACGATGATGGCGCCGACGAGGATCTGGCGGATGTAGCTGTCGACGCTCATCTGGGTGAGGCCGTTGTCGAGCACGCCGAGGATCAGCACACCGATAACGGTGGCGAGGATGCGCGGCGCGCCTTGCTCGCTCATGGTCATGCCGAGGAACACCGCGGCAATGGCGTTCAGCATGAGGCCGCTGCCCTGGGTTGGGTTGGCCGAGGCGACGCGGCTCGCATACATCAGCCCGGCGGCGGCGGCGCTGAGCCCGGTGAGGGCGAAGGCGATGAGCTTCAGGCGACGTACGGCCACGCCAGACAGATAGGCGGCTTCGATGTTGCCGCCGATGGCGTAAAGGCGGCGGCCGAAGGTGGTCTGTTCGAGCAGCACCCAGACGGCGAAGACGACGACCAGCGCGACGATGGTAAGGTTGGGCAGCATGACGGCGACGCCCCCGATCTCGCCAAGCGGAATACCGCCACGGGCGAAGTTGGAGAAATCGGCGGGGATCGAAGCCCCCGAAATCGTCTTTCCGCCGCTGAGGACGAAAGCGGCGCCCGAGAGGATGGTCAGCATGGCGAGCGTGGCAACGAAGGGCAGGATGCCGATGAAGCTGACCAGCACGCCGTTGATGGCGCCGCCCACGAGGCCGCCCAGCAGCGCGATGCCGACCGTCATCCAGATCGGGTAGCCAGCCGCGAACAGCACGCCTGCGACGATGCCGGATAGGCTCGCCGCCGAGCCGACAGAGAGGTCGAAGTCGCCCATCACCATGACGATGGTCATGCCGGCGGCCACCACCATCAGCATGGAGAGTTGCTGGGTGATGTTCAGCCAGTTGCGCGCCGTCATGAAAGTGTCGGGCAGGTTGAACCAGAAAAAGCCGAGGATCAGCGCGAAGCCGATCAGCGTGCCGTAGCGGCGGAGCAGGGTGGCTATGGTCATGCGGCGACGCGGCCGTAGCAGCGGTTCAGCAGATCGTCCTCGCCGAGTCCTTTGGTCGGGACGATTTCCGCGATGGCGCAATCGCGCATCACTGCGATGCGGTCGCACATGCCGATCAGCTCGGGCAGGTCGGAACTCACCAGGATCACCGCCATGCCCTTCTGCGTCATGTCGCGAATGATGGTGTAGATATCGAATTTCGCGCCCACGTCCACCCCGCGTGTCGGCTCGTCGAGCAGCAGCAGTTTCGGGTTGCCGCTGAGCGCCTTGGCGAAAACCACCTTCTGCTGGTTGCCGCCGCTCAGCTGCCCGGCGAGTTGTCGCGGACCGGTCGAGCGCAGGCGGACGTCAGCAGCGAGGCTGGTGGCAAAGCGCTGTTCGGCGCGTGGCGTGAGGAAGCTGCCGCCGAGGCTTTGCCGCTTGAGCTGGGCGAGGGTGATGTTCTCGAAGATGGGGCGAGTGAGCATCAGCCCTTCGCTGCGGCGCTCGCGCGGCACGTAGGCGACGCCGGCCTTCCAGGCGTCGGCGGGGCTGAAGGGGCGGTAGGGCTTGCCATCGAGAGTGACGGTGCCGCCGCGCGCCGGCAGGTCGCCGAACAGGGCGCGGACCAGGTCGCGCTGGCCGGAGCCGGAGAGGCCGGCGATGCCGAGGATTTCGCCTTGCCGGAGGCTGAACGAGGTCGAGCGCAGGCGCCCTGCAGCGAGGTTGCGGACATCGAGCGTGTTGCTGCTCGCGGGGGTGGCGCCGGCGGCGGGGTAGGCCTCGCCGGCCTTGCGGCCGATCATCAGGGCGACGAGGTCGTCGTGGGTAATGTCCGCCATCCTGCCGGTATCGACGGTGGCCCCATCGCGCATCACGGTGGCGCGGTCGCAGAGCGCCATCACCTCGTCGAGGCGGTGCGACACATAGAGGACGGAGCCGCCGTCGGCGCGGATCTGGCGCAGCACACGGAACAGGCGTTCGGACTCGTCGCGGGTGAGGGCGGCAGTTGGCTCGTCCATGACGTAGAGACGGGCGGGGGCGTCGGGCTCGCTGAGGAAGGCGCTCGACAGGCGGACCAGCATCTGGTCGCCGGGCGACAGCCGTGCCATGCGCTGGCGCGGGTCGATATGGGTGATGCCCAGCTTTTCGAGCGCGTTGCCGGCCGTGGTGTTCAGCGCGCGCCAGTCGACCAGCACGCCGACGCGCAGTGGGTAGCGGCGGCCCATGAAGATGTTCTCGGCCACCGAGATAGCCGGGACGACGTTGAATTCCTGGTGGATGAAGCGGAAGCCGAGGCGGTGCGCTTCGTGCGGGCTGCCGATGGTGGTCGGCTTACCGTCGATGCGGATGTCGGCGGTGTCGGGCGCCACGACACCGGCGAGGATCTTGATGAGCGTCGACTTGCCCGCGCCGTTCTCGCCCATCAGTGCGTGGATCTCGCCCGCCTCGATGGTGAGGGCGACACGGCGCAGCGCGGGCACGCCCGCGTAGGCCTTGGCAACATTGACGAGGGAGAGGAAACTCATGAGGAGGAAGAGCGGGCGCCGAGGCGCCCGCTCGCGGTTTACTGAGCCGCGTTTTCCTTGGTGACCAGCTTGGTCGGCACGAAGGTCACGGCGTCGGCCGGGGCGTTGCCCGCGAGGAGGCCAGCGACGGCTTCGGCGGCGGCAGCGCCGATGCCGGCGAAGTCCTGGGCGACGGTGGCTTCGAAGTTGCCGCCCTTGGCGACTTCCTCGCGGGCCTGCGGGTTGGCGTCGATGCCGGTGATGACGATGCCTTCACCCTGACGGCCGGCGGCCTCGATGGCCTGCAGGGCGCCGAGCGCCGGCTGGTCCCAGGCGGCCCAGACGGCCTTGATGCTGCCCGGCGCCGGGTTGGCCGCTAGGACCGCATCCATCTTGGCGCGCGAGTCGGCGATGCCGCCGTCGGAGACGTCCGGGGTGATCCGGTCGAGGACGGTGATGCCGGCATTGGCGGCGAAAATTTCATCGGCCTTGGCGCCGCGCACCTGCACGGGCGGGAAGGCGTCGAAGACGAACATCACGACATTGCCCTCGCCGCCGATACGATCGACGACGAAGCCGGCGGTGGTCTCGGCCATGGCGACACCATCGGACGTGACGTTGGTAGCGAGTAGCGGATCGCTGCCGGCATCCATGCCGACGACCGGAATGTTGGCGTCCTTGGCGGTCTGCAGGCCGGCGGCGACCTGGGTCGGATCGACGTTGATGACGATGGCGTCGACGCCCTGGTTCACCACGTCCTCGATGCGGCTGATCACGGCGGCGACGTCACCGGCGGTATCCACCACGTTGACGTCCCAGCCTTTTTCCTTGGCTACGGCCTGGAAGGCCTCGACATAGGCCTGGGTGCCCGGCTGGGCCATGTAGGGGGTAATGACGGCGACCTTGGCCTGCGCGAACGCGGCGCCTGAGGCGCCCACGACGATGGCGGCAGCGGCGAAGGCGAGGCCGCGAGCGGTCTTAGACAGGTTAGTGAGCATTTTCGGGTAGTCCTCCTGAAGGCATCGGGCTGCATGTTCGCCCGGCCGTCTGCATTGCCCGCGCAGACGGCTGTTTTACTGGTGCCTCCGGTGACTATAAGGGAGCCGGCCACGGGCGGCCACTGGGATTTGGGGGAGAACGGCGTGGCTGAAACCACTTTCATCGGCATCGACGTCGGTACGACCGCGATCAAGGCGATACTGATCGTCGACGAATTCGAGGAGAAGGACCTCGCGGACGCGCGCGCGCGCTTCTTCCGCGAGGCCGAGATGGCCGGGCGCCTGAAGCACCCGGGCATCGTCACCGTGCACGACGCCGGCGAGGACGGCGGCATCGCCTGGATCGCGATGGAGTACGTGCAGGGCCGCATGCTGTCCGACCACACGGCGTCCGACCGGCTGCTGCCGGCCGCGCAGGTGCTGGAACTGGTCGCGCGGATCGCGGACGCGCTCGACTATGCCCACGCGCAGGACATCGTCCACCGCGACGTGAAGCCGGCCAACGTTATCTTCGACCCCGCGACGCTGGACACCAAGATCACCGACTTCGGCATCGCCCGGCTGACGAACTCGAGCGCCACCCGCACCGGCATCGTGCTCGGCACGCCCTCGTTCATGGCGCCGGAGCAGCTGGAGGGCCGTTTCGTGAACGGGCGCTCGGACTTGTTCTCGCTGGGTGTTACCTTATTCCAGCTCCTGGCGGGGCTGCTGCCGTTTCGAGCCGACTCGATGACGGGCCTAATGGACAAGATCGCGAACGCCCCACACCCGCCCCTGCGAACCATCCGCCCGGACCTGCCGCCGTGCGTGGGGCTCATCGTCGACCGCGCGCTCGAAAAGGACCCCGAGCGCCGCTACGCCACGGCCGCGGAATTCGCGAAGGCGCTGCGCGCCTGCGCCCGCAGCCTGCGCGCCTGACGGGTCCCGGACGCGTGCGCGGCAAGGTCAAGGGCGTCCTGCTCACCGACACGGGCAAGGTCCGGGAGCACAACGAAGACACGATCGGTTCCGATCCGGACATCGGCCT
>QLAH01000418.1_pt1 | contig 23163 bp, 15 predicted proteins | sample 4693081 | NCBI WGS metagenome assembly QLAH01 (sample SAMN09425401, study PRJNA476045) | Lake water metagenome, whole genome shotgun sequencing project.
AAAACTTACAAATTGGTTGATCTGTTAAAGCTCGTCTCAAAAACGTCATGCTGGATGTAGCAAAGCATCTGCCACACACGAGATTTTTCGGCGCCGACGAGCCTCCGAATGAGATGCTCAGGTATTTTTGAGACGGTGCGTAAGCCATTGTTGTGATAAGACCCAAAGTCGCCTCAAACCGGCTCGAATAGCTCGCAATTGCACATTAGCGACTGGAGATTGAGACGTCTTCCCTATGCATATTCTCTAGCGATTGGCCCCGTCCAGGTTGGCCCCGTCCAGGTTGGCCATGTCCAGGATGGCTCCACGTAGGTCGGCGTTGCTCAGGTTGGCTCTGCTCAGGTTGGCTCTGATCAGGTTGGCATAGCTCAGGTTGGCATAGCTCAGGTCGGCACCGCTCAGGTTGGCTCTGTTCAGGTTGGCACCGCTCAGGTTGGCGCTGATCAGGTTGGCGCTGATCAGGTTGGCCCAGCTCAGGTCGGCATCGCGCAGGTAGGCCTCGCTCAGGTCAACTTCCACCTCTAGCTTTGCTTCTAGCTTTGCTTCTCGCCATGCGTTCCACTGTCCTACACCATCTTTGAGTAGATAGAGTTGTGTTTGGTCTGCCATTACTATTCTCCTTGTGTCTCTGTTCAACGAAGAAAACTTACAAATTGGTTGATCTGTTAAAGCTCGTCTCAAAAACGTCATGCTGGATGTAGCAAAGCATCTGCCACACACGAGATTTTTCGGCGCCGACGAGCCTCCGAATGAGATGCTCAGGTATTTTTGAGACGGTGCGTAAGCCATTGTTGTGATAAGACCCAAAGTCGCCTCAAACCGGCTCGAATAGCTCGCAATTGCACATTAGCGACTGGAGATTGAGACGTCTTCCCTATGCATATTCTCTAACGCTTGACCCCGTCCAGGTTGGCCTAGCGCAGGTTGGCCCCCTGCTCCATGAGTGTGTTGATGTCTGGCTTGACCCTGTCCAGGTTGGCATTGCGCAGGTTGGCCCCGTACAGTTTGGCCCCGTCCAGGTCGGCGTCGCGCAGGTTGGCATCGCTCAGGTTGGCTCTGCTCAGTTTGGCATGGCTCAGGTTGGCATAGCGCAGGTCGGCACCGATCAGGTTGGCACCGCTCAGGTCGGCGCAGTCCAGGTTGGCACTGCGCAGGTTGGCCCCGTCCAGGTTAGCACCGCTCACGTTGGCTCTGAACAGGATGGCGTTGCTCAGGCCAGCCCCGCTCAGGTTGGCGTTGCGCAGGTTGGCTTCGCCCAGGTTAGCCCAGCTCAATTTGGCATCGCTCAGGTTGGCGTTGCTCAGGTCGGCGCAGCTCAGGCCAGCCCCGCTCAGGTTGGCTTCGCTCAGGTTGGCTTCGCTCAGGTTGGCATCGCTCAGGTCAACTTCCGCCCCTGGATTGGCTTCTCGCCATGCGTTCCACCCCTCAACGCCCGCTTTGAGTAGATTGAGTTGCGTTTGGTCTGCCATCATTATTCTTCCTTTGTCTATGCCCAGCAAAACAGCTTACGAAATTGCAGTCGTACAATGAGACTATAGGTACACACAAATAATGTGAATACCACGCACTACAAATACCTTATTCTTTCACAGAAATACAAGGCATCTTCTAGAAGAAAAATCCAATAAAATTATTATCTTGGCAATCTAATAATTACTTAAATTGAATTAAAATTTATTCCGTAATTCCACGCAAGCGTTGATCGCCTGATTGACTGGCAAAAGTTGGATGAAAGCTTCTGAACAGCCTGTAGCGCAGTAGTTTTAGGGATTTGAGGAGAGAGAGGGGAGCCAGCGTTCTAGCCATCATCCTTTAAATGACCAGTGCCCAATCGTTGAACCCATATTGCCCTCCACTCCAACGCTGAAGATATCGAATCACCACATCAGACAGAAAACTGCCGATCCAGTCGATTTAATGAGCTATGTAACGAATTTAGTACTAGATCAGTCTTGTTAGGGTTGCTTGTAGTAATTTTTATTTATGCAAAAATAAATTGAGATCGCGTAAACATGACTAACTTTGCGCTACCTGCGTATACAGGCATTCGCCCCCAAAAACCTGTTGATATTCTCTTCCTTAACCTAAGCAACCTACCTGGTCGCCCAGTTTATCCTTACGCCTTTGTTCAAGTATCTGCCCTTGCTCGACGAGCGGGTCTATCGATTATCCGGTGGGATGGCTTGGAGTTGAGCCTACAACACAAGCTCGATTGTATTGCCCAACTGATCAAAAACCACCAACCCCGTGCCGTTGCCTTTACCATTCGACAAGCAGATTCCGTTGCGGCTGATAATTACATCAGCATTGATGCCAACACTCCGGCCAAAAGTCCTTGGTTTCCAGTCGAAGAAACCCGTGCAGCCATTTCACATGTGCGCCAACTAACCGATGCTAAGATTTTCGTTGGCGGCTTCAATTTTACGGTTAACTCTGTATCAGCCGCCGAGTATTTACAACCTGATTTTGGCATTCTTGGTGAACCTGACGAATTTTTCCGTCACTTTGACGAAGTTCTACAGGGTCGAACTGAAGGAATATCCAACTTAGTCTATCGCGCTAATGGTAAGTGGCAGCAGAATCAACGGGTATTCTGGGGGCCTTTAGACGATATAGAATACTCTGAAGATATTATTGACGAAATATTTCGCTTTCATGGTGAGCGTACCCTCCGAAATGCCCACCTTGAAAGTGTGCCAGGCCTCGGTTCTTATAAAGATACAGGGATTTCCATTGCCATTGAAATAGCTCGTGGTTGTCCTTGTGCTTGTGTCTTTTGTTGTGAGCCAAAGGTAAAAGGGACTACTGTCCAGTTACGAAATCTGGATGTTGTCGAGGCTGAAATTCACAACTTACTGCGCTATGGACTCAGGTATTACTGGTTTATTTGCTCTGAACTAAACTTTGCTAAGGATCATGTTCTAGAGTTGGCTGAAAGAGTAATTCGTATTAACGAAACATTAGCTAATCCGATATTCTGGCGGTCTTACTTTCTACCTGTAAAATTCAGCAAAGATGAATTTCGGCTGCTTTTAAGATCAGGGCTTTTGATTGAGCAGAGTGCCCCCTTTTCAACCTTGAGCGATGAAAACCTAAAACAGATGCGGGAACCCTATCGGGTTAGGCACGCTCTACAGCATATCCAAAATCTAATGGAACTCAATGAAGAACCAGAGTTCGCCGAAAGACGACAACCGCGTTGGGTACTTTGGTCATGGCTAGGAAATCCATACGCAACCCTGGATTCTATTCGCACTACATTGGAAACGTTTACCCAAAATCAGCTTGATCTAAAGTTTGATGAAGCCGATAGTTATCCTGCGTTAAGGGTTTATGAATGCCTTGATAATCTTCCCGAAGAGGTAAGACAACAAGCAATTACGGTTACTCAAAATGACGAGACTCCCAAAACGTTAATTCATCCATCCTATTACTACAACTCCAAACTCTTAGAGCATTTTGGAGGAATGGGAGAAGTTCACAATTTTATGCAGTATGCACGGGAGACTTTTCTCTCCAGGCACTACAGGCTAACACGCGACTGGCGTTTATTTCTCCAAAGTATAGATTTCTCGCAACTAGAGGAACTGGTGTCTTGCCTCAAGGATATTAGCTTAGAAGGAGTTCAACTTCCTCCTTGGGTAGAACATCCTGATTTAGGAAAGCTCAACCCAATTTATTGGCAGGAACAGGCGTATGCCTTGTTAAGTCAGGAGAGCTCTAAGTTAAAACAGTTGATCCAAAAAACTGAATTAAATCAAGATCATGGGAATGCCATTTTAGCCTTTATCTTACACGCAGTTTTCTCAGCAAATCGCCAGGAAATGATACCTGTTTTTGAGAAACTGGAATTGCCTGTTGACCAGGAAGGATATCCTCCTGCATCATCCTACCTTACGGTTTCTAAGTTGATTAAGTTCTACACTAGAGAAGCTTCAGTATTTGAGGTAATACAGCAGGAATGCTCTCTAAAGCAACTGACACTATTACGCTATTATTTCTATGCTATTGATGTTCGACTCGATCCTAAATATGCCTTTTTAGCACAGCGTTGAATAGGCTGTGCTAACGCTCTGAAAATCCGCTTAACCCTCTGCCAGGTGGTGAATCATGGATGCGTCATACCTATGGTTGATTAGGCAGAACCCCACCGTTAGCGTAGTGGGGTGGGCTACGGCAGGAACGTCCTAGGGTTCCGTTGGCTGCACTTGGCCCAGTTGCCGTGGCCCCTCGCTGTTTTGGCGAGCAATGATGGTCTGTTCCAGCACCTCTGTGGCCCGCAGATATTGGAGGTCGGCATCGGTGCCGAGGCGGTTGGGGTTGCTGAACAGTTCGTTGCGCTGGCGGTCGTTTAGCTCCACCGTGACATCGGGGGTAATGCCTTTACGGCTGATGTCGGTGCCGTTGGGGGTGAAGTAGTGGGCCACGGTGACGGTGAGGCCAGAGCCATCGGCCAAGCCATGTAGGGTTTGCACAAGGGCCTTGCCAAAGGTGGGGGTACCGACCACGGTGGCCCGGTTGTTATCTTGCAGCGCCCCGGTGAGGATTTCGCTGGAGCTGGCGGAACGGCGATCCACCAGCACCGTCAGCGGCAGTTGGGTGAGGGCGGTGCGGTTGGCGGAGAGGGATTCTGACGTGCCATCGCGGTAGACGGTGCGGACGATGGGGCCATGCTGGAGCCACATACGGCCAATGTCGATGCTAGACAGCAGCAGGCCACCGGGGTTGCCGCGCAGATCTAGCACGAATCCTTCGACCCCTTCCTCGGTGAGGGCTAGGATAGCTCGCTCCATTTGTTCGGCGGCGTGGGCATTGAACTCGGTGAGCCGAATGTAGCCAATGGCTCGACCCCCGACAGTGCGGCGGGCATAGTCTACGGCGGGGGTTTCCATCCGGGCGCGGGTGACGATCACACTGCGAGGGCTGCCGCCATTGCGAGCCACGCTGAGGGTGACTTGGGAGTTTTCATCCCCCCGCAGGCGCTGGGCTACCCCTTCGGCGGTGAGATGGGTCGTGCTTTGACCATCCACCATCACAATGTGATCGCCCACAACCAACCCGGCCTGTTCGGCGGGGGAATCGGGGGTGATGGCGGTGATCACCACGCGGTTATCGTTGCGCTGCACCTGCACCCCAATGCCTGAGATTTCTCCGGCGGTTTGGTCGGTGAGGTCAGAATATTCCGAGGGCGACAGGAAGCGGGTGTAGGGATCGTTCAACTGGCGCAGGGCCGCCCGCAGGGCATTGTAGGCCGCCTCTGGAGAGCTGTATTCCTGGCTGAGGAGGCGCTGGCGGGTGGCCTGCCAGTCGGTGTGGTTAAAGTGGTCGTCTACGTATTCTTGGTTAACAATTTGCCAAGCCTGGTCGAGCACCGCTTTGGGGCTGTCTTGCAGGGTCGATCCAACGGTCGCGGTCGCCTGATCACTGGTTGGTAGGCGCAGGGCATCGCTGGTGGAGGCCTGGACACTCTCAAGGCCCATCATCCCCAGGGCAACGGCAGCTAGGGGAGCTAGCAGAAAAGCACGCGGCGGAAAAGAAGGCAGTCTGGACGAAAAAACCAACATAGCAATCAATGCCCTGGACAGCAAACGGAGGATTTGGTTGGGTTAGCTGGATGGGCAAAGAACCTACAAAAACGAACTAACCTGCCTAGGAAAGCCTGCAAAATAGAAGTCTTGCCCCCCCGCTAGCGATGCTATTGGCCTACTCGCACCACGGGAATCCGACCACCTTGGCCCCATTGTGACGGATAGTCCCAGACTTTGGCCAGGTGGCTGTGCCAATTTTGAAGAATGCCACAGTTTCTTTTAAGGTTCGTAACAAGCAAGTGTCGTCCTTGGGTGGCTAGGGAGAATGCCCAGTCCTTTAGCCTCGGGAAAATTCTGGCCCCCCAGCGTCGTGGGCAGACCTGGCGCTTCCTGTTAGGGTTACTGATAGCCCTTGGTTTTGCCGTAATGTCCATGTCTGTCATCCCCGCCTCTGCCCAGTCCCTCGTTTATCCCGCTAGCCTTCGTCAGTCCCAGGTGAATGTGTACCACGGTACTGAGGTGGCCGACCCCTACCGCTGGTTGGAGGACACCCAATCCGCCGAAACCCAAGCCTGGATTGAGGCCCAAAATCAGCTCACCTTTGGCTATTTGGCCCAACTGCCGGGGCGAGATGCCCTCAACCAGCGGTTGACCCAACTGTGGAACTACGAGCGCTACAGCACGCCGTTTAAGCGGGGCGGGCGATATTTTTACTTTAAAAATGACGGTTTGCAGAACCAGAGCGTTCTCTATACCCTGCCCAGCCTAGAGGCCGACCCTAGGGTGCTGCTAGATCCCAATACGCTCTCAGAAGACGGTACCGTGGCCCTCAGCGGCATGGCCGTTAGCGAAAATGGGACGTATTTGGCCTATGGACTGTCCGCCAGTGGCTCAGACTGGGTGGAATGGCGGGTGCGGGACATTGAAACCGGGGAAGACACCGACGACCTACTGAAGTGGGTGAAGTTTTCGGGGGCCTCCTGGAGCCACGACCACCAGGGCTTTTTCTACAGCCGCTACGACGAACCCGACCCCGCCAACCTCCACGAAGCGGTTAACTACTACCAAAAGCTCTACTACCACCGCCTAGGCACCCCCCAAAGCGAAGACCTGCTGATCTACGAACGGCCCGACCAAAAGGAATGGGGTTTCAGCGGCGGCGTCACCGAGGACGGGCGCTACCTGGTAATTTCCGTGTGGCGCGGCACCGACCCCAACAACCTGGTGTTCTATAAGGACTTGGCGAATCCCGACAGCCCCGTCATTGAGCTAATTTCCGAGTTTGAGGCCGACTACAGCTTTGTGGCCAACGAGGACAGCCGCTTCTGGTTCCGCACCGACCTGCAAGCTCCCAAGGGTCGCCTGATCGCCATCGACCTCACCCAGCCCGACCCCACCCGCTGGCAGGAAGTCATCCCCGAAGGTGAGGACACCCTAGAGGGGGTGAGCCTGCTGAACCATCAGTTTGTGGTGGATTACCTCAAAGACGCCTACACCAAAATCCAGATCTACACCCTAGAAGGGGCCTGGGTGCGGGATGTGGAACTGCCGGGGATTGGCTCGGCGGGAGGCTTTGACGGCAAGCGCGAAGACACCGAAACCTTCTACAGCTTCACCAGCTTCACGGTGCCCAACACCATCTACCGCTACGACATGATCACCGGAGAAAGCACCCTCTACCGCGCCGCCCAAGTCGATTTTGACCCCGATGCCTACGAAACCCGCCAGGTGTTTTACCCCAGCGCCGACGGCACCCAAATTCCCATGTTTATCGTCCACAAGCGGGGGCTAGATCTGAACGGCCAAAATCCCACCCTGCTCTACGGCTACGGCGGCTTTAATGTGTCCCTCACCCCGGCCTTTTCGGTCAGCAATTTGGTGTGGATGGAGATGGGGGGCGTCTATGCGGTGCCCAACCTGCGCGGCGGCGGCGAGTATGGCGAAGACTGGCACCAGGCCGGAACCAAGCTCAACAAGCAAAACGTGTTTGATGACTTTATTGCGGCGGCCCAGTGGTTGATCGACCAAGGCTATACCGCCTCGCAAAAACTAGGCATCATGGGCGGCAGCAACGGTGGATTACTCGTCGGAGCCTGCATGACCCAGCGGCCCGACCTGTTTGCCGTGGCTCTCCCCGCCGTGGGGGTGCTGGATATGCTGCGGTTTAACCAGTTCACCATCGGCTGGGCCTGGGAATCGGACTACGGATCGCCCCAAAATGAGGAGGAATTCCGCGCCCTCTACGCCTACTCGCCCCTCCACAACCTGCAACCGGGCACCGCCTATCCCGCCACGTTGATCACCACCGCCGATCATGATGATCGCGTCGTACCCGCCCACAGCTTCAAATTTGCTGCCGCGCTGCAATACGCCCAAGGGGGCGAGGCTCCGGTGCTGATTCGCATTGACACCAAGGCAGGCCACGGGGCCGGAAAACCCACCGCCAAGGTGATCGAAGAAGCCGCCGACAAATGGGCCTTCCTGGCTCACCATACAGGCCTCAATCCTTGGTAAAGACGGCACGACGCACCACAAAATCCTGAACACCTCCCCAGAACGGGCTACTATTTGGGGGAGTTTTAGGGGCGTTGGTGGCGAGTATTGTTCTCTGTGGTTGGTGCTGTATCTCGCCTTACCCCTGAATTTGCATCACCGCTAGAGTGCTTTGCTGCTACCGTTGTCTGTTTGTGATGTTACAAAAGCGCCTAGAACCGTTCCTCAGTCGAAAGCGGGTTGCCGTGGTCGAGGCCTGCGTGATTGGGCTGGTGTCGGGGCTGGCGGCGGTGCTGCTGAAGCAGGGAGTAGAATGGCTGGCCCTGTGGCGTACCCAAACCACACTACCCCCGTGGGTGGCGCTGCCGTTGATTGGCTTGGGCGGGGGCTACCTATCGGGCTGGCTGGTGGAACGGCTGGCCCCGGAGGCGTCGGGCAGCGGTATTCCCCAGGTGAAGGCGGCGCTGGGGTTTGCCAAAATGCCCCTAAATTTGCGGGTAGCGGCGGTGAAGTTGGTGAGCACACTGCTGGCCCTGGGGTCTGGGCTATCGTTGGGACGGCAGGGGCCAACGGTGCAGATTGGGGCAGGGCTGGCGGCGCAGCTTAGCCGTTGGGTGCCTACCTCGCCGGAGTATCGGCGGCAGCTCATTTCGGCGGGGGCGGCGGCGGGGTTGGCGGCGGGGTTTAATGCGCCCATTGCCGGGGTGCTGTTTGTGGTGGAGGAACTGCTGCAAGATTTCTCTGACCTGACGTTGGGCAGCGCCATTTTGGCCTCGTTTATCGGGGCGGTGGTGTCGCGGCTGCTGGGGGGGCAGGGGCTCAACCTGGCAATGGAGGCCAAGCCCGTCAGCCTGTCGGTCTATGACCTGCCGTTTTTAGTGGTTTTAGGACTGCTGGCCGGACTGCTGGGGGCGCTGTTTCGGCAGGGGATCTTTGGCAGTTTGGCCTTTTTTCGGCAATTAAAAACCCTGGGCCTGCCGGGACGCATTGGCCTCGCGGGGTTGATTACGGGCCTGGTGGGGGTATTTTTGCCCGTGGCGGCGGTGGATAATACGGGCCTGCAAGAATTTTTGGTGACCGGATCGGCGGGCTGGCAGCTCATCGCCGTGGCCTTTGTGGCCAAGTTTTTGCTGACGCTGCTGGCCTACGGTTCGGGAGCATCGGGGGGAATTTTTGCCCCCTCCCTGGTGCTGGGGGCGGCGTTGGGCTGTTTAGTGAGTTTCTTGGCCCAAGGGGCCTACACGGGATTTGGCGCTTGGCCGATGCCGGAAGCTCTGGGCAGCACCACCACCTACGCCCTCACCGGAATGGGGGCCTTTTTTAGTGCGGTGACGGGGGTACCGATTACGGCCATCGTCATTGTGTTTGAGATGACCGCCAACTTTAACCTGGTGCTGCCGCTGATGATTGGTTCCGGCATCGCCTACCTGATTGCCGACCGCGCCAACCGAGGCTCCATCTACAACCGCCTGCTAGAACTGCGGGGCATCCACCTCGAACCCGTGGCCCAGGCCAATAACCCCTGGGCACACCTCACCGCCGCCGACCTGATGCAGCGCCGTGTGGAAACCCTCTCCAGCCAGATTACCCTGCCAGAAGTCGTCCAGGCCTTTTCTCGATCCCACCATCGCGGCTTTCCGGTGCTAGAAGAAGGCCGACTGGTGGGCATCGTCACCCAGAGCGACCTCGGTGAGACCAGCGGCCTTGCCCCCTACCTCACCCTGAAGGACATCATGACGCCCCACCCCGTCACCGTTGCCCCCGATGCCCCCCTGCCCAGGGTGCTGCATCTGCTGAACCGCCTCAAGCTCAGCCGTTTGCCCGTCACCGAGGGCAACAAACTGGTGGGCATCATCACCCGTGCCGACATCATCCGGGCCGAGTCCGATCAAGTCAGCGGCGACCTGCCAGAACTTGGCCCCCAGGCCGAACCCTCCTACGTCGTCTTTCAACAGCGGGCTCCGGCCACGGGGCAGGGTCGCTTACTGGTACCCCTGGCGGATCCCAACACCGCCCCCGACCTGATCAAAATCGCCGCCGCCATCGCCCACGGTCTGCACTACGAATTGGAGTGCGTCCATGTGGTACGGGTGCCGCGCAGTGTGGCACCCGCCGAAGCCACCGTAGACCTGCAATCGGCGGAACCCCTGCGCCAACTGGCCCTCTCCTACGCCGAACACAGCGGCCTATCGGTGCATTTCCAAGTCCGCGCCGCCCACGAAGTCGGTCGTACCCTACTGGAAATCATCCGCGACCGCCACATCGACCTCGTCCTCATGGGTTGGTACAACCCCACCCTCACCCCTGGTCGCGTCATCAACAGCGTGGTGGATACCCTGATTCGCCAAGCCCCCTGCCAAGTCCTCGTCGTGCGCCCAGGCCGCAACCTCACCTTTAACCACTGGCTACTACCCACGGCGGGCGGCCCCAATGCCCAAAGCGCCCACCGCCTCCTGCCCGGGCTAATCACCCTCGGCAAAACCCCCGACATTCACCTCTGCACCATCTGCCACCCAGAGCAGGGCAAATGCCTCACGCCCCAGTACCTCTCCACCCTCGCCGATGACCTAGAAGTTGCCCTGCATCGGCCCGTCCGCACCCACGTTGTCACTCACACCTCGGTCTCTGAAGCCATCCTCGACCTCTCCCAGCAGTGCCAAAGCGACGCCATTCTGCTAGGGGCCTCCCGCGAAAACCTGCTCAGCCAAGTGCTGAAGGGCAATGTGCCTCTAGAAATTGCCCAGCAAACCGATATCACCATCATCCTGCTGCGCCAGGTGGAGGATGAGAGCGAGTAGAGGGGGCCTGTGATGCTATTGACTTGACAAATCCGATCAGTCCCTAAAATCCTGTGGGATCGTCCAATCCCTTTGTCAACAATTTGTATGCGATCATGAAAACTCTATCATCAACCAAAATCAACCTAAGGATCTTAAGAGAGGGACTAACTTTGCCTTCTCAACTACATAGACATTACGCAACTTATTCGAGGGGACAGATACCTTAGCTGTGGAAAAAGCCAGGATTGGAGTCACAAATTTCAAGTCCTTTTGCACCCTAACCTGTAGAGCTTGCTTCATAACCTGGGTAATAAAATCCTTTTCAAAGGAATATTTAGCTTTCCCCATGCGTCGGCTAAGCTGGCCTCCATCGGCTATAACCTCACCTTTGTGTGATTTGACATCAATGACATAGGCTTTTCCTTGAGGTGATATACATACGATATCGGCATCGCCAAGCTTATTGCCTAAACGCATTCCATACTCAATACTCCAGCCCTCGCGCTCAAGAGAAGATAATTCGCTACCAATCTCCTCTTCTCCCCTAGCACCTTGGTCAGCACGATTAGCTCGCTGCCACAAAAAGACGCCATTAGCCCCTAAACAGAAGGCCATGACTATGAATGCCAAATAGAAAACGAAGGGCATATTGATAGATGCCTGGGGCTGGTCGGAATTACTGAATGAAGCTTGCTGGAGGAAGTCGTTAAAGCTTTTAACCACAAAGAACGGTAAAACAATGAGTAGCCCTGCACCAATAAAAGATGTTATCGCTTTGAATCGTCTTTCTAAGGCGAGATCACGTATGTTTTGGCCAGCTCGGCGGGATTGTTTTGGCATAAGATCTGAGTAATCTTAGGGTAGGCACTGCCCACTATGTCATCTGTTGCTGTATCACTATACCAATCACTTCAGCTTTTCGCGGTCAAATTCATAAATTACTCTGTAGTTGCCTATCCTAAGCTTAAATAAGCCTGCCAAGTTAGCTGTGATCGGCATCGGTTGAATGTGATCGAAATTTTCGGCTAACCAGTTAATTTTGGTCACAATGCGCTGCCGAACACTGACCGATAATTACTTTAAGTTATTAATGGTTTCAGGATCGTACTGAAGGTACAGGTCATCGCTAGATTAACCCTAGCTCCTGCATGGCTTCGACAAGTAGGAAAACGGCATGGAAAGCGTCAGTCCGGCTGACTCAGCAAATCTAGGGTATTAGCGCTCAACAATGGCCTAAGCTGGGCCTGTACAGGCTCAGGCTGGTTGCCCCACAGCATTTTGCAAAACGCCCCTTTGCCTTGACTCCCAGCCCGATTGAGCACAGTGGCCAGCTTTTCGCAGTTGGTATCGTCCATGGGCCTCTCCCTGCAACGGTGCTGCTAGCATAGCCGACTCTGGGCCTAGGGTGCGACTCCCTGCTCTCTATCAGCCCTAACCAAACCGCCCAGAGACATAGTCGCGGGTATATTGCTCTTGGGGGCTGTTGAAAATGACCTCGGTTCGGTCGTATTCCACCAAAAAGCCTACTTTGCCGCCCTTGTCGGTGGCTTCGGCGTTGAAGAAGGCGGTGCGATCCGACACTCGCGACGCCTGCTGCATGTTGTGGGTAACGATGATGATGGTGTAATCCTGCTTGAGTTGCTGCATCGTTTCCTCCACCTTGATGGTAGAGATGGGGTCGAGGGCAGAACAGGGCTCATCCATGAGGATGATATCCGGCTGAATGGAGATAGCACGGGCAATGCAGAGTCGCTGTTGCTGCCCCCCCGACAGCGACAGACCACTGTCTCGCAGCTTATCCTTCACCTCATCCCACACAGCGGCTCTGCGTAGGGAAGTCTCTACCAGTTCGTCCATGTCGCCTCGGTAGCCATTGATGCGAGCACCCCAGGCAATGTTTTCGTAGATAGACTGGGAGAAGGGGTTAGCCTTTTGGAACACCATGCCAATGCGGCGGCGCAGACTGACGGCATCCACATTACGGCTGTAGATATCCTCGCCGTGGAAGGCGATGCGGCCCTCCACTCGGCAACTGGGAATGAGGTCGTTCATGCGGTTGAAGCAGCGCAACACCGTACTTTTGCCGCAGCCGGAGGGGCCAATGAAGGCAACAATTTCACGGGTCGGAATATCCAGGTTGACATCGCGCACCGCCAGGGTAGGGCCATAGTAGACACTGAGGCGCTCGGCCTTGAGGGCGATGCTGGTGGAGCTAGGAGCAGACACATGTGACATGGGAGTATCCGGAGGGGCGCAACAGGGATGTCGAGCGGGCACAGACCGCAAGACCTCCATTATCATGGCAGGGGAGGCGGCGGCTTAGGGTTAAGAGTGGGCTAAGGTGGTTGTCCTTTAAAGGATATATGGATATTTAGAACCGCAGAAAAGGGCGACGAGCTGCCATCTGCCCAGATGTGCCCCGGTCGAGGTTGGCGTTCGCACTGCTCCTAGTAGCATGGCCTTTTTCCTGACCAGCCCCGCATCGTCCTAACCCCCATCGAGGTCTATCCCCAAGGCACGTAGGCAGGCTGCTAGGGCTTCGGCGCGTTGTTGGGCGGCGTCTTTTGCCTGTTGAATTTGTTTGTTTTCCTCCCCATCGGCGGGTTTGCCCCACCAGTGCGAAAGGCTTGGCCAACGATGAAGGGTTTCACCGGGTTCAGCCGCTTATGGGTTTCCTTATTCCTAACGGAATGTCACCCGCGAGGATGATGCCCGTAACCATTTCTCGATATTGACGAATTGCGCTCATCGGACGGTTACCCAATCAGGACGGGCTTATACCCATGTCGGCTTCAATCAGCAACGATTAACCGATTAGGGTTGTTTCGGGTTCTCGGCAACTGGGGGTGGGGGATGACTGGCGGCGGGACTGGATTTCCAAATGCACCAGCAGGGCGTTCACGTCGGCGGGATTGACGCCCCCAATGCGGGAAGCTTGGCCGATGGTGAGGGGTTTCACCTGGTTGAGTTTTTCACGGGCCTCTTTGGAGAGGGTGTCGATGGCCATGTAGTCGAGGGTTTCGGGCAGTTTGCGATTGGCATTTTTGGCGATTTGGTCGATCTGATTCTGCTGCCGCTGAATGTAGCCGGAATATTTGATGTCGATTTCGGCCCCTTCTTTTTCTTCGCGGTTCAGGTCAGGATGGCCCAGGCCGTAGCGATCCAAATCCACGTAATGGAAGCCGGGACGACGCAGCAGGTCGGCCAGGGTGATAGAACCTTTGATGCGTTGGTCGGTGTCGGCGGCGATTTGTTGGCCGACGGGATCATTTTCTTTAACGCGGGTGCTGTGCAGACGCTCTTTTTCGGCGGCGATGTGGTCGTACTTGCGGGTAAACAAATCCCAGCGGCGGTCGTCGATCAGGCCGATTTCCCGTCCCAAAGGAGTTAGCCGTTGGTCAGCATTATCAGACCGCAGCAGCAGCCGATACTCCGAGCGGGAGGTCAGCATTCGGTAGGGTTCCCGCAGATCTTTGGTACAGAGGTCGTCAAGCAGGGTGCCGATGTAGCTGCCTTCACGGGGCAGAATCAGCAGGTCTTGGCCCTTCACCAGGCGGGCAGCGTTGACCCCGGCCACAAAGCCCTGGGCGGCGGCTTCTTCGTAGCCCGTGGTGCCGTTGATTTGCCCAGCGCAGAACAGCCCCTCCACCCGCTTGGTCATCATGGTGGGGTAGCACTGGGTGGCGGGCAGATAGTCGTACTCCACGGCGTAGGCGGGGCGCAGCATGGCACAGTGCTCCAAACCGGGGAGGGTGCGGAGCATGGCCAGTTGCAGGGCTTCGGGCAGTCCGGTCGAGAATCCCTGGACGTAGATTTCGGGGATGTCCCGTCCCTCTGGCTCTAGGAAAATCTGGTGGCTTTCCTTGTCGGCAAAGCGGACGATTTTGTCCTCAATGCTGGGGCAGTAGCGGGGGCCTTTAGAATCCACCCAGCCGCCGTAGATGGGCGATAGGTGAATGTTGTCTTGGATCAGACGATGGGTTTCGGCGGTGGTGCGGGTGAGGTGGCAGGGCATTTGCTCGCGCTCAACCCACACCTCTGGATCAAAGCTGAACCAGCGCACGTCCTCGTCACCGGGTTGGGGTTCCAGAATGTCGAAGTTGATGGAGCGACGGTCTACCCGCGCCGGAGTGCCCGTTTTTAGCCGTCCGGTTTCAAAGCCGAGGCGATTCAGGGTATCGGTCAGCCCTTCAGCGGCAAACTCCCCCGCCCGTCCCGCAGCCATGGATTTGTCGCCAATCCAAATCGTACCGCCTAGGAAGGTGCCCGTCGTCAAAATCACTGCCCGACAGCCAAAGGTGACGCCAAAGTAGGTCTGAACGCCGATCACCTCATCGTTTGGCCCCAGTACCAAGTCCGTCACCATGCCCTCGCGGATGGTCAGGTTTTCCTGGTTTTCCACGATGGTCTTCATCACGGCGGCGTATTCGCGCTTGTCGGTCTGCGCCCGCAAGGCCCACACCGCAGGGCCACGGGAGTTATTCAGAATCCGCTTTTGCAGGTAGGTGCGGTCGGCCATTTTGCCAATTTCGCCCCCCAGGGCATCCACCTCATGGGTGAGCTGAGATTTGGCAGGGCCACCCACCGCCGGATTACAGGGCTGCCACGCAATTTTGTCCAAATTCAGCGTAATCATCAACGTGCGACAGCCCAGCCGCGCCGACGCTAACGCCGCCTCACATCCGGAATGCCCCGCACCGACCACGACGACATCGTATTCATCTAAAAATTCAACGGTATCGGGGGCAATCATGGGCGTGGGGTGAGGAATCACTAAAATCGACGCAGAGCCGCAAAAGGGGCCTGAGATCAATTCTAACGGCTAAACAGATTTAGCCCGAGACACGACCTATCCGCAGCCCCAATTCATCGTTACCAAGCCACCGAGTTACCCCATCAAAATGACGTTGTCCAGCACGTGGATGATACCGTTATCGGCCTCAATGTCGGCGGCAAGGACGGTGGCGTTTTTCACCTCAAAGCCCTCGGTGCCATCGATGGGAATGGGTGCCCCTTCCAAGGATTCAACTGTGCCCAGCTTGATCAGCTCGTCCTTGGTGTATTTTCCCGCAACGACGTGAAACTTGAGGATGCGGCCCAACTGGGGCGGATTTTGCACCAGGGTTTGCACCGTGCCGGGGGGCAGCTTGGCAAAGGCGGCATCGTTGGGCGCAAAAACGGTGAAGGGGCCAGGGCTTTGCAGGGCTTCTACTAAGCCAGCCGCCTGAACAGCGGCCACCAGGGTAGAGAAACCTTCGTTACTAACAGCAATATCGACGATGGTAGGCATAGGGATGGATGGGTGACGGGTGGATAGATGGGGTGACTAGAAACCCGGTTTCCTTAAGCAACCGGGTTTCTCTAAGCAAGCAACCGGGTTCCCGCTGGCTTAACGGTAGTCTTGCCGCTGAATATCCCGCAGACGAGCTTCGGGGCGCAGGAAGCGATCCATTTGGGCCTCGAAGAATTTGCGGTTGGCGTCCAGGTGGCGGGGGTTGGGGTCATCTAGGGGATAGAGCAACGCCGTCCGCAGGGCTTGAATTACCGCCGAAGTCACGTTATACATCGACCGCTGGAAGGTAATGCCGAGCTGGATCAGCATGTCGTCTTCGCCGCGACAGTGCTTTTCGTAGTACTCCAGCAGGTAGGGCGGCAAAAAGTGCAGCATGTCCTGCATCAGCAGCGTGGGGGGAATGCCCGCACTACCCACCGGGAACACGTCGGCGTAGAGGATGCCGTAGTGAAAATCGTTTTGATCGATGGGCACTTGGCCCGCCTGGGCGTTGTAGGACTTGGTGCCCCGGAAGGGGGCGGTGCGGTAGAAAACGGCCTCTACGTAGGGCAATGCCGCTTCGTACAGCCAGGTAAATCCGCAGGATTTGGGAATTAGCTCAAAGCATTCATCACCAATATAAACATGGTGGTAAATGGGCCGACCTGCCACGGCAAAAATGCCGTTTACTAGGAAGTTCATGGCATCGGGCACACCCTTAAAGCCACCTTCATCGTAAATGTCCGACATCTCAAAAAATACCGGAGCCATCACTTCCCAAAAGAGGCCCAAGTTGGAATAGTAGGATAGTTCCCGGCACTTTTCGTAGAACATGTCTGGGAACAGCTCGTGCAGCCCCAGCATCACCGGATTGCCCTTGAAATAGGCCTTAATGGCCCGATCACAGGCCGCTTTGTATTCATCGGTATAGAGATAGTCGTTAAACCGTCCGCCCATATCCTGATGCCACAGCATCGCCGTCATACAGGCTTCGGCAAACTCCATATTCACCCGGTCATGCCAGAGGTGATGGAAAAGCTTGGGCAGCTTGCGCTTCATTTCGCCCTTTTCCATAAACTCCAACAGTTCGGGGTGAACGTTGGCTTCCCCTCGCCAAATTCGCAGATCGGCGGTGTCTCCAGCGTAGTGATTGGGCAGATCCAAGTATTCCTGAGGTAGGAAGTATTTAAACGCCGGAATCGGGTTCAAAAAGACACGCTCGGCGATGTAGAGCAAATCTCGCCAGTAGAAATCCATCGGCACCGCATAGGCTTTGTAGATGCCGATAATTTGCATCAAGTTTTCCGGCGTATCCGGCAGCATGGAACCGCCTGCTTCCAGGCGATGAATTACATCGGCGTGGGGATGGGTAGAGGGGGGGATGAGGGTGGGGGTTTCGGTGAGGGTGGGCATAGGGGTGGATGGGTAGGGGGAAGTTCAAAGTTTAAAGTTCAAAATTCAAAGTTCAAAAAAGAAAATTCATTTTGAATTTTGAATTGTTCATTTTGCATTTTCCAATTCTCTCTATGCTAAGAGCAGGACGTTACAGCAATACCCATGGGCAAAAAGCGGATTCGGCCAACGGCGAAATGCACCATTAGGAGAGTTTGTTTTTGGGGATGGTGTGTTATGGGTTGGTGCATTGCTTCGCGTTGGCGTAGCCTCGCCTTAGCGTTATGCACCCTACGGGGGGTCTGGCAGGTTACGGCAGGAGGGCGGCAACGGGGAAGGGAATGGCTTCGGCGGGGGCGTTATCCATCGGGGACGCATCCATCGGCAGTTGCTCGATAACCTCATCCGCAACCACTTCATTCATCACCATGGGGATAGCGGCAATCATGGCGGTGGCGGTGGGCTCGCCCCATTTCACCAGCCAGTTGGGCTGAATGCCGAGGAAGAGGATAAGGCCAGCCAAAATGTAGGCGGGCAGTTTTTCCGAGAAGGTGACTTTGGGGAAGTAGGCGATGGCGTTATCCAGTCGTCCAAAGCAGGTGCGGTTCAGCAAAATCACGAAGTACACCGACGTTAGGCCCGTACCGATGACGCCCAGCAGGGTTTGGATGGGGTAGACCGCATAGCTGCCCTGGAAGACTAGAAATTCCGTTACAAAGCCCACCAGACCGGGGATGCCGGCGCTGGCCATGCCCCCCAACACCAGCAGGGTGCTGACCATGGGTAGACCGCGCACGGGGTTCATCAGGCCGTTCAGCACATCCAGCTCACGGGTACCTACCTTGGTTTCAATGACCCCGACTAGGTGGAAAAGGATAGCCAAAATCAACCCGTGGGACACCATTTGACTAACGGCTCCGGTGAGGGCCAAATCCGTCATCGCCGCGCCGCCCAGCAGCACGTAGCCCATGTGGCCGATGGAGCTATAGGCCACCATCCGCTTGATGTCCTTTTGGGCGATGGCCGTTACCGCGCCATACATTAGGCTCACCGCCGCCCACACTGCCAGGTAAGGGGAGAGTTCTGCCCAGGCATCGGGGAACAGACCCAGGCCAAAACGAAACAGACCGTAGGTGCCTAGCTTGGCCAACACGCCCCCCAGCATCAGCGCCACCGGAGTACTGGCGGACACATAGGTATCGGGTAGCCAGGTGTGGAAGGGCACCAGGGGAATTTTGATGCCAAAGGCCACCAGCAGCAGACCCAGCAGAATGATCTGCCAAGACATCGGCAACCCGTGACCCATCACCGCCTGATAGGTGAAGTTCTCGGCACCGCTGAGCCACACCACACCCAGGAATCCCGCCAGCATCAGCGCCCCAGAGAGCGCCGTGTAGAGCAGAAACTTGGTGGCGGCGTAGGTTTTCTGCCCACCGCCCCAGATGGCAATCAGCAGATATAGGGGCACTAGTTCAATTTCATAGAGCAGGAAGAACAGCAGTAGGTTATCCGCCAGAAAGGCTCCCGCGACGCCGCTGCTCACCAGCAGCAACAGACTATAGAACAACCGAGGTCGTTCGGTTTCCGGGGAACTGCTCCAGATGGCAATCCAGGTCAGGAGGCTGTTTAGGGCCACCATCAGCAGGGAGAGGCCATCCAAACTGAGTTCATAGTTCAGCCCTAGGAACGGTAGCCAAGGCACAAATTCGCGGAACTGAAAGCCGCCGAAGGAGAGGTCAAACTGGGTGAACAGCCACAGCGTCCATAGCAGCGCCGCCCCCGATACCACCAGGGCACCCTGGCGCGACCGCTGACTAGACAACCCCGGCCAACAGCCAATGGCCACTGCGCCAATTAACGGAATTAAAAGAAGGGGAGTGAGCAACATAGTGAGAATCGTATAGGGATTTGTGATGGAGAAGACTGGCCCTCTTCCCCAGTCCCTCTCCCATGGGGAAAGGGGAGCCGGAGGAATCAAGACCGTTTGACTAGGCCGTGGCGACTCTTTTTCAAAGCCCCTCTCAAGTGGAGGGGGAAGCCAGAAGAATCGAAAGCGTGAAACTAGACCGTGGCGATTCCCGTTCAAAGTCCCTCTCCCCGTGGGAGAGAGATTTAGGGTGAGGGCAACTCGGCCTAAAACAGCGCTGTCAACGATGACCAGCCCAGCAGGATACCAATGACCGCCACGCCGACCGCAATGGTGAGCACATAGAACTGAAGCCTTCCGCTGTTGCCGTACTTGAGGGTTTCGCCACCAAAGAGGGAGGCCAGCCCAATCGCGTTGACCAGGCCATCCACCACGTAGCGATCCAGCCAGTCTGTGGCCCGCGAGAGCAGATCCACCCCCAGCACAAAGGTGTTGCGGTAGATCTTGGGGGTATAGAAGTCGTAGGCCAGCAGATTTTGTAGGGGCTTTTGCACCAGATTAGCCGGATTTTCTAGCACCCGGTTAACGTAGAGCAGTGTACCCACGGCAGCGCCCAAAATGCTCGACCAGGTGAGCAGCAGAGCCATGTCTTTGCTGACCTCGGCCCAGGCAGGAAGCAGGTTAAACTGCGCCATCACCAAGGGCAGGTGCAGGGTAAAGCCCGCCACCAGGGTCATGGGGATGATCATCAGCCAGATGGGTTCTGGGGCGCGGATGGTCATCTGTTGGGTCTTGCCTGCAAAAATCAGGCCAATCATCCGAGCCAAGCTAAAGGCCACCAGCCAGTTCACAACCAGCACAATCGCCACCAGCAGCCCCCGCTGCTCGGCCCACAGGCCCGACACTAGGGACAGCATCGCCCAAAAGCCTCCCAAGGGAGGGAGCGCCACCAGTCCAGCCGCTCCGGCCAGCATGGCCATCGCCGTTACCGGACGACGACCCCACAGGCTCCCCATCTGGGTTATGTCTTGGGTGATGACGCTGAGAACAATCGACCCCGACCCCATCACCAGCGTGGCCATGCCCAGGGCATAGATCAAGGCCAGCAGCAGGGCTGCGTTGGGCAGGTGTGCCCCTACCGCGATGAACATCAGCCCCATGTAGGCACTGCTGAGGTAAGACAGCACCCGCTTGATGTCGATTTGGGCGGCGGAAATCAGCGTGGCCCCAATGGCCGTTACCGTGCCCACCGCAATGGCAAAGGCGCTGGCGGTCGAAGACAGGGCAATCACCGGCTCCAGCTTCACCAAAATCCAAATCCCGGTGGTGACGACGACCGCATTCCGCAGAATCGTGCTGGGCAGGGGGCCTTCCATGGCCTCATCGAGCCACAGGTGCAGGGGAAACTGGGCGCACTTGCTCATGGGGCCAGCAATCAGTCCAATGCCAATCAGCGTTAGCAAACTCGGTTCAATTCCGGTTGCGGTTTGGGCCCAGGCCGCTAATTCCCGGAAGTCCCAGGTGTGAGCCAGGGGATAGATCGCCAGCACCCCCATCAGCAGCACCAGATCGCCCACCCGTTTGGTCAGAAAGGCATCTCGCGCCCCCGTGACCACCAGAGATTGGTTGTACCAAAAGCCCACCAGCAGGTAGGTACCCAGGGTGAGAATCTCCAGCAGCATGTAGGAAAACAGCAGGGAGTTGCACAGCACTAGGCCACACATACCGGCCTCAAACAGGGCCATCATGGCGAAGAACCGCCCCCAACCCCAATCCATCTCTAGGTAGCCCACCGCATAGATTTGGGCCAGCAGGTTAAGGCCAGTAATCAGCACACAGGCCCCTAGGGTAATGGCGTCGGCCTCTAGGGGAATGGTGAGATCCAGCCCCGCCACATTTAGCCAGGGGGCAAAGAAAAACTGAGGCGACGATTTGCCCCACAAGGCCAAAAACGCCAGCAGGCTGTGAACCAAGGCAAAGGCCGTCGTTACAATGTTGATATAGCCCGCCGGACGTGGCCCGGTGCGGCGAATCATCCCTGGCGACCAGGGAATGGTCAATAGCGCCCCCATTAGGGGATAGAGCGGGATGAGCCAACTCGTTTCGGCCAAGAGCGGTGTCGAGGACAGGGTCATAGATGGGCTACTCTCTGGCAAAGGAACAGCAAAGGATGGGACTTAGGCTTCTTTGGGAGTAGGCCATAGTCCGAAGAGTGTTGAGTTTGAATTGACCTAGGTCAATCTATTGCGGCATTGGATAGAGTTAAGGCTAGCTTCTTGAATAGAGTCTAACCAATGACTGACCCCAAAAGAAAGAGTTGAATTGATTAAGAGCAATTTGTTTTTTGTGTCTGATTGATAAAATCCAATAATCATCCCTTTCAATTTGGGTGGCTCAGTTGGGCATAAAGATCCTGCTGGGTTGGTTCTGCCATGTCGGCTCCCTAGGCATGGCGCTTTCGACGGATCACACTAAATCCGGCTTGTTTACCCCCGGTTTAGCGGGCGAGGAAACCTCACCCCTTGTATAAACCTCAGCCTAGAGTAGGCTAACCCCTCGCTGTAATGGACGCCAGTTCATTAATGGGTCAGACGCTAGGGGAGGCTGCCACCGCGCAATTTCACCGTTAGGCGAATGGGGTAGTGGTAAGAGCCGTCCCGTGAATGGTGTCTTTCCGGCTAGGTCCTATTCCATTAACTGGCAGGGGTCTAGAAGCCCACTGGCAAAATTCCGGCTTCTAGGCGTTGGACTTCTTCCAGCTTTTGCTGGAGCTGGTCGCGTCCGGTGGGGCTGTGGAGGATGGGGCCATAGCCACCATTCCCACCCCTGACCAATGGGCTAGAAATCTCCTGCGCCCTGAGCCGATTAGGTTGCCTAGGCCTAATTCAGCAGCATGACATCACGCCCTTGGTCAAGCCGTCGTTTGGGTGGAGGAGTCGATGTATTTACAGGTAAATCTGTACTACATCTAAGGAAATCTTAAGCTACAAGGCTCCCAGGGTGTCGGGTATTTATACTGAAACTTTCCGCCTAAGATCCCATATTCGGCGTTTAGGCTGAAATTTTTCCACCTAAGATCCCCACAGGGATATTTAGGCTGACAGATTTCCACCTAAGATCCCATATAGGGGTATTAGGCGGAAAATTTCCCTCTAATAAAGAGTTAGACATCCCATTTCTTCTTTGGAATCCATCTGACCAGCATATAAATGCCTCGGTGATTCTCAACAGTCAACTTTTCTATGCGTTACGATCCTTATTTGAGCTTAAAGGGAGCAGGAGATTAGCAACCAATGATTGAACCCAACAAACCTCTGACATTGCTTTTGGGTAATGTTGATGATAGTGGTACACTTAGCAAGCTTAAAGCTGCTGGAAGGCAGTACAAGAAAAAAATTCTGGATTCGAGTATCGAGAATTGGAAAACCATATTGGAATATTTTGATGACTTTTTGGTTGATGAGACTCTCATCAAGTTATCAGCATATACATATGAATTGATTGCATCTGAGCAGTATAGAGAAATTGCAGAAGAATTGTTTGCAAAAATTGCAAAAACGCCAAATATTGTTTTTGTATATGAATCATTTCTGTCCGGCAAAGAAGATCAGAAAGAGAATAATTATTACTATCATTTTGATTTCGAACTCCCAGATGAAGACACTAGTACTCTGAGGCGGAAGTAGATCTACTATTTAAGGGTAGAGCGAAGGGAACCGAGTTGCCATGCCAAGACTTGCGGCTACCCCCATCACGTTAACGACCGAAGAACAAACGGCCCTGGAGAAAATAGCTCGGCGACCGAGCACGGCTCAGCAGATTGCGCTACGA
>QLAH01000419.1_pt1 | contig 23085 bp, 19 predicted proteins | sample 4693081 | NCBI WGS metagenome assembly QLAH01 (sample SAMN09425401, study PRJNA476045) | Lake water metagenome, whole genome shotgun sequencing project.
TGCGACCGAAGGAGGCATCGGGAACTACGTGATGAGCGCCGTCGCGAGCGGACTCGCCGCGGTCGGCGATGAAGACGCCCGCGCGGGCGCCCTGCGCGCGGTCGAGTGGCTGCGCCGCAACCAGTGGGACGAGGGCGAGGGCGTCGCCGCCACACGCGACTGGTACGGCGGAGCAGGCTACGGCAACGGCAAGCGGCCCGATCTCTCGAACACGCAGATGATGATCGAGGCGATGCACGACGCGGGCGTCTCGCCCGAGGACCCCGCGATGCAGCGCGCTCTCGCTTTTGTCGCGCGCACGCAGAACAGGAAGGCCTCGAACCCCGCGGACTGGGCGCAGGCGGGCGGCAACGACGGAGGATTCGTCTACTCGCCCGCGAACGGCGGCGAGAGCTTCGCAAGCGAGGACGCGGGCGAGGGCCGCTACGGAGAGAAGCTGGCGACGAAGAGCCTCCGCAGCTACGGCTCGATGACCTACGCCGGGTTCAAGAGCATGCTCTACGCGGGCCTCTCCCCCGAGGACCCGCGCGTGAAGGACGCGCTCTCCTGGATCGAGCGCCACTTCACCTTCGCAGAGAACCCCGGGCTCGGGCAGCAGGGCTACTACTACTACCTCCATGCCATGTCGCGCGCCCTGCACGCCTCGCGCAAGGACACGCTCCGAGACGCGGAGGGCCGCGATCGCGCGTGGCGGCGCGAGCTGATCGACGCGATCCTCGCGCGGCAGGCGCCCGATGGCTCGTGGAGGAACAGCATGCCTCGCTGGGAGGAGGCGAACGCGGACCTCGTGACGGTCTACTGCGTGCTCGCGCTCGAGGAGGCGATCAAGCCGCGCGTGACTGCAGAGTGACGGCCTCGCCAGCGGTCGCAGGCGCAGCGACCGTGCGCAGGCTCCACGCCGCAAGCATGGCGGCCGACGCAAGAAGCACCGCCCCGAATGCCTGGTGCGCGCTCGTGACGAGCACCTCGTAGATCGGAATGCGCGCATCGGTTCGGATGAGCACCACCACGAGCGCGGCGAGGCCGAGCGCGAACTGGAGCCCGATCCCGTGCACGAGCCCCTTGCCGAGGATGCGCACGGGGCGGATCTCCCGCGCACGGCTCGAGGCCGTTGCCCCTGCGGCGACCGCAAGGATGACCACCACGAAGGCACCGATCACATGGCCCCAGATCGGCCACGCGGGGTGCACTGCGGCGTTTCCGTCGGCAGGCGGGATCTGCAGGTGGCGGTAGCTCGCGCCGAGGAAAAGCTGCACGACGAGCGCTGCGAGAAGGACGAGCGGAAGCGTGCGCAGGCGCCCCGCGTCGGCGATGCCCGTGCGCGAAGATGCGGACTTCCATGCGTTCGAAGTGACGCACGCGATGACGCAGGAGAGTGCGAGCACGACCTGCCCGAGCATGCCGTGCACGATCGCGAGGAAGGTGCTCGGCGAGAGCTCGAGCGGATCGACCGCGACCGTCAGCCTGCCCGTCACGCGCAGGCCGCCGAGAAGGCCCTGCACGCAGACGATGGCGAGAAACAGGATGGAGATGCCGCGCACCCAGGTGCGCGTCTCCTCGCGCCAGACGACCGCGACGAGGACGAGCGCGGTCGCGCCCACGAGCATGCCGAAGAGGCGATGCGCGTGCTCGTAGTAGATCCCGCCCTTCATCTCGCTGATCGGGTAGAGCAGCATGTTGTGGCCGAAGGAGTTCGGCCAGTCGGGAACGGCGAGCCCGCTCTCGAAGCCCGTGACGAGTCCGCCCGTCACGAGCAGGATGAAGACGGTCGCCGCGCTGACGGTGGCGAAGAGCCCCGCGCTCGAGGGAAGGCGGATCGGGCGCGCGTTCCGCGCGAGGAATCCGCCGAGCATCGAGAGCGCGGCGCTCGCCGCGAAGAGCCCCGCGACATAGAGGAACGGAGTGACCAACGAACCCCGCTGCTCGTCCCGGAGAAAGGCGCCGATGACAAGCAGGTTCGCGAACGCCGAGACGAGGCCGGTCTTCAGGGGCGAGGCGCCGCCGCGGCGCGCGATCGCGCCGAAGAGGACGGGCATGGCGAGCGTGAGCACGAACAGGAGTTCGCCGATCCACAGGCCCGGCGCGAGCATCGCGACGTAGCCGATGGCCCACATCGCGACGGTCGTCGCGAACCCGAGCGCGAGGTGCGCGGTCGAGATGCGCGAGGCGACCCAGAGGACGACCAAGGAACCCGCGACGAAGATCGCGAAGAGCGCGCCGAGGCCCATGGGCTCCACGGCCGCGGGAAGGGTTGCGAGGGCTGTGTCTTCCATCGTCATGGGCGGGTCTCCCGAAGTGGCGTCTATAGTAGGATTCTCCCCCCGAGCCGCAGATGCCTGAATCGAACGAAGCGCGCGCAGCCGAGATCCTCGGAGCCGCAGAGGACCAGCTCCTCGGCGGCCGGGCTGCCGCATCCGCAGGAGCGGTGGCGTCGGCCGTAGGCGCTGGCGGCGACACGGCGGAACTCGACGCGCGCGACCGCGAACTCCTTGCGCAGGATCCCCGCGGCGCTCCCCCGCCTCGCGCCCGCGGCACGCTCGGGGTGTGGGCGGAGCTGACGAAGGTGCGCCTCAACGCGCTCGTCCTCGCGACGACGGCGGTCGGGTTCGCGCTCGGCTCCGTCGGCCCGCTCGACTGGACGCGCCTCGCGTGGACAGCGGCGGGCACCGCGCTTGCGGCGGCAAGCGCCTCGCTCTTCAACCAGCTCTTCGAGCGCCGCCGCGATGCGCTCATGCACAGGACCCGCGGCCGTCCGCTGCCCGCGCGGCAGATCGGACCCGCCACCGTCTTCGTGGCGGCCGTGGTTTCAGGCTACGCGGGCGCCGCGATGCTCGGCCTCACGGTCGGTCTCCTGCCCGCGGCGCTCGCTGCGCTCAACATCGTGCTCTATGCGGTGCTCTACACGCCGCTCAAGCCGCGCACGACCTTCAACACGCTCGTCGGCGCCGTCTGCGGGGCGATCCCGCCCGTGATCGGCTGGACGGCTGCGACGGGGCAGCTCGACCCGGGGGCGTGGCTCCTCGGCGGGCTCCTCTTCGTGTGGCAGCTCCCCCACTTCCTCGCGCTCGCGTGGATGTACCGCGAGGACTACGCCCGCGGCGGACACGCCATGCTTCCCGTCCGCGACCACGGCGGGGAGATCACGGCGCAGGCCATCGTTCTCTCGACGATTCCGCTGATTCCGCTCGGCGCGAGCGCCACGCTGCTCGGGCTCGCGGGCGTGTGGAGCGCGCTGGTCGCGGTCCTCCTCGGCGCGTGGTTCCTCTGGCTCTCGGTCGGGTTCTACCGCAGCCGCGACGACGCGAGCGCGCGCAGGCTCTTCCTCGGGAGCATCACCTATCTGCCGCTCGTCCTCGCAGCGATGACGATCGACCGCGGTGCAGTCGACGCGACCGCGTTCATTCGCGGCCGCGGCGGCGCAGAAGGCGTGTCCGTCGCGCCCGTCCAGACCGCGCCCGCGGGCGCACCCGTTGCGGAGGATCCACACGCGGGGACTCCATGGAGCAGCAACCCATGACCGACGACCAGACCAGGAACGGCTCCGAAGAGGGCGACGCCCGCCGCGAGCCCGCGTCGCTCACCTTCGCAGGTGGCGGCTGGGTGATCGCGCTCGCAGGCGTGCTCGTCGTCGCGCTCTTCGTGTGGAGCACGCTTCCCGTGATGCTCGGGCACCGCCCCACGGGCGATGGCCGCTCGATCGAGAGCTACGGCTACGACCTCTCGAACCTCGCTGTCGCGCGCGACACGCTGATCGCGAGCGGAAACCCGCGTGGGTTCCTCCCGTCGCTCGACGACCCGAAGCACCTGCGCGGCAGCGACATGGCCGTCTACAACACGCAGAACCGCCCGAAGTTCGTGGTTCCGACGGACCGCGTCCTCGGCATCGTCATCGACGGCCAGCCGCACGCGTGGCCCCTTTCGCTCCTCAACGTGCACGAGGTCGTGAACGACACCGTCGCGGGCCGCCCCGTCGCAGCGACCTACTCGCCGCTCTGCGACTCGGCAATCGTGTTCGACCGCACGATCGCAGGCGAGGTCCGGTCGTTCGAGGTCAGCGGCCTGCTCTACGACTCGAACCTCGTCTTCTGCGACACGCGCACAGACGGCGGGCCATCGAGCCTCTTCTCGCAGCTCGAGCGTCGCGCGATCGCAGGGCCGCTTGCGGCGGAGGGCGTCACCCTGACCCCGCTCGCGGGTGCGTCCATCACCGTGTGGCGCGACTGGCTCGCGCTGCATCCCGATACGACGGTGACGCTGCGCGACCCGCAGATGATCCGCCGCATGAAGGAGATCAACTACGCGCACTACTTCCTCTCGCAGCGGTTCGACGCGCCGTTCTCCCCCGAACCCGACGCAGCCGCGATGGCGGCAGCGGGCCTGCGACCGAAGAGCCCGATGCTCGCGATCCGCGGCGAGGAGCGCTGGAACCTCGTCGCGATCGAGCACCTTGTGAAGGGCCTCGCCCCCGACCGGCGTGCCACGCGGTCGATCGAGGGAGTCGACTACACCTTCACCGTGCCAAGTGGCCCCGCCGTCGCACGGGTCGAGCGGGTGGACGGCGCTCCCGTCGAGGTGATCCCCGTGCTCTACTTCGCAGCGCAAGCGATCCTCGCGGAGCGCGAGGGCACGGCGCTCGTCGGCCCGTGAGGTCCGGGTCTCGGGAAATCTCATCGCGAAATCGCGAAATCGTGGCGGAAGCCACCCGTTCTATCGCATGGCGTAGGCGGGCGCATGGGCGGCGGGTTTCGTCTCGTCCGCCAGCCGCGCCAGCCCTTCCGGGGGCGGCCGCGCGGGTGCGTGCGTTCGCAGGGGCGCACGCATCCCGCGTCCGCCGCTGGCCGCCTGCCCATCAGGTCGAGCCGAGCCACAGCGTCGCGTAGAGGACGAGCCACACGCCGTCGAGGAAGTGCCAGTACATCGCCGTGTAGGTGATGCCGCGGTGGTTCTCAGGCCCGTAGCGGGCGTGCATGGCGCGCCAGCAGGTCACGAGCATCGGAGGCAGCCCTCCGATGACATGCGCGGCGTGAAGGCCCGTCAGCACGTAGAAGGTCCACGCGTAGAGGTTGTCGGTGATGAGCAGGTTCTGCTCGACGAGCTCGACCCAGGCTGCCGCCTGGAGCCCGAGGAAGGCGAGCGCGAGCAGCACCGTCGCCACCATCAGCCCGCCCTGGCGCGGGTCGCCGCGGCGGCCCGCGGAGAGTGCCCGCTGCATGGTCACGCTCGAGAGGAGAAGCGCGACGGTGCTTGCGAGGAGAAGCGGCGGCGGAGGCGGCGCTCCCTCGGGAACGAAGGTCGCAGCGTTGTCGATCCGGACGACGAGGTAGCCGAGGATCGTGGCCACGAACAGCACCGCCAGCACGAGCAGGAAGAGCCACATGCCGAAACGGCCCGCCTCGAAGCGGGCCGTCGGATCGTCGAACGGGGTCTCTGGCTGCTTCATCGCGGCTTGCGTTGGACTGCTCCGCGCCGCACGCCGCCGGTCACTTGCCCGCGACGGGCGCGAACGGGGCGTTCGCCTCGAGATAGGCCTGCACGTCGGGCGGATTGCCCGCGACAAGATCCTTCTTGTACTGGCCGACATCCATCATGCAGAAGACCATCATCAGCACCACGAAGAGCATGCTTCCGATGAGGACCATCAGGTTGAACGGGCGGTCCCAGCGGAGGTGCATGAAGAAGAGCGACACGAGCGTCGCCTTCACCACGGCGATGCCGATGGCGAGGTAGATGTTCGCCTCGCCGAGATCGATGTAGCGCGCCGCGACGGTGATCACCGTCAGGAAGAGGAGCGCAGCGCCCGTCCCGAACAGCGTCGAGTAGGAGACGAGGTGGCCGACGAGCGGCTGCGGCTCGCCGCCGTGGGAGCCGTGTGAACCATGGGCGTGGGAGTGGCTTGCCATAAGAACGCGTCCTGTGCCTGCGGGCGCCGTGCGGGCCCCTGCTCAGTGGATGAGGTAGAAGAGCGGGAAGAGGAAGATCCACACCAGGTCGACCACGTGCCAGTAGAGGCCGACGAGGTCGACAGGGGTGAAGTAGTTGCTGCTGTAGGCGCCGCGGATCGCAGCGACAAGGATCCAGCCGATGACGCCCACGCCGATGACGACGTGGACGCCGTGCAGGCCCGTCATGATGTAGTAGATGGCGAAGAACTTGTGCGTGTTCGGCGGCATCGCCGGGTCGAGCAGGTGGTTGTCGGCCACGACTGGCGCCAGGCTCGGCGGCTTCGTCGATGCCTCGACCATGGCGGCGGGAGCGACGCCGTCGGGCCCGGCCTTGGGTGCAGCGATCGCGGTGCGATCGACGGGCGGGAGCGCCACGATCGGGGCGGCTTCGGCCCCGGCCGAGGGGTTGATTCCCGCGATGGCCAGGCGCGGGTTCTCCGCGGGGGTCGGGGCGACCTTCACGATCTCCTTCACCTCGTCGGTCGCGGGCTGATAGAAGGCCTGACCCCACTTCAGGTTCACCTCGAACTTGTGGGTGTACTCGAAGTACTTGATGACGAGGAAGCCGATCGCGCCCACGAGCGTGAGCGAGAGGCAGGTCACGAGCATGCGCTGCTTGTTGGTCTGCGCGGCGCGCACGGCGAGCGCCATCGTGAGGCTCGAGAGGATCAGCACGCAGGTGTTGATGCCGCCGAGGATGGTGTCGAGGTAGTGGCTCGCATACGAGAAGACCTCGGGGTTCTTGAAGCGCATGATCGCGTAAAGCACGAACAGCGCGCCGAAGAAGAGCACTTCCGTCGCGAGGAAGATCCACATTCCGAGCTTGCCCGACTCGAACTGCTGGTTCGGGGTGTCGAAGTGGTGCGCGAGGAAGGGGTACTGGGAGTGATCGCCATGCCCGTGATCACCATGGGCGTGATCACCATGGGCATCGTGCGCGTGCGCGTCGGCTGCTGGATTCGAGCTTGACACGGTTCAGTGGCCCTTTCCGTTCTTGTTCGACGCGACGTGCGCCTCGGAATCGACGACGTAGCCTTCCTGCTTCTCGTCCCAGCGCACGGCGCTGAAGTCGTAGCAGTCGCCCACGCGCGGCGTCTTCGAGAAGTTGTCATGCGGCGGCGGCGAGGTGCACTGCCACTCGAGGCTGGCGCCGCCCCACGGGTTCGCAGGCGCCTTCCTGCCCGCGAAGAGCGAGTGGAGCAGGTAGATGCCCGTGATCACGAAGCCGAGGGCCATGATGTACGAGCCGCCGGTCGAGATGTGGTGGTACATCTTGAAGGCCTCGGCCATGCCCTCGATCTGGTCGTAGCTGTAGTAGCGGCGCGGCATGCCCTGCGAGCCGAGCATGAACTGCGTGAAGAAGGTCATGTTGAAGCCGACGAACACGAGTCCGCAGGCGATGCGGCCCCAGAACTCCGAGTACATCACGCCGAACATCTTCGGCCACCAGTGGTGGAGGCCGCCGATCATGGCGATCAGCGCGGAACCCATCATCACGTAGTGGAAGTGGGCCACCACGAAGTAGGTGTCGTGCAGGTGGATGTCCGTCGAGAGGACCGCGAGCGGGATGCCCGTCAGGCCGCCGATCGTGAACAGGAAGAGGAACGACAGGCCGTACAGCATCGGCGTGTTCAGCGAGATCGAGCCCTTGTAGAGGGTCGCGAGCCAGTTGAACACCTTGACCGCCGAAGGGATGGCCACGGAGAAGGTGATCGCCGAGAACAGCACGTTCATGAGCGGCGACTGGCCGCTTGTGAACATGTGGTGGCCCCACACGAGGAAGCTGAAGATCGCGATGGCGATCGAACTGAAGGCGATGAAGCGGAAGCCGAAGATGTGGCGGTGGCTGTGGACCGAGATGATCTCGCTGATGATGCCCATGCCCGGCAGGATCATGATGTAGACCGCAGGGTGCGAGTAGAACCAGAAGAAGTGCTGGAAGAGCACCGGGTCGCCGCCCATCGACGGATCGAAGATGCCGATGTTGAAGACGCGCTCGATGACGAGGAGGGCCACGGTGATGCCGAGCACGGGCGTCGCGAGCACCTGGATGATGGCGGTCGCGTAGAGGGCCCAGAGGAAGAGCGGCATGCGGAACCAGGTCATCCCCGGCGGACGGAGCTTGTGGATCGTCACCACGAAGTTGACGCCCGTGAAGATCGACGAGAAGCCGAGGATGAAGACCCCGACGAGGACGGGAATCACGCCGCCGAGCGTGGTGTTCGTGCTGTACGGGGTGTAGAAGGTCCAGCCCGTGTCGAAACCGCCCGCGAGGAGCGAGTAGACGGCGCAGGCAGCGCCCGCAAGCCAGAGGTAGAAGCTGAACAGGTTGAGCCGCGGGAAGGCGACGTCCTTCGCGCCGAGCATGATCGGCAGCACGAAGTTGCCGAGCGCCGCGGGGATCGAAGGGATGATCACGAGGAACACCATGATCGCCCCGTGAAGGGTGAACGCCTGGTTGTACTGCTCGGGCGTCATCCACTCGACTTCGCCAGGGAAGAGGAGCTTCGTGCGCACAAGGAGCGCCATCACGCCGCCCACGAAGAACGACGCGAGCACGGCGACGAGGTACATCACGCCGATCCGCTTGTGGTCGAGCGTGAGCAACCACGAGAGGATGCCGCGGCGGAAGGTCAGGTAGTTGTCGGGCGCTTCGGCCGCGATCGGGGGGCGTGCGTCGAGTGTCGTCATGGCGTCGCTCGTTGAGAGTTCTGTGTCGCTGCGTGTCGTTGCGCGGGATTCACTTCATGCCCGTCACTGTGCGGCGGGTTCGTTCGAAGACCCGGCCTCGGTCGAAGAGGCCGGGCCCTCGGAGCCCTCCGAAGCCTCTTCAGGCTCGGGAGCCTCCATGCTGCCGATGAACTTGCCCTTGGCGTCGAAGTTCGGCTTGCCGTCCTTGTCCTTGAGGTTCTTCATCATGTCGATGAGCACATCGACCTCGGGGTCGCGGAGCTGGCCCTTGAAGGTCGGCATCACGTTGCCGTAGCCATCGACGATGACCTCGCCAGGCGCGAGGATCGACGCGCGGAGGTAGCCCTCGGGGGTCTCGTACTTCTTGCCCGGACCGATCATGTCGCCGAGCAACTTGCCGCCATCGACCTTGTGCCGCGAGCCCGGCTGCGAGCGCTCCCAGATGTTGCCCGTGCCGTCGTAGTCGCCCCACGCGGGGCCGGTGCCCGGCTTGGCGTCGAGGCTGTGGCAGCTGAGGCAGCGGCCGACAAGCTTCGGTCCGCCGACCTTCCAGAGGAGGTCCGTGCGATCGGGGTTCTTCAAGGCGAGCTCATCGAGCCAGCGCCCCTGCTTGGTCACCCAGTCTTCGAACTGGACCTCGCCGAGGACGAAGACCTTCTGGTTCATCCGCGAGTGGTCCTTGCCGCAGAACTCCGTGCAGAAGAGAAGATGGAAGTCATCCTCGCCCGTCGCATGGTCGGCCTGGAACCACATGGTGGTGTAGCGCCCGGGCACCACGTCCTGCTTCACTCGGAAGTCGGGGATGTAGAGCGAGTGGATGACGTCGTTGCTGCGCATCACGAGCTTCACCGGCTTGCCCGCGGGGATGTAGAGGTCCGCGCTGGTCGCGCCGTTGGGGTACTTGAACTGCCAGCTCCACTGCTGCGCGGTGACGTCGATCTGGTAGGCGTCCGCGGGAACCGTCTTCATGTCGACGAAGCCGCGGAAGCCCATGAAGAAGATCACCACGACGATGAGGGTCGGGAGGATCGTCCAGCCGAGCTCGAGCGCGGTGTGGTGGCTTGGGCCGCGCGCGTACACCTCGCGCCCCTTCTGCCTGTACTTCCACACGAAGAAGACCATCAGGCCGACCACGAGGAAGAAGAAGAAGTAGTTGATGTAGTTGATGAAGTGGAAGACCCAGTCGACCTCCGCGGAGAAGTTCGACGCCCCCTCGGGCATCCAGAAGTCCTTCGGGGTAGGACCCGGGTCGGCGGAGGTCTGCGAGAGAAGTGAGGGCATGGGATGCAGCACGGGGATCGCCTCTTCAGTTCACGGTCGCGGCTTCCGCGCCGCCCTTCGTTCTGGACTTCCTGATCTCGGCCCTCCAGAAGAGGCCGAGCCCGATGGCGAGCACGACGACGGTGACTGCACCGCCGATCGACATCACGCGACGCGCCTGCAGCACGTAGCCGCGGGCGTTGGGGTCGTACATGTGGCACCAGAGGATGAAGCGCTCGAGCGTGGTCCCGATGCGCCCTTCACCAGCCTCGATGAGCGCCATGCGCAGGTCCCTCGGCTCGAAGCGCGTGCCGTACATGTAGCGGCTGATGCGGCCGTCGGGCGTGATGAGCACGATCACCGCGGCGTGGGAGTACTCGCCGTCCTCCTGAAGCCTGAAGCCGAATCCGACGCTGTCGGCGACCGCACGCGACATGAGCTCCGCTCCCGTGAGGAAGTGGACGCCCTTGCCCGCGCCGGGGCGCTCGAACTCCGCGAGATAGCTCTCCTTCTTCGCCTTGGCGAGCGCGGCCGTCTCGGTCGGGTCGATCGAGACCGAAAGGATCTCGTACTGATCGCCCGGAACCCAGTCGATCCCCTTCAGGCCGTCGAAGGCGCCGTTGAGGACGAGGTTGCACAGCATCGGGCACCGGTTGTAGCCAAGCTGCAGCACGATCGGCCGCTCGCCCGTGAAGTAGTCGCCGAGACGGACCTCGCGGCCCTGGTCGTCGACGAACTTCGCCTCGAGCGGCAGGCGCCCTTCGGGCTTCTCGATGATGTCGATTCCCTCGAGTTCCTTCGGGATGCCGCTGTTGATCTGGGCCGCTGCACCGGACGCCATGCACGCAACTCCCACGCACGCCACGGCAGCCGCGGCGAGGGCCTTGCGGAGCGAGGTGGCGATGGATGGGAGCGCGAGGTTCATGGTCGTTCGATCCTGTGCGGGGAGTTCACTTCGACTGGGCGGCCTTCAGCTCGATGGCCCGATCGATGGGAATGCGGATCCGCTCGACGGGCGCATCGTCGACTGTCTCCGCGTAGATTCCGTACTGCCCGAGCAGCCCCTGCTGCTCGAGGCGAAGCGGCGCGGAGAGCGTCGGCGTCTCCGCGATCACGCGCTCCTCGATGAAGTCGCCCTTCACATCGAAGAAGAGCACGCTCACCGCGAGGCAGAAGACGATGAAGATGATGATGCCGACGATGGAGTAGAACCAGGTCGATCCCATCTCTGGATCGTCGAGCTGTTCGGTTGCTGCGGGCGTCTGCTGCATGTCGTTGGTCCTGAAGGCGTCGGCCGAAATCACATGTTCTCGAAGCGCAGGCTCTCGCCGAGGCGCGGATCGCGCTTGGGAACAAGCGCGGAGCGCGAAAGCGCTGTGATGGTGCCCGCCGCGACCGCGCCGAGGGCCCCGATCGCGAGGAGGAAGTTCACGGGGTTCCCGAAGTGCGTCGCGGTGTCCGCGTACCTGTCGCTCGCCTGACGATAGCTCTCGAAAGTCGCGAGATCATGCGGAATCTCGGGCATCACGAGCCAGTAGAGGTCGACCAAGTGGAACGCGAGCATCCACACCGCGGCCGCACCAAGCGAGATCGCGAAGCGCTTCGGCCACTTGCTGATAAGCGCGACGAAGGGGATCACGAAGTGTCCGAAGAGGAGCGCGAGGCTCATCGGGCCCCATCCTCCGACCTGCCTCGCGAGGAACCAGCCTGTTTCCTCGGGGATGTTCGCGTACCAGATCAGCATGTACTGGCTGAAGGCGATGTAGGCCCAGAACACCATGCCGAAGGCGAAGAGCAGCTTGCCGAGATCCTGCATGTGCTCCGCGGTGACGATCCCCTCGAGGAGCCCGAGCGCGCGCAGGCGCAGCGTGACGAGGATCATGGCCGAGAACCCCGCCGTGGCGCACCCGCAGAAGAAGTACACGCCGAACATCGTCGAGAACCACGCGGGCGACAGCGACATGATCCAGTCGAACGCCGCGAAGGTCGTCGTGAGGCCGAAGAGGATGGCAGCCGGGCCCGCCCACTTCTGCATGCGCTCGGTGTGGCGGATGTCGCCCGTCGAGTCCTGGGCGCGGCTGTTGCCCACGAAGAAGTGCGCAAGGAGCGCCCACACCGCGAAGTAGACGGCGGCGCAGATCCAGAAGCGGGTCGGGTTCAGGAACGCGAGCTTCTTGGCGACGACATAGGCCTCCTCGGGATTGTTGGCCTTCAAGGTCTCCATGTCGGCCCACATCCACACCATGTTGGCGCGGCCCATGTCGCCGAAGCCGACGAACCACAGCACGACGAACGGGAGGAAGAGGATCCAGTACCAGCGGAGGTTCGCAGCGAGCGCTTCGGCCGGGCGACGCACGGCGACGGACCAGCCCGCGCGCGTGAGGTGCTGCACGAAGACGAAGAAGAGGCCGCCGAGGCACATCGTGAGGCCGAAGAGGAACGCCACGAGGTAGGCGCGCCAGAAGTGCGCGGGATCGGTGCCGAACGCACCCGTGTAGCCGATCACGGCGCCGCCGCCAAGGCCGACGACCGCGAGGCCGAGACCGATGTTGCGCATGCCGAGCGCGGGAGCGGGAAGCTCGATGTTCTTCGCGCCGAGGTCGACCGCATGTCCAGTGGCGTGCGCCATCACTTCACCTCCGTCGTGTCGGCCGCGGCCGTGGTCGTGGTCGCGGCGGTGCCCGCCGAGCCGCCCTCGCCCTGCGCGACGTCCTTCGGGAGCTTGTCGCGCAGCTCGGGCGGCACATCCTGAATCGTCGCGTTCTGCGAGAGCTGCAGCGCCTGCACGTAGGCGGCGATCGCCCAGCGGTCCTCGAGGTCGATCTGCGCCTCGTAGCCCGCCATGTTGCGGATGCCGTTCGTGACGATGTTGTAGAGGAGTCCGACGGAGTGCTCGCGCACGAGCGGGTCGTGGAGGCTCTTCGCCTGAACCCAGGCAGTGCCATCCACGGGGCCGCCCGCGTTCGACATCAGCTCCATGGCGCGCTTGTTGACCGCGCCGTCGCCGAAGCCCGCGTAGCCGTGGCACACGGCGCAGAAGATGTTGTAGCGCTCCTGCCCGCGGAGGAGGAACTGCTCGTTCATCGTGAGGCCAGCCGGCAGCGTGGTCGCCCACTCGCCGCCGACGACGCCCTCGTAGAGGTGCGCGTCAAGCCGCGTCTCGCCCTGCGCGACGACGCCCTGCACCTCGGGGCGCTGCGTGCGGCCGTCCGCGAAGAGCGGATTCACCGCCTGCGTCTTGAACTTCGGCTGGAAGTCCATGTCGAAGAAGATGTGGACGGGCCTGTTGGCGTCGGGCGTCGCGCGGACGCGCGCGATCACGAAGGGCGGGATCGCCAGCGCGAGGGCTGCGACGGCACCTGTGAAGATCATCCAGCGTGGGGGCATCGGGATCATGGGTTCAGTCCTCCACCGCCTCGACCGCGACCGGGTCGAGCGACTTGAGGAACTCCTCCGTCTTCCTCGGCAGGAACTTGGGATCGCGCGCCTCGATCGAGATGAAGAAGCGGTCGTTCGAAGCGCGGCGGAAGCGGTTCGACCTGAACAGCGGGTGGTAGAGCTGCGGCAGGCCGTTGAAGAGGAACATCATCGACACCGTGGTGAGCGCGGCGAAGAGGATCGTGACCTCGAACATCACGGGGATGAACGCGGGGAGGCTCATCGCGGGCTTGCCCGAGATCAGGTAGGGATAGCCCGTCACCCACACGCCCGCCCAGATGGTGAAGTCCCACGAGTTCGTGAAGGCCTGCAGCAGGAACGCGGCGAAGGTTCCCGTGGCGCCCGCGCCGAACACGAGGATGGGAAGGATGGTGCGCTTGATGCCCATCGCCTTGTCGAGGCCGTGCACGGGGAACGGCGTGTGGCAGTCCCACCACTTGTAGCCCGCGTCGCGGACCTTCTCGGCCGCGGCCATGAGGTCGCCGGGAGTCTCGAACTCGGCGATGAGGCCGTAGAGCCTCGCGGGGTTGGCCGGCTGGCCTGGCTTGGTTTCAGAGGGGCTGGTGACGATCGTCGCCATGGGTGTGCCTCGAGGGTGCGTCGCTCAGTGGTGTCCGTGTGTCTTGCCGTCGGTCTTGCCGTGATCGTGACCGTGATCGTGACCGTGATCATGGCCATGCTTACCCGCGCCTGCGCCGTGCGGGTCGGCCTGCGGCATGATGGCCTTCACCTCGGCCATGGCGATCATGGGGAGGAAGCGGCAGAAGAGAAGGAACAGCGTGAAGAACAGGCCGAACGCGCCGACCATCGTGCCGATGTCGACCCAGGTCGGGGTGAAGAGGTCCCACGAGGTCGGGAGGAAGTCGTTCGCCAGGCTCGTCACGATGATGACGAACCGCTCGAACCACATACCGACATTCACGAAGATCGACAGCACGAACATGATGGGGATGCTGGTGCGGATCTTCTTGAACCAGAAGAGCTGCGGCGTGATCACGTTGCAGCTGACCATGATCCAGTAGGCCCACCAGTACTGGCCGAAGGCGCGGTTGATGAAGGCGAACTTCTCGTACATCGCGCCCGAGTACCACGCGATGAAGAACTCCATTGCGTAGGCGTAGCCGACCATGCACCCGGTCACCAGGATGACCTTGTTCATATTGTCGAGGTGCCGCAGCGTGATGAGGTCCTTCAGGCCGAAGAGCTCGCGCGCGGGGACGGCGAGCGTGACCACCATCGCGAAACCCGAGAAGATCGCGCCCGCGACGAAGTACGGCGGGAAGATCGTGGTGTGCCAGCCGGGAAGCTGCGAGGTCGCGAAGTCGAACGACACGACCGAGTGCACCGAGAGGACGAGCGGGGTCGAGAGCGCGGCGAGCAGCAGGTAGGCGCGCTCGTAGCGGTGCCAGTGGCGGTTCGAGCCGCGCCAGCCGAGGGCGAACATGCCGTAGGCGAGCTGCTGGATCTTGCCCTTCGCGCGGTCGCGCAGGGTCGCGAGGTCGGGCACCATGCCCGTGTACCAGAAGAGGAGCGACACGGTGAAGTAGGTCGACACCGCGAACACGTCCCAGAGGAGGGGCGACCGGAACTGCGGCCACATCTCCATCTGGTTCGGGATCGGGAAGAGCCAGTACGCGAACCACACGCGGCCGACGTGGATGCCGGGGAAGGTGCCTGCGCAGATGACGGCGAAGATCGTCATCGCCTCCGCGAAGCGGTTGATGCCCGTGCGCCACTTCTGGCGGAACAGGAAGAGGATCGCGCTGATGAGCGTGCCCGCGTGGCCGATGCCGACCCAGAACACGAAGTTCGTGATGTCGTAGGCCCACATGACGGGGTTGTTGAGGCCCCACACGCCGACGCCCGTCACGATCAGGTAGCCGATGCAGATGCCGAGCACGCCAAGCAGGCCAAGCGAGCCGGCAAAGGCGACATACCACGCGAGCGGGGCCTTCTCGGCCTCGCTCACGCGGCAGACCGTGGCGGTCACCTGCGCGAAGGTGTCCATGTTCAGGACAAGCGGCGCGCGTTCGCCCGGGCGGTCGACCGTGTTGTCGACCATCCGTCCGGCCTGCGATTGTGGAGTGAGCGTCGTCATGGATGCGTTCCGTGATCAGTGGGCGTGGCCGCTGCAGTCGTGGTGGGAGTGATCGACGCCCGGGTTGCGGACTCGGCCGAGGTACCTGACGCGCGGCTTCGTGTGGAGTTCCTCGAGCATCTCGTAGCTGAGCTTGCTCTTCGTCAGCTGCGACACGCGCGAGGTGGGCACGTTGAGGTCGCCGAAGACGATCGCCTGCGTCGGGCACGCCTGCTGGCAGGCCGTGAGCACGGTGCCGTCGGGGATCGACCAGGTGTCGCTGCCCGAGTCGACGCCGCCCGCGCGCGCCCACGCGTTCTTCGCGCGGATCTTGGCCTCCTGGATGCGCTGCATGCAGAAGGAGCACTTCTCCATCACGCCGCGCGAACGCACCGTGACCTCGGGGTTGAACTGCATGCGCGTCCATCCCGCGGGGCTGTCGGTGATCGGATACTCGTGCGAGAACATGTCCTTGTAGTAGGACGGCTCCACCTTGAGGAGGCCTTCCTCGCGGCTCGGCGCGCGCTTCTGGTAGTCGAAGAAGTTGAAGCGGCGGACCTTGTAAGGGCAGTTGTTGCTGCAGTAGCGCGTGCCGATGCAGCGGTTGTAGACCATCACGTTGAGGCCCTGCTCGTCGTGCACGGTGGCCGCGACGGGGCAGACCTGCTCGCACGGCGCGTTCTCGCAGTGCATGCAGGTGACCGGCTGGACCATGAAGCCGTCAGGACGGTCGACGTCCTTGCCGCGGAAGTAGCGGTCGATGCGGATCCAGTGCATCTCGCGGCCACGGGCCACCATCGCCTTGCCGACGACAGGCACGTTGTTCTCCGCCTGGCACGCGACCACGCATGCGCTGCAGCCGGTGCAGGTCGAGAGGTCGATGGTCATCGCCCAGCGGTACTTCGCGCCGTCGAGGTTCGTCTCCTCCCAGAGCGAGAGGCGGTGCGCGACGTGCGCGCGGTGACGCGCGAAGTCGGGGTGCGCCTTGTAGTCGGAGAGCGTCGTCTCGCGGACGAGGCTCGGAAGGCGCTCCTGGATGCCAGCCTGCGGCACGCCTGCGATGAGCGCATCGGTGGCGCCGTGATCCTGGGTGTGCGCGAAGCTGAAGCTGCCGCCGGTCTTCGAGAGCGATGCCTTCACGGCGCCGAAGGCCTCCGTGGTGCGGATCGGATAGGCGTTGAATCCCGCGCCCGTGGCCACGCGGCCCGCGGCATCGCCGCGGCCGTAGCCGAGCGCGATCGAGGCGCAGTCCTCCGCGTGCCCCGGAAGGATCCAAGCCGCGGCCTCGATGGAGGCGCCGCCTGCGGCGACCTTGACCATGTCGCCGGGCTTGATGCCCATCGCGCGCGCGGTCTTCGGCGCGAGAAGAAGCGCGTTGTCCCAGGTGATCTTCGTCGCGGGGTCGGGCAGCTCCTGGAGCCAGCCGAGATTCGCGAAGTGACCGCCCGCGACCTTGCCGTCGATCAGGAACGCGAGCTCGAATCCGCCGAGCGAGGCGGCGGCCTTCTCGCAGAGGGCCGGGATCGCCGACGCGGCCACGCTGCGGGCGACGGCCTTCGCGGCGGTGCCCTCGACGAAGCCGCGCTCGATGTTGGCGCGCCACCACGCCTCGAAGGCGGCGCCCGAGAGTCCACTCACCTTCATGTGCGCGCGTCGGACGATCTCGTAGCTCGAGGCGACCTCGTCTCCCGAGAGAAGCGCAAGCACCTCGAGCGCGCTGCGCCCGCCCTGCGCAGAGTCCATCAGCGGCTGGATGAGCGGCTGCTGCATCGCGACGCTGCCGTCGATCGCGTGTCCGTCGCTCCAGCACTCGAGCGAGTGCGCGGACGGGACATGCCAGGTGCACGCGGGCGACTTGCTCGTCTCGTTGGCGTAGAACGAGACATGCACCACTTCGCCCGCCTTCGACATCTTGCCCGCGAAGTCGAGGTCCGCGGGCGCGTCGTAGGCGGGGTTGCCGCCGAGGATGACGAGCGTATCGATCGCACCCGAGGCAAGCGCCCCAGCGAGTTCGCGGATCGCGCCGCTGCCCGAGGCGTCGCCGCCGTCGAGATAGACGATGGCGTTCCCGACGGAGCCGAGCTTCTCGTTGATCGCGGCTGCGATCGCGTGCGTGGCGGCGCCCTGCATGGGTCCTGCGACCACGGCGGCATCGCGTCCTGCGCTCTTGAGATCGGCGATGAGCGCGGCGAAGACTTCCTTGCCGTGCGCATCGAGGATGGAGCCCGCGCGCGCACTCGAGGCGAGCGCATCGACTCCGCCGACGCCGAGCTCCTTGGCGACGAGCGCCGCGAACACCGCGACATCGCTCGGCGCAAGCGCGAAGCGTTCGTCCGCGTTCATGCCCGTCACGGTCAGCGACGGCTCCGCGCAGTAGACCCGCGACAGCTCCTGCTTCGCGGGGTCGACCGCGTCGACGCGGCGGCCCTTCGCCCACTCCGCGCTGTGGTAGACGCCCGTCGCGGGGCAGCCGAGGAAGTTGAAGTCGAGCGAGAGGATCGTGCGCGCCTTGCCGAGGACGGGGAACGCCTTCGTCGACGCGCCGAACACCGCCTCGAGGCCGGTGGCAGCGCCATCCGACGCACCTGCGTTCCATGCGCCCCACCACGCCTTCGGATAGGCGGCGAGGAAGCGCGCCTTCATGTCGGCCTGCGAGGGACCGCCCGCGCTTTCGACGAGCACCGCGAGGCCCGCGCCCTGGTTTGCCGCGAACCGAGCCGCCGTCTCGCCGCACCACGCTGCGAAGGTGCTCCAGTCGCTTGCCTGTCCCTTGCGCGCCATCGCGCGACTGCGGTCGGGGTCGTAGAGTTCGAGGACGCGCGACTGGATCACGGCGTTCGACGCGCCCGCGAAGGGCACTGCGGGATTGCCGTCGAGCTTGATGGGACGACCGTCGTAGCTCTTCGCAACCACGGGCCACGACACGCCGAGCACCTCAACGGAGGTGGCGTAGCCGACGGGCACGCCCGCGAGGCGGCCGGGCTGCCCCTGCGAGAAGGCGACGATCTTCGACTCGGGCCAGCGGCGGCATGCCGCAAGGCCTGCGAGCGCGAAGCCTGCGCCCATGAGCTTGATGAAGGTGCGGCGGTCCTCGCCCGAGGCGAGTTCCTGCGCGTTTGGGCCGAACTCGCGCGCCATGAGCTCGCGGAACTCGGGCGTCTTCTCAAGGTCGTCGACGCTGCGCCAGTACTCCGAGCGCGCAAGCTTCGCGCCCGCGTCGTCGTTCTTCTGCTCGCAGCCGATTGGTGAGTCGTGCATCGTGGTCCCTTGCTTCTGTCGTCCCTTGCTTCTGTCGTCCCTGCCTTTGTCGTCGCGTGCTTCAGGCGTCGGCGCCGTTCTTCCTGTCCGGCCGCTGCAGACCGGTCAGCGGTGGCACGTCGAGCAATCCTCGCTCGGGCTGATGTGGAACTTGTTCTTCAGCGAGAGCCGCTCGGACTCGGAGAGCTCGGTGACGGGGTCGAACGCGAGGTTGGTAATGGTCCCCGGCGGACGCAGCTTGTCGACAGGGTCGCGGTGGCAGTCGAGGCACCAGCCCATCGAGAGCGGCGAGCTCTGGTAGACCACCTCCATCGTGTCGATGCGGCCGTGGCAGCTCACGCAGCCCACGCCGCGATTGACGTGCGCGCTGTGGTCGAAGTACGCGAAGTCGGGAAGCTTGTGGACGCGCACCCACTCCACGGGCAGGCCCGTGTCGTAGCTCTCGCGGACCTTCGCCAGCTTCGGGCTCTCGGGGCGAACCTGCGTATGGCAGTTCATGCAGGTCTGCGTCGGAGGCACGCTGGCGTGCGCCGCCTTCTCCACAGAAGTGTGGCAGTAGCGGCAATCCATGCCAAGCTCGCCCGCGTGCAGCGCATGGCTGAACGGAACGGGCTGCTCGGGCTGGTAGCCGACCTCGAGCGTCTTTGGGCTCAGGCCGTAGGCCACGAAGAAGATCGCGTAGATCGGCGCAGCGGCGCCCGCGACGATGATGGTCGGCAGCAAGAGGTTCGACCAGCGAGGGAAGAGAAACCTGCTCATCTCTGAAGGAGCTCCGAAGTTTTGAACTCAGCCGCAGATCCGTTGACCGCATGGCGATGGATCGACGAACGAGTTCGACACGGACGGGGGACCAGTGTGCTTAGACGTGCGGTGCACTGCCGCGCGCCTGACCAAAGGGGCGCCACAGAAGTGGACGCCCGAAAAACAAACAAATCCGACTTCGTGCCAAAAATCACGAAGTCCGATCGGCCATCGTAAGCCGACCTGCAGACCGCGTCAACGCATCGCGGCTCAAGCCGCGCCGTTATCGGCAGGAGTTCCGTGCGGTCGTGAAGTACGGGTGAGGATCGCATCAACTGGTGCCTTCGCACAACGATACTGGATTTGCGGATATCGGGCCAAGGCTGAAGAAGTCGACGGAGGTCGCAAGCGAAAGTTCTCGGACTTCAGGGGCAGGTCTCCCCCACAGCGCCGCGAGGGCGTCGGCCACGAGCGGCACGAAGCGGGGCTCGTTCGGCCGAAGCGACCGATGCGGCTCTGGGGTCATGAACGGTGCGTCCGTTTCGATCATGACCCGTTCGGGCGGAGCGAGCCGGGCCGCTGCCTGCGTCTCGCGCGCGTTGCGGAAGGTGACGACGCCCGTGAAGCTCACGAACGCACCGAAGTCGAGAAGCAGGCGCATCTCGCGCGCGTCGCCTGTGAAGCAGTGGAAGACGAAGCGCTCGGGCGGAAGTCCAGACGCGCGCAGGACGGGCACCAGCTCGTCGAACGCCTCGCGGCAGTGGAGGACGACGGGCTTGTCGAGGCGCGGATCCTCGCAGCGCCAACGCACGATGCGCGCGAGCTGCTCCTCGAGAAGCGGGCGCTGCAGCGACTGCGGCGGATTCGCGTAGTGGCGGTCGAGCCCGAGTTCCCCCCACGCCACGCACTTCGGGTCGAGCGCGGCGGCGCGCAACTCGCTCCAGTCCGCAACGGAGTCGGCATAGAGCGGATGGACGCCGGCGCTTGCCCAAAGGCCCGCGTGCGCACGCGCGAGCTCGACCGAGCGCACGGCGTTCGCGGTAGTGGTCGAGATGGTGATCGCCCCGACCACGCCCACCTCGCGCGCGGCGGCAAGCACGGCGTCGACCCGGCCCTCGTACTCGGGAAAGGTGAGATGGCAGTGGGTGTCGATCACGGCGCGTCGCGGAGCGTACCGATACGGGCGCCCCCCCGCGCTCCCGTACACTCGCGAGGTATGTCGCCCAGCGACCAGCCCGACACGGACCTCGGCACGATGAGCTTCGGAGACCATCTCCAGGAGCTCAGGCTGAGGCTCTTCCGCGCGCTGATCGTGCCCCTGCCGCTGGCGATCGTGTTCTTCTTCTTTGCGCCCGACTTCCGCGCCATCCTGATGGCGCCGCTCTTCGCGGCCCTCAAGGCGAACAGGCAGCCGATCCAGGTGCAGGCGCTGAGCCCCGCCGAGACGATCACCACCGACCTGAAGCTCTCCATCGTCACCGCGCTGGCAGTGAGCGCGCCGTGGGTGCTCTACCAGCTGTGGAAGTTCATCTCCCCGGGGCTCTACGCGCACGAGCGCCGCTACATCCACTTCCTCACCCCCCTCTCGGGCGTGATGACGGTGTGCGGCGCAGCGCTCTTCTACTGGGTGCTCCTGCCGCTGACCCTCCTCGTCCTCGTCTCCTTCGGCGCGGCGCGGCCCACCACGCTGCCGCTGCCCGTGACCGAGGTCGCGCCGGACGGAACCGCGCCCATCGACACGGCCGCGCCGAGCGGGCCTGCCGCTCCGCTGCCCCTCGCGTTCCCCATCCTTGCGGAGGATCCCTCCGCGCCGACGGCGGGGCAGGCGTGGATCGTGCCGTCCGCGCAGGCGCTGCGCATCGCGGTTCCGCTCGAGGACTCCTCGCCGAACGCCGTGATCGCGCTCGCGGGCGAGGCCGAGGCCCTTGTCTCAGGGTCGGAAGCGTCCGGCGCGCCACGCCTCGCCATCCTTGAGGTTCCGCTCACGGTCCTTGGCGGCGTCGCGCAGATCTACAGGCTCAGCGAGTACATCTCGTTCTCGCTTCTCCTACTTCTCGGGAGCGTCGTCGCCTTCCAGATGCCGCTCGTCATCCTGCTCCTTGGATGGGCGGGCATCGTGACTCCCAAGCTGCTGCGCGAGAAGCGCAAGTGGGCGATCCTCGCCATGACTCTCGTTGCGGCCGTGGCGACGCCGCCCGACGTGACCTCGATGCTGCTTCTCCTCGTGCCGCTCTGGCTCCTCTACGAGTTCAGCATCGTGCTCCTCGTGGCCGTTCCCGCGCACCGCGTCTCGCGCGGGCGGATCCTCGCCGTGGGGCGCGCGGGCCGCGAACCCGACGAGGCTGAGGGTTCCGGCGACCGCTGGGGCGGAGGGCCGCCGCCGTGAGCGCGGCGGATGGAGCATTCGCACGGATCAGGAAGAGGCGGCGGCGCGCCGCGCCCGCCGACGGCCGCGTGACCGCCACGGACGTGCGCATGATGGACAGGGCGATCGAGCTCGCGCGCGCGGCTGGCGACGCTGGCGAGGTGCCGATTGCCGCGGTGGTTTACCGCGATGGCGAGATCCTCGGCGAAGCCGCGAACAACAGGGAGCATGCCGCAGACCCGACGGGGCATGCGGAGATCGTGGCGATGCGCGCCGCGGGCGAGCGGCTCGGCGCATGGCGGCTGTCGGGGTGCTCGCTCGCCGTCACGCTCGAGCCGTGCGCCATGTGCGCGGGCGCGATCGTGAACGCACGCGTGGCGCGGCTCGTCTACGGCGCGCGCGACCCGAAGGCGGGCGCGTGCGAGACGCTCTACGCGATTCCCGTCGACCGCCGGCTCAACCACCGCGTCGAGATGCACGGCGGCGTGCTCGCGAAGCGCTGCGCGGATCTCCTCACGGAGTTCTTCCGCGCGCGGCGCAAGCGGCGTGCGTGAGCGGTCAGGCGCCGGCGGAAGTCCAGCGCCACTGACCATGTCGGCAAGAGCAGCGACCGGATCCAGCATGACCCGCGCGTGCATCAGGTCAGCGCTCAAGGCCGCGGCAGGATCTTCAATGAACTGGCCGGTGAAGGCTGGAACTCCTCGCAGCCCAAGTGGCACCAAAGCGAGTTGAAGACCAAGTCCGAAAGACCGGGCAGCCATCGAAGCATCGCAGCCAGGGGCCTGCCGCCAATCGCGCGTGGTGGCGCTTCAGCGTCTTCGGAAGCGCGGCGCCGCTACTCGGCCGGTTTCGTCTGCACAGGAGCGTCGGCAGCACCCCGAAGGCGCGTGCGAACGAGCGCTGCGCCCTCGTGGACGCTCCCGCCAGCCGAGATGAGGCGATCCGCCTCGGCGAACGCGGCGCGGGTTCGCTCGCACTCGCCGACATCCAACGCACCCGCTGTCTCACGAAGGAGCTGCAGCAGCGCAATATCCCCTCGATACTGCGGCCCGATGCCCCCGATGGAGTAACCGATCACAGACACGATCGCTGTCCAACCAGTCGCGAGAAACGCGAAGCCAACCTGCTTACGGCGAGGAAGGCCTCGCAGCATGACTGCGCCAACGGCGATCGCAAGGAACAGCAGGAGAAGGAGTGCAATGGCCATTAGGTTCTGTCTGACGGATCCCCGGACGTCGATCCGCGCGGCATCCCGCCTGGCCGCGTCGGCTTCAACTCGCTGTATCGCTGCGGATACAGCTTCGTTTCGCCTC
>QLAH01000420.1_pt1 | contig 22941 bp, 23 predicted proteins | sample 4693081 | NCBI WGS metagenome assembly QLAH01 (sample SAMN09425401, study PRJNA476045) | Lake water metagenome, whole genome shotgun sequencing project.
ACCTGGAAGAAATTCACAACGTCATCGGCCTGCAGTGGCTGAATGCATTTGTCCAGGCCTGTCTTTGTCCCTCCAGAGAGGTGCAACAGCTAAGCGATCATTTTGTCGAAGCCTACCGGATGTCATCCACACCCACCCTGGCCGTTTGCTATCGAGGCACGGATAAACACAAAGAGATCATCCCGACACCAATAAAGACATACTTCGAAGCTGTTGACAGAGCCATCGCTGCAGCCTCCAGCCTTGAAGTGCTCATCCAAACAGACCAGGCACAGGTTCGCGACGCCTTCGTCTCAAGGTACGGGAACAAAACAAAGTTCATCACGGAAATGCCAGTCTCGGCTGGGACGGAGGTGATCCACAAAGATTCGGCCCTATGCGGCGATCGTGACCTGTTTTCCAAGAAGCTCTATGCCATGTGCCTTGCCGTTTCCAGATGCAAGACCGTCATGACGCACACGGGCAATGTTGGCTTTTTCCTGGCCCTGCATACGCTTCTGGGGGGCAACTAACTCATTCAGTTTCGCTAGGGACCAGGGCGTGCCATGCAGGGCGCTGATCGATCTGGTTGTGCCCCACGATGCGAAACCCACCAACAACGATGGCCGGGAGGATGGCCTGCCCATCCGCGGCTCAGCCCGCGGAGGAAAACCATCCGGCGCGGCCCATGGGGTGAAATGTGCCCTAGCCTGCAGTTGCTGACCACGCCGATCCGCAGGAATCCAATAGCTGTTCGGTGCGCTCCTCTGCCTGGGGGACCCGGCTGGGATCGGCACCAACTGTGGAAGACGCGGCCTCGAGCACACTGCCAATGCATCGGCGGGCTGCGTCCAGCGACCGGCTCTGCTTCAGGAAAGCCCCCCAAGAAAACATCCAGCGGACCATGGATTATCCCAAGATATCAATCGTCACGCCCAACCTGAACACGGAGGCTTTCATTGAGCGCACCATCCTGTCTGTCCTTCAACAAGATTATCCAAATCTTGAATACATCATTATTGATGGAGGAAGTACGGACAACTCAGTCTCCATCATCAAACGGTATCAAAGCCGCCTCAAGCTGTGGCTTTCAGAGCATGACAGAGGGCTTTACGCCGCTCTCAACAAAGGTTTCAGGCTGACCAGCGGCCAGATCATGGGCTATCTCAATTCAGACGACATGCTGCATCCTGGCGCCCTTCACAACATCGCCAGGCTGTTCATGAAGCACCCATCGATCCACTGGATTCAAGGCTACCCAACCGTCTTTGACGAAGACGACAAGATGGTATCTACACGGCCCCCTCGGCATTCGGCCATGTTCTTCTATGCCCGAAGACACAACCACTCAACAGAGTTCATCCAGCAAGAATCTACCTACTGGACAAGGAGTCTCTGGGACAAGGCGGGAGGACAGTTCGACGAAGGACTGAAGCTTGCCGGCGATTTTGACCTGTGGCTTCGCTTTTTTCGACACGAAAGACTCCATGTCACGCGCCAGTTCATCGGAGGATTTCGCGTCAGAAGAAACCAGCTGTCTTCGAACCTATCCACCTACCTGCAGGAATGCGAGCACGCCCTTCAGTGCGATGCGGCCTCCTACTCAACCCCAAAGCGGGCGCAAATCTTCGCCTACAAAGCGCTGTACTCACTGCTTCCTGGCCTCGTCAACAAGGTGGAACGGCTGCGCCTGGCCCGCTCCTATCTTGAGCCCTAGTCCCCCCAGCACCACGGGACAGCCGATGCCCTTGGCATGGGATGGCATGGGAAGGATTACCTCTGGGAGCGGCGAAAGAGCCGACGCAGGCGTCTCAGCGCCTTGGCCCGCAGGTAGGCAAGCCACAGGCTGGCCATCTTCAGCCTTGTAGCGACGGATGACGTCCTTGACGACCAGAAATCATCCAGGAACAGAGGGGGACGATCCGATACATTCAGGATATCTAATCGATGGGGCAGTTCGATCGGCCGGGCTCGAGCGGGACCCTTCGACGCCAACCGGTCGTTCCGCAAGAGGACAAGCTCAATCAGCCTCGGCACCCTGACAGAGGTGCCGGGGATCAAGACGTCACGATAATAGTTGTTAGGGTGGGCATGAACACAGGTGAATTGCCTTCCCAGCTTTACCAGGAAAGGTTCGACAACTGCAAAGAAAAGCTCAGGAGTTTGCAACGCGACAGGCACCTCATGCAACTCGATGACGATGATCCGAAAGCGGGACAGCACATGATCATCTGTCGCAAGAATCGTTCGATACTCAGCCCCTTCGATATCCATCTGCAGAAGACAGTCGTGAGATGGGGGCGGAAGCACCATCTCTAACCACGAAGCCAACGTGACTCGATTCTCTGAGCAGAAGGAATCCAACCACAACGGCTTGAAGTCCTGCAATGAGCCAAGCAGAGGAGTCTTGAAGTCCTCCTCACGACATGATGCATCGATGATATGACTTCGCATCCCATACCGAAGTGCCAGCTGATCCTCAAACTGCTTGATCCCATTGGATCCCGGAGAGAAGCAATCGGATAGGCCGGCCAGGTCGTCGGGCACAAGGTAAGCCCCGTCGCTGCTGCCACCGAATCTGATCAATGGGAAGGGAGACGGCTTGGGCTTCATCACCTCGAGGGAACGCCTGAGCCGTTCCGGCTCGACACAAGACGGATAGTCGGAGGGATCAATCGATAGGCCAAAAAAGGATGTCATTCTCGCAGCCCAGAAGTTCCGTCCTGGCGACAGCAGGAGATCAAGCTACGCACCGCGGGCCCCTGCCGTCACGACCCCACCCGGAGGCGCCGTCCTGGTGACCCAAGCCACTGGCCGTCGGCCTTCTAGTGACGTGGTGTTCAACGCCTTCTTTCCAGAAGATGGTTCGCTCGATCGTGCAACGAACCCCTTCGTGTGGTTGTCTGCTGCCCAGGGGAGGCCAGCAGAACAGCGCACACCCTGGCTGGCGAGACTTCTGAGGTTCCCATCATCGGCGATCCCATGCATCGCGGGTCTCCTTCATCGGGCCATGAAGAATGGAGGTCGTGGCTGTCGCTAGAGTCGGGTGCTGGGCTTTGCCGAAATGGCTTCATCGGTCACTTACCATTCACGAGGCTTCTGCATAGCGGCCGAAAGGTGCCAACAGTTTCAGCACTGATTCTCCTCTGTCACTGACGCAAGAAGACGCGGCATGAAACAGCCTCTCATCTCAATCATCATTCCGACACTCAACTGCAAAGAAATCATCAAAGGAGCGCTGGAAACAATCGCCAACCAGACACTGAAAGATGTTGAGGTCATCATCTCAGATGGAGGCTCATCCGATGACACGACGGACGTCGCGATGGGCTATCTTGACGAAGTGCACATCAAAGCTACATGCATCATTCAGCCTGGAGCCAGCGTCTATGGATCATTGAATCTTGCTGCCAACATCGCGACAGGAGAATGGCACTATGTGCTTGGCTCAGATGACAGACTGTATGACAACGACGTGCTTGCCAATGTCGCCAGAACACTTCGAATCACGAAGGCTGACGTTTGCCACGGCAATGCATGGAACGCCATGGCCAACCAGCTGATCAGCTGCGGGGACTATACGGTTGATCGATTTACCAAAGAGAACATCTGCCATCAAGCGATCTTCTACCGCTCAAAGACGATTCGCAGACTGCGAATGGAATACGACGAACGCTATCGGCTATTGGCTGACTGGGATTACAACCTGAAGCTCTTCGCGACTTGTCGGTTTGAGTGTCTTCCGATCACAGTTGCGATCTTCTCAGGCACAGGAAAGTCATCCCGCGGAGAAGACCATGAATTCCGAATGGACTTGGAGGCCAATATCATCAAGTACTTTGGCCTACGGGCGTGCTATCTCATGAACCCTGACTGTCTCGCTGCTGGTGCCAGTCGAAGACCACGCCGGGGCAATCGCGTCCTTCTCGCAGCCAATCGGCTTTTCTATTCTCAAGACAGAGTTGCCAGAAAACCCATGGAGTCAAGAGGTAATCAATAAATCCTCGGCGACCAAATGGGAAGCCATCGCTGGCGATGCACTCGGAATGCCAGAGGGCCCAAGATGCGGTATGCAAAGTTGCGTGTGGATGGGCATCATGGGAGCGAAAGCGCCTGCAACAATGCAACAAAGGATCTGCGCAATGGGGTCGCCGCCGGCGATCAACCGGATCCTTGATCAAAGGCCAAAGCAAGGCACTGGCAGGCGACTGACCCATCCGCGATGGAAGCCTTGGCACGGGTCAACGACGGTCAGCAAAGGACTATTGGCCGCCGGATGTCCTTCTCAGGCGATTCAGAAGGCGCCTTAGCCGTGATCGACCATAGAAATGAATCTGCTGCTGCAATGAATCTCTCTCCCGACGGATGCGCTGCTCCCGTTCCCTTGCCTCAAGGATCAGTCGCAGATAAAGACCGTGCAGAGCGAAAGCACCCGCCCCCACGGTCTCGCTCGTTGGCTCCGCTGCAGAGGATGTCAGGCCCGCCAGATCCAGGGCCAGCGTTCGGAGGACATCGGAGTCACCGTTGGCTGCCGCTGGAGGAAACAGGATTCCCACGTTCACACCCTTGGAGGCCATCAGGAATGACAGACATCGCTCTGTGGCATGAAGAAAGGTTCCATCGGTAGGCAGAGGCTCCTGAGGATAGAGGTCAGCATCAGAAAAGTATGGAATCAAAGGGGAAAAATGACTCATACTTCCCCAGAACATGTTCCCTGCCGGAAAGATGAGGGGGACAAGAAGATTGGCCTCATCATGGCCAAAGTCTCGAAGGATTCTCGCCGCGATGATGAAGTTCATATCATTTCCCCATCCATACCGGGCGACGACGCTGTAGGGGCGCGGATACAGACAGCCGAGTTGCTGCGCAGACATCCAATCAAGCAAGGAGCGACAAGCCTCGTTGCTCGCGGGGATCAGGCAGCGCAGGCTGTCCTCCGTCCATTCAGCTCCCGCATCCCCCCCAAAGCTGTCACCCGAAGAGTTCGCGCAGTTGTCCCAGTGAATCGTCCGCTTTAAATGGAGCTTAAGAAAGTAATCGTAACCAGCGCCGTATTTCTGCAGCATCGTCCAGAAGGGCAGGACATCCCGACCATGATTGGCCACAACATCCACCCGGAGCTTCAGGCCATTCCCGAGAATATCCTTGTGTATGGCCTCAATTCGAAGTGCCTTTTCCGTCGTATCGGTGGTGATGACCAGATCGTGGAGAAGAGGTAGGGAGCTCATCCGCCTCAGCAGGCTGGTCAGCCGTTCTGGATCAAAGGCATGGATCACCACCAGCGTGCGCGGTCTGCCTGCCTCCTCGATGGGGCCTGGGGCGGCCAACTGGGGTCCAGCAAGCAGAGGTTGGGGCAAGGGGGAGTCCTCAAGCTTCTGCCAAAGAGGCATCAGCGTCGGCAGGCCCTGATCGACCACCAGATCAAGAAAGGGAATCAAGCTCGCTTCCATCCCTTTCAACACATGGATTGCCGTAGCAGGCTAATTCATCAGCCCCAGATCCTTGCGATCAATCAGAACGTCAGCAGACTTCACGGACACGCCTAGGATGCACCTCTCAAGGTCAGCGTCACTGCGCCATGCCCCCACCCAAGGCCATCGCCTTCTATCTCCCCCAATATCATCCGATTCCAGAAAACGACGCCTGGTGGGGAAAGGGTTTCACCGAATGGAGGAATGTCGCCAAGGCTCGACCACTGTTTGCCCACCACTACCAGCCCCACCTTCCCGCCGATCTCGGCTTCTACGACCTGCGCCTGCCGGAAGCACGCCTAGCCCAGACGGAACTGGCGAGAAGCTACGGAATCCAGGGCTTCTGCTACTACCACTACTGGTTCAATGGCCGCAGGGTGTTGCAGCGACCCTTTGAAGATGTGCTGGCCTCTGGAGAACCGGACTTCCCCTTCTGTCTGTGCTGGGCGAATGAAAACTGGACGCGGCGCTGGGACGGATCCGACGATGAGATTCTGCTGGAGCAGAACTATTGCGAGCAGGACGACCACGACCATCTGATGTCGTTGCTGGAGGCCTTCAGGGACCCGCGCTATATCCGCATCGAAGGCAAGCCTCTCTTTCTTGTCTACCGCACCAGCGCCTTGCCGGATCCGGCGCGGACCGCAGCGATCTGGCGGACTGTCGCCCACGAGCATGGAATCGGAGATCTCTTTCTCGTTTCGGTCGAATCCAAGGAGAGCGAAATACGCCACCCCCACGACTTCGGCTTTGATGCGGCCGTGGAGTTTCAGCCGTGCTGGCCGATGCTGGAATCGCTCCAGGGCCAGGCACCCAGCCTGCGGGAAAAGATCAAAGGGTTCATCAAGAAGGAGTCACCCGGGAAGAGCATCCATCGGGTCGTCAGCTACCAGGAGGTCTGCAGGGCCGCCCTCGCCAGACCCGTGCCGCCCTATCCCCGCTTCCCCTGCGTGACGCCATCCTGGGACAACACGGCACGGCGCCGCTGGGGAGGCATCGTCCTCCAGGATGCGACCCCGGAACGCTATGGCCAATGGCTTCGGAAAACAGTGGAACAACTGCCCTCCCGCGGGCTGCCCGAGCCGGTAGTGTTCATCAACGCCTGGAATGAATGGGCCGAGGGAAACCACCTCGAACCCGACCAACGCTGGGGAAAGCGCTACCTCGAGGAAACGCTTTCAGCCCTCAGCGACCGACCCGATCAATAAGCATCCTGCATTTCATAGAAATCAGGCTGCACGTAATCCTTCCGCAGCGGATAGCCCTTCCAGTCCTCCGGCATCAGCAGGCGCTTGGGGTGGGGATGGCCTTCGTAGTTGATGCCGAACATGTCGAAGGTTTCACGCTCCTGCCAGTCGGCTCCCCGGAACAGGCCATAGAGGCTGGGAATCGAAAGGGCGCCGTCGCGGGGCAGGAACACCTTCAGGCGCACCTCCTCCGGGCGGACATCCGCCGGAAGGGGACCATCGCCAGCGGCAAGGGCGGTCAGCTGATCCAGCATCGCCGCCATCTTCACCAGGTGGTAGAAGCTCACGAGCCGGCCGCCCGGCCCCTCGTCGTAGCCGCCCTGGCACTGCAGGTAATCAAAACCGGCCGCTTTCAGCGCCGTGGCCACCAGGGGCAACGCCTCGGGCTCCACCCCCAGCATCTCCACACCTTCATGGTCGGGACCGAGGGCCAGGGCGTCGAAGCCCTGACCGGCCAGCCAGGTGCCCACAGGGCCGGTGGCGGGCGCCTCGATGGCCCCGGCGTCGGTGGACCCCGCAGGGGCTGGGGTGAGCGCGGACTCCTCAGGCATCGGTACTGGCGGCGGTGGGGGCAGGAACGGAGGTGACGCTTCCGGTGGCGCCCATCGGCAGGCCGGCGGCGGCCGCCAGGGCCGCCTGCTGGGTTTCGGCCCGCAGGTAGGCCCCGGTGACGATCGGATCGATCCGCTTCATCTGGTGGGGGATCGTGCAGTACCGGTGGGTGGGGCGCAGGTTGCCGCGCTCGGCGAAGGTTTCGTTGCCCACCTTCTTGCGCAGCTTGATCACCGCATCGAAGATCGCCTCGGGCCGGGGCGGGCAGCCGGGCAGGTAGAGATCCACGGGGATCAGCTTGTCGACCCCGCGCACCGCTGTGGTGGAGTCGGCGGAGAACATGCCACCGGTGATCGTGCAGGCCCCCATCGCGATCACGTACTTGGGCTCCGGCATCTGCTCATAGAGCCGCACCAGCGCGGGGCCCATCTTCATCGTGACGGTGCCGGCCACGATCAGGAGATCGGCCTGGCGCGGGCTGGAGCGGGGCACCAAGCCGAAACGGTCGAAGTCGAAGCGGGAGCCGATCAGGGCGGCGAACTCGATGAAGCAGCAGGCCGTTCCGTACAGCAGCGGCCAGAGGCTGCTGAGCCGGGCCCAGTTGTGCAGGTCGTCGAGGCTGGTGAGGATGATGTTCTCGGAGAGATCGGCGGTGACGCCGGGGGCGCCCACGGGGCCGCAGCTGGCTTCACGCAGATCGCGGAGCGCATCCACGGACAGGGATCCTGCAGGGGGGGTGAGGGTCATGGTGGGGGTGTGATCAGCTCCACTCGAGGGCACCCTTGCGCCAGGCGTACGCCAGGGCCAGCACCAGGATGGAGATGAAGATCAGGGCCTCGATGAAGGCCAGCAGACCCAGCCGGTGGAAGGCCACCGCCCAGGGGTAGAGGAAGACGGTCTCGACATCGAAGATGACGAAGACCAGCGCGAACATGTAATAGCGGATGTTGAACTGGATCCAGGCACCGCCGATCGGCTCCATCCCCGACTCATAGGTGAGCTGGCGCTCCCCCTGGCGGCTCTTGGGAGCCAGCAGCTTGTTGGCCACGAGCGCCAGCACCGGGACCGCCGCCGAAATCAGCAGGAAGCCCAGAAAGGCGTCGTAGCCGGAGAGCACGAACATCGGCAGACCCAACCTGGCGCGCATTCTGCCACCTGCCTCCGGGGGCGGCGGTCGCCGCGACGACCGCTGGCGCAGGCCGTCCGGGGGCGCCACGGGGACAGGGGCCCCCGTCGATAGAGTCGTCTGGTAAGGCCAGGCATGGGATGAGCACGGAACCGCCCACGGAGATGCCCATGGAGTCGCCGACCGAGACGCCCCTCGAGGCGCCGATCGAGGCCCCCGAAGCCGTCGTCGACGACCCCGCCACCCACCGCTTCGAGTGCCGCAGCTGCGGCTTCGTCTATGACCCGGGTGAAGGGGTCAAGAAGCTGGCGATTCCCGCCGGCACCTCCTTCCTCGACCTGGATCCGGTGGGGTTCCGCTGCCCGGTCTGCCGCAGCCGGGTGGGGGCCTTCAAGGACATCGGCCCCCGCAACAAGCCCAGTGGCTTCGAGGAGAACCTCAACTTCGGCCTGGGGGTGAACCGCCTCACCCCCGGCCAGAAGAACGTGCTGATCTTCGGCGGTTTCGCCCTGGCGTTCGCCTTCTTCCTCTCCCTTTACTCCCTGCGTTGATGCCTGCGCCTTCCCCTGCCCTGCCGGCCGTCCTGCGCCCGCTGCGGCCTTTGCTCAGCCTGGCGCTGTCACTGGTGCTGGCCCTCGGTCTCACGGGCTGCGTCACCACGGGCCTGCCCACGGCGGCCGCCAGCCCCTGGCAGGCGGTTCCCCTGGACACCCGCTCCAACCCCCTCGACGTGGCCTTCACCAGCGCCGACCACGGCTTCCTGGTGGGCAGCAACCGTCTGATCATGGAAACCGACGATGGCGGTGCCAGCTGGCAGGAGCGGGCCCTCGACCTGCCCGAAGAGGAGAACTTCCGCCTGATCAGCATCGATTTCAGGGGCGATGAGGGCTGGATCGTGGGCCAGCCGGGCCTGCTGCTGCACAGCGACGATGCCGGCAAGAGCTGGAGCCGCCTGCTGCTCGACACCAAGCTCCCGGGTGAGCCCTACCTGGTCACCGCCCAAGGCCCCAACAGCGCCGAGCTGGCCACCAACGTGGGCGCCGTCTACCGCACCAGCGATGCCGGCTCCAGCTGGCAGGCCCTGGTGGGCGACGCGGCCGGCGCCATCCGCGACCTGCGCCGCAGCCCCGAGGGCGATTACGTGAGCGTCAGCAGCCTGGGGAACTTCTTCGCCACCTGGGAACCGGGGCTGCCCGCCTGGCAGGTGCACCAGCGGGTCAGCAGCCAGCGGCTGCAGTCGATGGGCTTCCAGCCCGACGGCCATCTCTGGATGGTGGCCCGGGGGGCCCAGCTGCGCTTCGACGGTGACCCCAGCACCGCCGAAACCACCGAGAGCGGCGACTGGAGCAAGCCCGTGATCCCGATCACCAACGGCTACGGCTACCTCGACATGGCCTGGGATCCCCGTGGCGCCATCTGGACCGGCGGCGGCAACGGCACCCTGCTGGTCAGCAACGATGCCGGCGCCACCTGGCAGCGCGATCCGGTGGGCAGTGAGCAGCCCACCAACTTCTCCCGGATCGTCTTCGCCCCCGGCGGCAAGGGTTTCGTCCTGGGGGAGCGGGGCGTGCTGCTGCGCTGGGTGGGCTGAACTGCGTCCCTCTGTAACCAACCCCCCGCCCGGCTGACGGAGCCCCCCGGTCGACCCCTAGGATCTCCTGGCTGAACGCTTGTTGCTATGGCTGCCGGCTCCACAGGGGAACGCCCGTTCTTCGAGATCATCACAAGCATCCGCTACTGGGTCATCCATGCGGTGACGCTGCCGGCCATCTTCCTGGCGGGCTTCCTGTTCGTGTCGACCGGCCTGGCCTACGACGCCTTCGGCACGCCCCGTCCGGATGCCTACTTCCAGGCCCAGGAAACCAAGGCTCCCGTTGTGAGTCAGCGTTACGAGGGCAAGAGCAGCCTTGATCTGCGCCTCCAGGAACCATGACCCAGTCCACCGCCCCCACCACGCCGCGCAACTATCCGATCTTCACGGTGCGCTGGCTGTCCGTCCACGCCCTCGGCATTCCCACGGTCTTCTTCCTGGGTGCCCTGGCGGCCATGCAGTTCGTCCGTCGCTGAGACATCCATGCAGCGCAACACCAACCCCAACAACCTGCCGGTCGAACTGAACCGCACCAGCCTCTACCTGGGCCTGCTGTTCGTGTTCGTCATCGGCATCCTCTTCTCCAGCTACTTCTTCAACTGATCGGGAGGCACCCCACCCATGAGCGGCAAGAAATCCTCACTTCCTGACGGTCGCATTCCCGACCGCCTTCCCGATGGCCGACCGGCCGTGGCCTGGAAAAGCCGCTGGACCGAAGGGGTTCTGCCCCTCTGGATGGTCGCCACCGCCGGCGGCATGGCCGTCATCTTCGTGGTGGGCCTGTTCTTCTACGGCTCCTACGTGGGCGTCGGTTCGGCCTGATTCGGCCCAGCCGCCCACGATCTTGCATCGCTGGACGCCCCGACCATCGGCGGCGTCCTTTTTTGCGGCCCCTGGCCTGGATCAGGCGTTGAGCTGATCCAGGCTGAGCGCCAGGAATTCCGTCTCGCTAAGGAGGCGATCGCCCGTGCCACCCTCGCCCTTGCCTGCGCTGGGCCCCAGCGGCATCAGGCGCACCGTGGCGTTGGCGGCCTCCCCATCCCCCAGCAGCACCGCCCAGCGGGCGCCGCTTCGGCGGGCCCGCTTCAACTGCTTGTCGAAGCCGGCGCCGGAGAGATCCACCTGGACGGCCAGGGGCTCCCCGGGCCGATGGCGGCAGTGGCGGGCCAGCCGCATGGCATAGGCTTCGCCCTCCACCCCCCGGCTCACCACATAGAGGTCGGGGACTGCGGCTGGGAGGGGTTCCGCGCCCTCGCCCTGCAGTGACTGGCTGAGCAGCAGCACCAGCCGCTCCATGCCCAGGGCCCAGCCGACCGCCGGCGTGGGGGGGCCGCCCAGCTGCTCCACCAGGCCGTCGTAGCGCCCACCGCCACAGACGGTGGCCTGGGCCCCCAGCTGGCTGCTGGTGATCTCGAAGGCGGTGTGGCCGTAGTAATCCAGGCCGCGCACCAGCCGTGGATTCAACGTGAACGGGATGGCAAGGGCCTCGAGGCCCTGCCGCACCCGTAGAAAGCGCTCGTGGCTCCCGTCACTGAGGGCATCGGCCAGGGTGGGGGCTCCGGCCAGCAGGGCCTGGGTCTGGGGGTTCTTGGAATCCAGCACCCGCAGGGGGTTGGTGGCGATGCGCTGCTGGGAGTCGGGGTCCAGCTCCTGACGATGGGCCTCCAGCCAGGCCACCAGGTCGGCGCGGTAGCGGCTGCGGTCGTCGGCGCTGCCCAGGGAGTTGAGCTCCAGGGACAGGCCGCCCACCCCCAGATCCATCAACAGATCCCAGGCGATGGCGATGGCCTCGATGTCGCTGCGCGGATCGGCATGGCCGAGAAACTCCAGACCGATCTGGTGAAACTGCCTCTGCCGGCCCGCCTGGGGCCTCTCGTAGCGGAACATCGGGCCGCCGTACCAGAGCCGCTGGGGCCCCTGGGCCACCAGGCCGTGCTGGATGGCGGCCCGCACCACCGAAGCGGTGCCCTCCGGCCGCAGGGTGCAATGGCGCTCGCCCCGATCCTCGAAGCTGTACATCTCCTTGCCCACCACGTCGGTGGCCTCGCCGATGCCCCGGGCGAACAGCTCGGTCACCTCCAGCAGCGGCGTGCGGATCTCCTCGACGGCGGCCCGACGGAAATGGTCGCGGGCGGTGGCTTCGATCCGCTGCCAGAAGGGGGTCTGACCGGGCAGCAGGTCGACCATGCCCCGCAGGCTCTGGAGCGGTTTCAAGACGGTGCGGATCGGCGGCGTTTCATTGTGCCCGAAGGGGTCGGCTCAAGGGCCATGGAAGTCGAGGAACCAGGCGGCGAAGCGGGCGATCCCCTCATCGATCGGGGTGGAGGGGCGAAACCCCACCCAGGCCGCCAGGGCGGTGGTGTCGGCCGCGGTGGCCGGCACATCCCCCGCCTGCATCGGTTGCAGATCCCTGATGGCGGGGCGCCCGAGGGCCTGCTCCAGCAGGTCGATGAACTGCAGCAGGGGCACCGGCTGGGAATTGCCGATATTGAAGATCCGGTGGGGCGCGGCGGCCGTGGCCGGATCGGGATGGAGCGGATCGAAGGCCGGATCCGCCGTGGCTGGCTTGTCGAGGCAGCGGATCACCCCTTCGACGATGTCATCGATGTAGGTGAAATCCCGCTCCATGCGGCCGTGGTTGAACACCCGGATCGGCTCACCGGCCAGGATCGCCCGGGCGAACAGCATCGGGGCCATGTCGGGTCGCCCCCAGGGGCCATAGACGGTGAAGAAGCGCAGGCCGGTGGCCGGCAGGCCATAGAGATGGCTGTAGGTGTGGGCCATCAGTTCATTCGCCTTCTTGGTGGCCGCATAGAGGCTCACCGGATGGTTCACCGGATCCTGCTCGGAGAAGGGCATGTGGCGGTTGCCGCCGTAGATCGAGCTGCTCGACGCATAGACCAGATGGGTCACACCCCCATGGCGGCAGGCTTCGAGAATCGAGCCGAAGCCCACCAGGTTGCTCTGGATGTACAGCGACGGGTTGTCGATCGAGTGGCGCACCCCCGCCTGGGCGGCCAGATGCAGCACCCGGGTGGGCTGCTCGGCGGCGAACAGGGCGGCGACCCCGGCGGCGTCCACCAGGTCGAGGTGATGGAAGCGGAAGGCCCCCGCTGGGGCCAGCGCCTCAAGTCGCTCCAGCCGGGCCCGCTTCAGGGCCGGGTCGTAGTAGGCGTTGAGGTTGTCGAGCCCGATCACCCGATCGCCCCGGGCCAGCAGCCGTTCGGCCACAGCCCCGCCGATGAAGCCGGCGACCCCGGTGACGAGGATCGGTCCCTGCGACGTCAACGACCGTCCCGCACGCGTTCCCGGAAGTAGGCGATCGTCGGCTCCAGTCCCTCGTCCAGGCTCACCTTCGGCTCCCAGCCCAGCAGCTCGCGGGCCAGGTCGATCACGGGCTGGCGCTGCAGGGGATCGTCCTGGGGCAGGGGCTGGGTGGTGAGCTCCAGACCGGGCTGGATGCGGTCCCGCACCCGTTCGGCCAGCTGGCGGATGGTGAATTCACCGGGATTGCCGATGTTGATCGGGCCGGTGTGCTCGCCGTTCATCAGCCGGATCATGCCCTCGATCAGGTCATCCACGTAGCAGAAGGAGCGGGTCTGGCTGCCGTCGCCGTAAAGCGTGAGGGACTGGCCCTGCAGGGCCTGGACGATGAAGTTGCTCACCACCCTGCCGTCATCGGGGAGCATGCGGGGGCCATAGGTGTTGAAGATCCGCATCACACGGATTTCGGTGCCGTGCATGCGCTGGTAGTCGAAGCAGAGCGTCTCGGCGATCCGCTTGCCCTCGTCGTAGCAGGAGCGGATGCCGATGGTGTTGACGCACCCCCGGTAGCTCTCGGGCTGGGGGTGCACCTCAGGATCGCCATACACCTCGCTGGTGCTGGCCAGCAGCAGCCGGGCCCCGACGCGACGGGCCAGCCCGAGCATGTTGTAGGTGCCGAGAAAGCTCGTCTTGGCGGTCTTGATCGGGTTCGACTGGTAATGCACCGGGGAAGCCGGGCAAGCCAGGTGCCAGATCCGATCCACCTCGAGCCGGATCGGTTCGGTGACGTCGTGGCGGATCAGTTCGAAGTTGGGGTGGCCCAGCCAGTGGCGGATGTTGTCCTTGCGGCCTGTGTAGAAGTTGTCGAGGCAGATCACCTCCTCCCCGGCCTCCATCAGTCGGTCGACCAGATGGGAGCCAAGGAAACCGGCTCCACCGGTGATCAGATTGCGCCGTGTCACTCAGCCCTCTCCCACCCGCCAGACGTTAAGACCCGCCGCGCGGGCGGCGGCGGCATCGGCGATGGCCCTGGCGTCAAACAGCCAGGCGGGACGACGCATCACCGCGGCGATCGCGCCCCAGTCGAGGCTGGCGTAGTCGCGCCATTCGGTGAGGATCAGCACGGCGTCGGCGCCGGTGGCCGCCTCCAGGGGCGAGGCCGCCGCCTGCCAGCCGCCGTCGGCCGCCGAAGGGGGCTGGCCAAGGTCGGCGCCGATCTGGTTGGGCGACACCTTGGGATCCACGATCACCAGGCGGGCCCCCTCCTCGATCAGGTTCTGGCAGATGCGGATGGCGGGGGCCTCCCGGGTGTCGTTGGTGTCCGCCTTGAAGGCGAACCCCAGCAACGCCAGCCGCTTGCCGGTGACCGTGCCGAACAGCCGCTGCACCACCATCCGGGCGATGCGGTCCTGCTGCCAGGTGTTGAGCCTCACCACCTGCTCCCAGTAGCCCGCCTCCTCCTCCAGGCCGTAATGGCGGCAGAGATAGACGAGGTTGAGGATGTCCTTCTGGAAGCAGCTGCCGCCGAATCCCGGACCGGCCTGCAGGAACTTCGCACCGATCCTGGAATCGGTGCCGATGGCGCGGCCCACCTCCCGCACATCGGCGCCGGTGGCTTCGCACAGGGCGGCGATGCTGTTGATCGAGGAAATCCTCTGGGCCAGAAAGGCGTTGGCCGTGAGCTTGGAGAGCTCGCTGCTCCACAGGTTGGTGCGCAGGATCCGCTCCTGGGGCACCCAGTTGGCGTAGATCCCGGCCAGGGATTCGATCGCCGCGGGGTCTTCGCCGCCGATCAGCACCCGGTCGGGGGCCTCGAGGTCGCCGATGGCCGTGCCCTCGGCCAGGAATTCGGGATTGGAGAGGACGGCGAAGGTCTTGGCTTGCCTGCGATCGCCCTCCGGGCGGTTCTGCTGGGCGGCCCCCAGGATGGCCTTCACCGTTTCGGCCGTGCGGACCGGCAGGGTGCTCTTCTCCACCACGATCGTGTGGCCCCGTGCGGCGGCGGCCACCTGCCGCGCCGAGACCTCGATCCAGCGCAGGTCACTGGCCTGTCCTGCCCCCACCCCCCGGGTCTTGGTGGGGGTGTTCACCGAGAGAAAGACCATGTCGGCCTCGGCAATGGCCGCCTCCACCTCGGTGGTGAAGTGGAGGTTGCGCCCCCGGGCCCGGCCCACCACCGCATCCAGTCCCGGTTCGTACACTGGCAGACGCGCCAGATCCGGGTCGTTCCAGGCGGCGATCCGTTCGACATTGAGGTCCACCACCGTGACCTGAATTCCGGGGCAACGGTCGGCGATCACCGCCATCGTCGGCCCTCCCACATAGCCCGCGCCGATGCAACAGATGGTGCGAATCGGCGAAAGGGCCGGATCCATGCGTGATGACAATGCTGCGGGGAGATTACCGCCAATGTCGGGCTTTGGCTGGGGCCGGCTGCGGAGCCTGGAAGGAGGCCCGATGGTGAGGAAGATTAAGAACCGGTAAAATGGGAACGCTGTCCAGGGGGCTGTTCCTTGACCAAGGTGCTGCTCACCGGTGGGGCCGGATTCATCGGCAGCCACACCTGCCTGACCCTGCTGGAATCCGGCCATCAGGTGGTCGTGGTCGACGACTTCAGCAACGGCAGTGCCGAGGCCCTGCGCCGCGTGGCCGACCTCGCCGGTCTGGGGCCATGGCGGCAGACCTCCCTGGAGCACTGGTCGGCGGCGGAGTCCGGCGGCCGCCGTCTGGACCTGGTCCGGGGTGACGTGCGCTCCCGGGAGGATCTCGATCGTGCCTTCACCGTCGACGGCGGCGGCATCCGCGCCGTGCTCCACTTCGCCGGCCTCAAGGCGGTGGGCGAATCGATGACCCAGCCGCTGCGGTACTGGGACGTGAATGTCACCGGCACGGCCCGGCTGCTCGAGGCCATGGGGCGCCATGGCTGCCAGACGCTCGTGTTCAGCAGCAGCGCCACCCTCTACGGCACCACCGACCAGGTGCCGATCCCCGAATCAGCCCCCCTCCAACCCATCAACCCCTACGGCTACACCAAGGCGGCCGTCGAGCGGATGCTCACCGATGTGGCGGGCAGCGCCCCGGGTTGGCGGATCGCCCTGCTGCGCTACTTCAATCCCGTCGGGGCCCACCCCAGCGGACGCATCGGCGAAGATCCCCAGGGCCTGCCCAACAACCTGTTCCCCTACCTGTGCCAGGTGGCGGGCGGACGGCGCCGCCAGCTGGAGGTGTTCGGCGGCGACTGGCCCACGGGCGACGGCACCGGCGTCCGCGACTACCTGCACGTGATGGACCTGGCCGAAGGCCACGGCCGGGCCCTGGAGGTGCTCGTGGCGGAGCCTCCCCAGGTGCTCACCCTCAACCTCGGCAGCGGCCGCGGCCATTCGGTGCTGGAGCTGGTGCGGACCTTCGAGGCCACCAATGGCCTCAACCTGCCCTACACCGTGGTGGCACGGCGGCCGGGGGATTCCGCCGTGAGCATCGCCGATCCCGGCCAGGCGGAGCGGCGCATGGGCTGGCGGACACGGCGCTCCCTGGCGGATATCTGCCGCGATGGCTGGGCCTGGCAGAGCGCCAATCCCCAGGGCTACCGAGGCACCGAGACGCCGCACGCCCCGGAACTCATCGGGGCGCAGCACGGCTCCTGAGGTAGATCCGCATCCCCTGCTCCTGCCGCTCCAGCCGGAACCCCACCCGTTGCAGCTGGGCCGTCGTGAGGCTGTTGAGGGAGAGGTCGTCATAGCTGGAAACCAGATCCGGCTGCCAGTGGTTGCTGGCCCGGGCGATCCGGCTGACATAGGGCCCACCGTCCTCCCGCAGCACCACCAGATCGACCCTGTTCCGATCGAGCCAGGCCCCCAGGGCGGCGGGCGAAGCCAGGGCGCTCCTCAGGCCCGGATACTGCCCCGACTCCACCGTGGAGGCCGCCAGCTTGGTGATGTCCCTGGCCGCCACGGGAACCAGGCACTGGCGGCTGCCCACCACGGCGCCGACGTAGGGGTCGCTCAGCAGCGTTCTCCCCTGCAGCGCCGGATGCCGGTCACACAGCTCGCGCAGGGGACCAAGGATCGGCTCGACGGTGGCTCCGTCCGCCGGCCGCACCTCCTCCAGGGGGGTGAGCAGATGGGGCACCTTGGAGACCAGCACATTCGGCCGGCCCCGCAGCTCCAGCGGGAACACCAGCACGGCCACCAGTCCGGCGATGGTGAACAGCAGCCCCCCCCGGACGAGGCGGCCCCCCTGCCACCGCTGATCCAGGGCCCCGGCGATCGCGGGAATGCTGATCCAGAACAGACTGGCCCAGACCAGTCGGTAGGCGCTGTCCGGCTCAATCAGCTTGAACACCAGGTCATTGATGAAGGGGAACCACCACTCCAGCAACACCAGCGGCGCCAGCAGGGCCAGGGCCAGCACCGCGCCGGGGGGTTGGCGCCAGCTCCGCCAGAGGCCGAGGCAAACGCCCGAGAACCCCAGCGCGACCAGGAAGGCCGGCTCCCAGGTGGCCACCGGCAGGCTGGGCCAGAAGTAAACGAAGCGGTGTCCCAGAAACCGGTAGTCATGCACGAAGCGCATGGCCTCCGGCCAGGCGAAGAATCCGGCGAGCCTGGGGTGCCAGGGCAGCCGGTTGAGGGCCAGCAGCAGCAGTCCCGCCCCGGTGACGCAGATCGCCAGCCGCCGCCGTGAGGGCCAGAGCACCAGGCTGGCGGCTGTGACGGCGATCAGCAGGTTGACCGTGAAGAAGGCGGTCACCCCATGGGCGTGGTACCCGAAATAGGCACCAACGAGCAGTACGGCCGTCGCCGCCGCGATCCGGCGGACACCGGGCCACGCCGGACGCTGCAGCAACCCCAGCAGGGGCGTGGCCGCGGCCAGCACCAGGGCCACCCCCGGGAGGGTGCCGTTGAGGGCGATCTGATGGAAAAAGGAGAAGTTCTGGTGCCCCATGCCCAGCAGGAACAGCAGGGCCATGAGCCAGCTGAGGGCCACCTGGCCCGTGAGCCGCAGGCTCAGCTGGCCGCTGGCGAGCAGCACCAGGGCGGTGTTCAGGGCCGCCAGCAGGCTGGCCCGCCACGGCGTGAGGGCGTCGGGGAAGCCGAACAGGAAGCTGGCCGCCGTGAAGAACCAGTTGGACGGTGCGCTGTAGCGCACGGGATCGAGGCGCACCGTCTCCAGCAGATCGCTGCCGAAATAGGTCGTGTAGTAGACGAACCCATCGGAGGGGAACTCCAGAATCACCCCGCGCCACCCCAGAGCGACCGCGCACAGCAGCGCGGGGGCCAGCACCCCCAGCAGTGGCCGTGCCAGGGCGTGATCCGCCAGTCGCTCGCGCCAGCGGCGCGGCCGGATGGCCAGGGCCGCCACCACCACCAGCAGGTCCACCGGCACCAGCAGCCCGTAGGCCTGCCGCAGGCTCGGCCCGCCCGGCAGCAGGGACAGCCAGCCGATGGCCGCCCAGGAGCCCACTCCGAGAAGCAGCACCTGCCAGGTGGGCCGGCGCCAGCGCCATCCCCACAGCAGCGGCGCCGCGATGGCCAGCAGCAACGGGGCGAACGGATCGGTCAGCGCAGGCATTCGGCGCAGGGGAAGCCGCTGGCTCGAGACCCTAAGGGACCTTCGCCCACCCGCCGGATCGGCTCAGACCCGCTCAAGCCGCAGCCGCTCCGCCCGCAGTTGGCGCAGTCGCTCGCCGAGGGCGGGTCCCGGGCGCAGTCCAGCGGCGATCAGATCGGCCGCCGGGGTCGGGGACGTCAGATGGCGCCAGCGGCACCACCACCGCAGCAGGGGGCGGCGGGGGAGCGCCCCGCACGCCAGAGCCAGGGCGACGGCCTCGGGGGACCACCCCGAGCTCTCCAGAAACAGGCTCCAGTCGAGGGCGGTGCGGGGCGCCACCGCGCAGGTTCGCCAGGCGTGGCTCAGCTGGGCCAGCTGCGCCAGCAACCGCTGCTGCCCGTGGGGCAGCTGGAGCCGCGTCGCCACGCGCGTGGCGTCCCCGCTGCCGGCCAGCAGGGCCGCCAGGGGCGGCAGGGCGCAGCGCCGGGCCCAGCGCAGGCGGCGGCGCCAGCCGGTATCGGCCTGCAGGGCCGGATCCACCAGCACCAGGGCGCCCCAGGCCTGCAGGCAGGCCAGGGCCTCCTCCCAGGGTTCCCGCTCCAGCAGCAGTTCCAGTTCCATCCGCAGCCGGGTGCCCAGGGCCGGGGGCACCGGGCCAGCGTCACCGGCGGCACCCCGGGCCGCCCAGGGCCAGCGGGCCAGGGTGGCGTGCAGCTGCTCCAGGCTCGCCGGCGCCAGGGTGAACCCGAGCCGGGCGGCGTAGCGGGCGGCCCGCACGATCCGGGTGGGGTCGTCCTCCAGGCTCCTGTCATGCAGCAGCCGCAGCTGGCGGAGGGCCAGATCGGCGCCACCGCCGTGGGGATCCAGCAGGCGCAGTCCGGGGCCGGGGCTGGCGAAGACCAGGGCCATCGCGTTGATGCTGAAGTCCCGGCGGGCCAGATCGTCCTCCAGGGAGCCGTAGGCGACGACGGGGTTCTCCCCTGGGGCCGGGTAGGTCTCACGGCGGGCGGAGGCCAGGTCCAGCCGGATCCCGTCGAGCTCCAGTTCAACGGTGCCGAAGGCGCGGTGGAACTGGCAGAAGCCCACCGCCGCCGCGGGCGCATCCTCCAGCAACGTCTCGGCGAGGCGATGGGCCGCCGGCCGCGGATCGGCCGGGTCGGCCCGGGGAGCAAGCTCCACCACCAGGTCGAGGTCGGGCAGACCACGGAGCGGATCAAGATGCACCCGGTGCAGCAGCAGATCCCGCACGGCCCCGCCCACCACGGCCAGCACCGCACAGTCCCTCGAGCGATGGAACGCGGCCAGCAGACGCGGCGGCAGGCTGAGATCCTGGGGATCGATCACGCAGACCGTCATCGCGGCAGGCCCATGGAACGGGGTCCAGAAGGCGCACGGTACACTCGGCCGATCGACATCGCGCTGATGGCGATAGGGGAATCAGGCCCACGCCGCAAGGGTCGCATGGAATGACTGACAGCTTCAAGAAGGTCCTCAAGGCCCCCCTGGGGCTGTGGAAGAAGATCAAGATCAAGATCTTCATCCTGAGCAACTATCTTCAGGCCCAGATCGACTATTGGATCGGTCCGGATGGGGTGCGAAGCACACCCGAAAAGCGCCTCCAGCCCATCGGTCGCCAAGCCGGCCAGGGGCGAGCCGGAAGCTCCGGCGCCTCCAGCGGCACCCCGGAACGCATCGCCCTGTTCATTGCCTATGCCAGAGGGCTGACCAGATCCAACAGGGCCTACGTCGAGACGCTGAAGGCGGCAGGATTCGCGGTTGTTTACATCAACAACCAGTGCACCGATCCAGAGGCTGTCGCCCTCCTGGACGACCTGTGCTGGCGCGTGTTCGATCGCCGCAACATCGGCCGTGATTTCGGTGGCTTCAGGGATGGGGTGCTGTTGCTCCATGGCGAAGGACATCTGGAGCGCTGCCAGCTGCTCTGCATTGCCAATGATTCGATGCAGTTCATCCCGGGCCGCAATGCACAGGCGCTCGTTTCAGCCCTGAATGCCTTTGCCACCTCCAGCACCCAGGCGTTGTTCAGTCATATCAGCCATCAGATCCAGACCCACTACCAATCCTATTTCCAGGTTCTCAAGCCGGAGATTTTCCGCTCCAGGTGGTTTCTGCGGTTCTGGAAGGACTACCGACCCCTCTCCCACCGCGGCCATTGCATCTACAACGGAGAGATTGCCCTCTCTCAAACGGTTTATCGGCGCTTCCCCGCCGTGGAAACCCTCTACACGAGCGACAAGCTCCAGGAAGCGCTCGAGAACCACTTCCGTGACGAAGGCGGTGTCCCCGCCGAGGAGGTCCTTCGGCTGATGCCTTCCCCGGCACGCACCTCCCAGCGGCGCAAGATCGGCTATTCCCTGCAACAACTGATGCTGCTGAGTGATCAGCATGAAAAACTCACAGGGGCTCAGCTGTACAGCGTCGCCGACCTGATCGAGAATGGGAACCCGAGCCACCTCGCCGCCTTCCTCTACCCGGTCTATCTTCACTGCCCTTTCGTGAAGCATGATCTCTGCACGGCCGGCAGCTACACCATGGCCCAGGCCATCAGCCTGTTCCGTGAGGTGGTCCGCCAGTCCCTGGGAGCAGGTGAAGACACCCAGGTCGAGAGTCTCGTCGATGAGTTCAGGAATCTCATGTACAGCCGAGGCGTACCCCTCAGCTATGACAACCGGCTGCGCGAGGCCGCCGTCAAGGGGATCACAGGCACCTTCATCTATCCGTCCACCTATGAATGACACCCGCCAAGATCGCGGGGCCACCAACAGCGGTTGATGGCGAGCCCACCGGACAGCGCCTCTAGCATCTACTTCATCACAGTGAATTATCACTGCGGTGATTTCATTCGTGGTCTGATTGAGACCACCATGGCCAGCGGGGAGGAACGCGACTCCCTGAGGTTCATCATCATCAACAACTCCCCGTCCGACCAGAGCCTGCGCCGGTGGATCGAGGCCGCCTCCGTGCCACTGCCGGTGCAGCTGATCGAGGCGGGCGCCAACCTCGGCTTCGGCAGCGGCTGCAATCTGGGGCTCCGCCATGTCTGGCAGACCGACAGGCAGGCCCTGGCCTGGCTGATCAACCCCGATGCCCGCCTGGATCCCGGCGCCATCGCCTACGTCAGGCAATGCCTGCGGGACGACGGCCAGATCGCCATGCTCGGTACCCGCATCCGGGATCCCCGGGGCGAGGTCTGGTTCAGCCACGGCAGCTTCAACCCCTGGACCGGCCAGCTGGGCCACCGTTTCCCGGGGGATGACTGCCGCCCCTTGCCGGTCCGCACCTGGCCCACCCGCTGGATTTCGGGCTGCAGCATGCTCTTCCAGCTGGGCATCTTCCGGGACTGCCCCCAGTTCGACCCTCAGTACTTTCTCGATTACGAGGACGCCGACATCTCCGAACGCCACCACCGGCTGGGTTATCGCCTGCGGGTCACCCAGGCCGTGCTGGTGGAGCATCAGGTGTCGGCCATCACCCAGCGGGCCCCACGGGCCAAGTACCAGCACGCCACCTTCAGCAAGCTGTATTTCCTGCACCGCCACGCCACTCCGCTGGCCCTGCTGCTCAACCTGCTGTACTACGCGCTGCGGCCCCTGAGTTTCTGCCTCACCGACCCGGCCCGGGCCCAGGGGCGCTGGTGGGGACTGGGGGACTACCTGCGCTGGACCTGGCGCCGACTGCTGCGGCGCCCCGGCCTGGTCCATCCCCGCACGTCCTTCACCGCTTCATCCTGAGGAAGCGGCCCGCCAGGGCCCGCAGGGTGGGCCAGCGCTGGGCGGGGGGGCAATAGCGCCAGAGGATCGCCGCCACCGCCGGCAGGTAGAGGTGGGACTTGGGATGGAAGAAGGTGAACAGCAGGCCCCCCAGGCTGCCGAGGGGCAGCCGTTTCTGTTCGTCGCCGAAGTCGTTGAGCACCACGATCGCCGGCGTCACCCTGGCGTCGATGCCCTGGCGCACCGCCCGCATCACCCATTCGGAATCGGCGTGGTAGTGGGGCAGCCAGAGGGCGTCGTAGAGGCCGACGCGGCGGAAAACCTCCCGGTGGATCAGCACCCCGTTGCCGGGCATGGCCTCGGCCTCGAGCACCTCGGCGGCCGCCAGCACCGGATCCAGCTGGCTGGCCAGCGCGTCGTGGTGCGCCAGCCG
>QLAH01000422.1_pt1 | contig 22703 bp, 14 predicted proteins | sample 4693081 | NCBI WGS metagenome assembly QLAH01 (sample SAMN09425401, study PRJNA476045) | Lake water metagenome, whole genome shotgun sequencing project.
ATCGGTTCGCCGTCACCATCGAGTAGGTTTCTTCCGCTTGCGTCGGCTCAAAGGCTCCAAAGGTGTTCGCCTTTTCGCTGTCTTGGAACAGGGTGTTTTCTACCGTCGCTCCGTGGATCGCGCACAGCAGCGCTCCACCCAGAATGCCCGCCACGCCCATCATGTGGAACGGGTTCAGCGTCCAGTTGTGGAACCCTTGCAGGAACAACAGGAATCGGAAGATCGATGCCACCCCAAAGCTGGGTGCAAAGAACCAGCCCGATTGACCCAAGGGGTACATCAGGAACACGGACACAAACACGGCGATCGGCCCCGAGAAGGCGATCGCGTTGTAGGGACGAATCCCCACCAAGCGCGCAATCTCAAACTGACGCAGCATGAAGCCGATCAGCGAGAACGCTCCGTGCAAGGCCACGAAGTTCCAGAGACCGCCCAACTGACACCAGCGCACAAAGTCGCCTTGGGCTTCGGGGCCCCACAACAGCAGCAGGGAGTGGCCCAGGCTGTTGGCCGGGGTCGAAACGGCCACGGTCAGGAAGTTGCATCCTTCGAGGTACGACGAGGCCAAACCATGGGTGTACCAGGAGCTGACGAAGCTGGTGCCGGTCAGCCAGCCACCGATGGCGAGGTAGGCGCAGGGGAACAACAGCAAGCCCGACCAACCGACGAAGACGAAGCGATCCCGCTTCAGCCAGTCGTCGAGTACGTCGAACCACCCGCGTTCCATCCCAGCGCGTCCAACTGCGATGGTCATTACGAAACTCCGAAAAGGAATGGGAATAAATGACGAAAATGGTGAGCCAACGCTCTCGATGGTTGCGCGATGAGTTGCACAATTTCCTCGAAAAGCAAAGACAGCTCTCAGAAAAGTTTAACTTTCTTTACCTAAATTCGGCTAGGGGATCGCGACATGATTTCAGGTTTGGGGCAGGCCGATCGCCCAATTAGCCCGGAATTGCGTTCAAAACTGGGATTAATCGATGTTCAAATCTTGGTATTGCGCCTCGATCGACAACACCGCCCGCAGCCCCGGCATATCCAACACCGTCGCATCCATCGGTCGGTTCAAGAAATGGTGCACCAGCAGCAGCCCCGTAAACGTCCACGTTTGGTACAGCCGGGCCTCTTGACCCAGCCACACGCCCGTTGGCCCATCAAAGTATTCGGGCCATTTTTGTTCGGGCAATCGCTTTAGCAAAATTTGGTAAGCATCCTGTAGACAATCCCACAGGGACTCGTGCAAATGGCCAAAGCGGTAATAGGGTGTTGTGGATGCTTGTTGATGGCGTAAAACGGCTACTACGAAATACCAAAGCAGGCAGGGCCAATGGCCGCCATTGTGATAGCACCAGGGGCGATTTTTGGAGTCATAACCGGTTTTGTTGCGCCAATCGCTCGCATCCAGCGGTGGGTGACAAATGCGTAATGGCATTTCGCCAAACAAGTCATCGCGGTTATTCAGGATGAGCTGAAAGAGCGATCGCTGCTGCGAGAAGGTCAACACATCAAAAATCGCACCGAGGCAATTTCCGAGGCTAAAAAATCGAAAATCTGGCCGGCCGGTACGAATATTGCCAATCAGATAGCCCCCCTGATCTCCCAGCCAGGTTTGTAGCCAATGGGGAATGGTTTCCGTGCGGATATTGTATTCGTTGGAGACACGATCTCCGTACTGATCTGTGGGACGACGGCGCAGGATCTGAATGGTTTTACCATTGATCCAATAGTGTTGGAGTAAATAGCGGCGCAACCGACGGGCCAACGATGTGGCAAACCGTAACTGCCAAATTTGGGCTCGAATGAAGGGATCGCTCAAGGCGCTGGTGTTGATTTCTGGCCCCAGAACTTTCTCTTTGAGGTCGCTATGAATCAGCACAACCGAACTCAGGAGTGCGCCATAGAGCAAGGTTTGAATTTCGAGGGGTGCGCCCCATACGTCTAGGGGACGATCGATCATGAATGAGCCATCGGGGACATACAGCGTTGGCGCATGACGAAAGGATGGGTGGAGAATCAAGCGCAAAAAGCGGCGAATGCCTTCTTGAACTCGGGGTTGTTGGCTCCAATTCCAATCGCCGGTATGTTGCACATAGACATGGGCCAGGATCGGCCACCACAGGGTGGCATCGACGGAGGAAACACGCCCGATCGCCCGTTGACCATAATCCGCAACCAGGGTTTGGGTGTGGGGTTCTACATAAAAGCTACTGGGAAAAATCCCTTCAGTTTGGGGATCTTTGCTTTGAAGATCGAGGCAAATATCGAGAAAGTCGCGTAATAGATCAGCCCGTCCATCGATCAGGAAATAGATCATCACGGGCACGTTGTCCCGAATGAAAACCTCGTTGTAATTCAGGTCAGGATCGGGGGGAGCATCGCGTCGATCGCGTGTGGGTTGGGGCAAGGCCGCAAAGGTTCCCACGGGCCGATCGCGGCAATAGACGATCGACTTGTCGTAGAGCAAATGCCGGGCGTGATGAATACTTTGAACGCTGTCAAATCGAGCCATAAATGCAACTCCTCAGCAGCCGTTAGCCGCTACACAGCAGGACTTTTGCCGATCGCGGGGCCTGGGACGGTCGGGCAGCCTCTCCAAACTACCCAAAATTCGCTGGTTATGCTGGAGGAGCCGAGTCGTGCTGCTCGGCCAGTCGTTCAACTGCTCGTTTGAGGGTTAACCAAGGCTCCATTCAGCATGTTCAGCGCTCAAGGTGCGATTTAGGTGTGATTGCGCAGGGCTGGATGGCAAGCCGTTCACTGAGACTTCTAACGAACCATGACCGACTTGAAAAACCTGTACATCGTCACCATTAGCATCCACGGCCTACTACGGGGCGCAAACCTGGAACTGGGGCGCGATGCGGATACGGGTGGTCAAACGAAATACGTGGTGGAGCTGGCGCGCTCGCTCGCCGGCCGCCCAGAGGTCGATCGCGTTGACCTGATTACGCGCCGCATTCAGGATCCAAAAGTCAGCGCCGACTATGCCCAACCGATCGAACCCCTCAGCCCCAAGGCGCAAATCGTGCGGCTCTCCGCCGGGCCCCGTCGCTACCTGCGCAAAGAAGTGCTCTGGCCCCACCTGGACATCTTTGCCGACGAAGTATTGCGCTACCTCCGCAGCGTCGGCCGCACCCCCGATCTGATTCACAGCCACTACGCCGATGCGGGCTATGTGGGATCGCGCGTGGCCGGCTGGCTCGGAGTGCCGCTGATCCACACGGGTCACTCCCTGGGTCGTGTGAAGCGCCAACGGATGCTGGAACAGGGCAGCAAACCCGCCGCCCTAGAGGAGCAATTCCACTTCAGCACGCGGATCGAAGCGGAAGAAGTGACCCTGGCTAGCGCGAGCCTGATTGTGGCCAGCACCCAACAGGAGGTGCAGGAGCAATATCAGGTTTACGACAACTACCAGCCCGATCGGATGGTGGTGATTCCACCGGGCACGGAGCTACAGCAGTTTTATCCACCGCCGCCGGATTGGCCCGCGCCGCCGATCCAACAACAGCTCGATCGCTTCCTCCAAAATCCGCAAAAACCAATCATCCTCGCCCTCTCCCGGGCCGAGCGACGCAAAAACATTTCCGCCCTCGTCCAGGTCTACGGTGAGTCACCCCAGTTGCAGGAGCTGGCGAACCTTGTGTTGGTGTTGGGCAGCCGCACCGAAATTGCAGCCATGGAGCCGGGGCCGCGGCAGGTGATGACAGAACTGCTGTTGGCGATCGACCAATACGACCTCTACGGCAAGGTTGCCTATCCCAAACAGCACCACAGCACCGATGTGGCCGACCTCTATCGGTTAGCGGCCCAAACGCGCGGGGTGTTCATCAATCCGGCCCTCACAGAACCCTTTGGCCTCACCCTGATCGAAGCGGCGGCCAGCGGCGTGCCCGTGATCGCCACCAATGACGGCGGCCCGAGGGATATTCTGGCGGCCTGTCGCAATGGGCAGTTAGTAGATCCGCTGGATGGGGGTCAAATTCAATCAGCCCTCTACCAAGCCCTGACGCAGCCCGACCAATGGCAGCAATGGTCTCGGCAGGGCCTTGTGGGCGTGCGGCGATCGTTCTCGTGGGATGCCCATACGGAACGGTATCTACAGCAAATTCGGCAACTGTTGCAACCCAAGTCCCTGCACGTGGGGAGTGCCCTCAGCGTCGCCGCCCAGCAACACCGTCGCCGCTTGGAAGTGCCAACCAATCCGCTGATTCGGGCAGAACATCTATTTATTTCCGACATCGATAACACCCTGATCGGCGATCGGGAGGGCCTCGATGTGCTGCTGCAACAATTGCTCGTGTCCGATCGGTCGATCGGCTTCGGGGTCGCCACCGGCCGCACCCTGCCCAGCGCCCTCGAAACCCTGCAAGATTGGCAGATTCCCCTGCCCGACGTGCTGATCACCGCCGTGGGCAGCGAAATCCACTACGGCCCCGACCTCGTGCCCGACACCCGCTGGCGGCAATACATCAGCCATAACTGGCAGCCCAGCACCATCCGCAAGGCCATGGGGGATTTTGAAGGCATCCTCCTGCAACCGGACGAAAACCAGCGATCGCACAAGATCAGCTACTGGATTGACCCGGAAATTGCGCCCAATGTGCGCCAAATTCGCCAATATCTGCGTCGTCAGGGCCTAAATGTCCGTTTAATTAGCTCCCACGGCCAATATCTCGATATTTTGCCCTGGCGCGCATCAAAAGGGGATGCCCTGCGCTATTGCGCCCTGAAATGGGGCTTTTTGATCAAAAATCTGTTGGTCGCGGGCGACTCGGGCAACGACGTATCGATGTTGCGAGGCAATACCCGCGCCGTCGTGGTGGGCAACCACAGTCCCGAACTGGAGCGCCTGCGGACTCACCCGAATATCTACTTCGCCCAGGGTCACTATGCCTGGGGGATTCTTGAAGGCTTAGCCCACTATCAAATTCCCCGGTTTGGCCAGCCATCGGCCCTGGGCGAGCCACTCGATCGCTTGCTCCACACCGGTTGATTCACCAACGATTAACTTAACGATTGACCGGTTGAGCACCCCCGATTCCGATGCTGGGGCCACCAGTTCCGCAAACCATCCGGGTGATATGGGTTGAGTTGGGCTGAATGAATGGGCTGACTGGATTGATCGAGCTGGGATTGACTACCGTGGCGATCGGTCGCCCGGCCCCGACACGCAGCGGCCTCGAAATTCGCCCGACTGTTGTTAACGTATGGTGAGTGCCCGATCGCCTCTGATCCCAATCCGCAGAGCGATCGGGTCTGGGGATTGATTCCTGGCCTTCGAGATTCCTGTTGCGAACCCATGACCGATCCGTTAAGTACCGTGCCATCTTCTGCGGAATCAACCCCAACGTTGCTGGAAGGGCATCAGCCCAATTTCCAGTCCTTGATTGAGAAAGCCACCGATATTGTGGTGATTCTCGATAGTTGTGGCATTTTTCGGTATGTCAGCCCTTCGACTGAGGGAATTTTGGGGTATACGTCCGCGGAAACGGTGGGCCAACCGGTGGAAAATTATGTTCACCCGGCGGATTTGGCGGCGGTGCAGGGAACGATCGCGGCGGCCCTGGCCCAACCGGGAGTTAGCCAACGCCTGTCGGATTACCGCGTGCGCCATGGGGACGGGTCGTGGCGCTTTTTTGATGCGGTGACGACGAATCTGTTGGATGACTCGGCGGTGCGCGGCATTGTGGTGAATTGCCACGACATTACGGAGCGCCGCCAGGCCGATCGGGTGCTGATTGAGCGGGCGCGGCTCTCGAAGCTGGAGGCGGAAGTGGGGGCGGCCCTAGCTTCGGGCGGATCCCTGTCGGAGGTGTTGCAGCGGTGCACCCAGACGATCGCGGGGGCCTTGCAAGTGCCCTTTGCGCGGGTGTGGACTTACAACCGCGAGGCGCGTTTGTTGGAGTTGCGGGCTTCGGCGGGGCAACATTCGCTGATTGCGGAGTTTCCGACCTATATTCCGCTGGGGGCTTCGCTGGTGGGGGCGATCGCCCAAAGTCGCCAGCCGTATTTGACCAATTGCACCGCAGGCGATCCGCATTTTAGCGAAGCCCAGGACTGGCTAGACAGCGAGCAGGTAATGTCCTTTGCGGGCTACCCGTTGATTGTGGATGACCAGTTGGTGGGGGTGATGGCGCTGTTTGGGCGGCGGCCCTTAGCGTCGGCGGAGCATGGGGCCTTGGGTTGGATTGCCAGTGTGTTGGCCGTGGCGATCGATCGGGCCTGGGCGCGGGAGGCGTTGATGTCGCGGCGGGAGTCGCTGTTGTTCCGGCTGGCGGGGCAAATTCGCCAATCGCTGGATGTGGAGGTGGTGTTGCAGGCGGCGGTGCAGGAAATTCGATCGCTGCTGCATGTCGATCGCTGCCTATTTTTGAACTACTGTCCGCAACCGGTGAGCCAGGACACGACGCTGATCGAGCAATCCTATTGGGAAGTCATCGCCGAGTCGTCCTTGGCCCGGTTGCCGAGTTTTGTGGGCAAGCGGTTGCATGGGTTGGCAGCGGGGGTGGCTCCGTTGTTGTTGCAGTGGGAAATTGTGTGTACCGATGAGGTGGTGCGGCCGTCGGCGATTACGGTGCAGGAATTTTTGGCGCAGTTGTCGGCGGGGGCGGCGCTGGTGTTGCCGGTGCAGGGCAGCCGGGCCGGGTCTTTGGGCGCGATCGCCTGTGTGGAACATGGGTGCGATCGGGTTTGGAGCGAAAGTGAAGTGGGGCTGTTGCGGGGCGTGTGCGATCAGTTGGCGATCGCCCTCGACCAGGCGGCGCTCTACACCGATGCCCAGGAAGCCGCCCGCCAAGCCCGCGAACAGGCCGATCGGCTCGAAAAAACCCTGGATGAACTGCAATCAACCCAAATGCAGCTTTTTCAGAGCGAAAAAATGTCGAGCCTCGGGCAAATGGTGGCGGGCATTGCCCATGAAATTAACAACCCGATCGCCGTGGTTCATGGCAACTTGAAATATGCCCGCCAGTATCTCGTGGAATTACTGAAGGTCATTGATACCTACCGCACGGTCTACCCGGAACACCACGAGGCGATCGAGCAACTGTTGCAGGAAATGGATCTCAATTTCGTGCGGCAGGATTTTACGAAGCTGCTGGAGGCGATGGGGCTGGCGGCGGAGCGGATTCGGCAAATTGTGCTGTCCTTGCGCAATTTCGCGCGGCTCGATCGGGCCGGCATGAAACCCACCAATATTCACGATTGCCTCGACGAAACCCTCACCCTGCTGCGCCACCGCCTGGAACCGAACGGACGATTTGGGGGCATTCAACTCCAGATCGATCGCGGTGAGCTGCCCCTCGTCACCTGCCATGGGGGGCAAATGGCCCAGGTGTTGATGAACCTGATTGGCAACGCGATCGACGCGATGGAATCGATCGATCGCCCCGGCATCCTCAAAATCAGCACCCAACTGCTCGCCGCCCCCACACCCGCGATCGAAATCCTGATTAGCGACACGGGCCACGGCATCCCCGACACCATTCGCCCCCACCTGTTCAACCCGTTTTTTACCACCAAGCCGGTGGGTCGGGGAACGGGATTGGGTCTGTCGATTTCCTATCAAATCGTGGTGGAAAATCACAACGGCACGATCAACTGGACTTCCTCCCCCGACTGGGGCACCGAGTTTCGGATTGAATTGCCCGTGCTGCCGCCCTTAACCTCGCCGCGTATCTAGGGCGATCGGGTTGATCGGGGAATTCATGACAAAAGCGTGTTGCTTTTATTACATCTAGATACTTAGTGTGGTTCCTCAGTTCTCGACGTAAACCACTATAGATCCCGCAATGCCTGATGGTTTAAGCACATCGCCCCCCTTTTCGAGGCCCGATCGGGACGGCGGCGGGAAAATGTCGGCTGACTTACTCCCAAGATCTTTCAATTAGTCTCCGTAAATTCTCGTAAAAACCTTGCTATACTCATACGCAAGGCTAGAGCGTCGCGCCTCAAGCGATGAAACCCGCAAGTCGTTTCGTCCGTTTGGTCACAGGTCGCCCGCGATCGCCCCAGGCCATAACCCTCGAAGTTGCGGGGTTGGGCATTGAGTTGAAGGTTTGGGTCATCGTTCGGCGCTCCTGGCGAACCGAGCGATCGTCGCCAAGACTCTCCCACATCATCAGGTTCCGTTGGCAAGCGCGATCGGTTGCATCTACGACTACAGCACAGCGGTATTGGCATCTACCGTCGTTCTTACTGTTATGCGTCTTTCGGTTTAGGCATCTATCTGGTTGCAAATTCCTCAGCCAATGCATCTCATTTTCTGAGGCGATTGCTGCTACCTCCTAGAACCCAATTCAGGTTCCTCGCCCCGATTATTTCAGCGTAGCGAATCATCTCGCGTCGTAGCTTTAACCAGGGAAGCAAAGCACCATCGAAGCACATCGATGGTGTTTTTTTGCATGGGCGAGACGTGCGATCGCGCCCCACATCGTGAATAATTCTCTAAGATTCCAACCGTTGTAACCAGGCAATGAGAACCTGTCGTGAGATACGCCAAAACCTTGATTTCACCGGTATCGCATTGTGAAGAGCCAGAGGTTTAAACGCCTGGTTACGACGATTGGAAGATCAAAATCAGCCACGATCGCCAGGCTTGATCGAACAGATGACCGGCGATCAGACCGTTGCTGCTGCTGATACAGAGGCAGAGTTGGCACGCAAGATATCTTTCAGGCAGTCATTACTGAAAGCATTAATAACCCCATTAATAACCCCATGAATCAAACTCCGATTCGCGACTTCAAAACCATGGGTGCGCTATTGAAGCGATCGCACCCCAAAATCATGCGGCTCCTGGGTTGGGCGATCTGGTTGCCGTTTCTGATGTTGGTTTTTTGGACGAGTAAATATGCTGTCGATTTTCCATTTTTTGACGAATGGCAAGCCCTTGGGTTGTATTTAGCCAAATGGACCTATGGACATTTAACGTTTCCTGAATTATTGAATCAACATAATGAAAGCCGCAAGTTTTTTCCAAGGCTAATTCTATTACCCCTGGCCCGATTAACGGGGTGGGATACACGCTATGAAATCGCCATTTCAATTGCCTTAATTGGCCTATCCCTGTTGGGCATGGTGCGCCTATTGCGGCGGAGCTTTCCCTCAGGATCGATCCTGGGGACGATCGCCGGAGTTGCCATTTTCTCGGCGGTTTGTACCCCCTTGCAGTACGACAATCTGCTGTGGGGATTGCAGATGATTATGTTTGTCCCACCGGCCTGTTTAATTGGCTGCTTGGGCATTGTGAATACGGGTTGGGCCGATTGGCAAAAGCTGTTGGGGATGTTGGCCCTCGCGATCGTGGCCACGCTGTCCTTTTCCAATGGCCTGGTGTTGTGGATTGCGATGCTGTTGCCGTTGTTGTGGTTGGTGTTGCGATCGCCTAACTATCGAAACTGGTGGATTTTGCCCAGTTGGCTCGTGAGCTTTGCGATCACGATCGCCCTCTATTTCCACCGTTACAACAAACCTGACGACAGCCCGAGCCTCTTGGTCGGCCTGTCCATGCCCGCAAACGTTGTGCACTATCTTTTGGGCTTTTTGGGTGGGCCGCTTGGCTCCTTGCAGCTTGCTCGATCGCAAGAAGTCGGTGGTTTTTTGGTGAGTTTATTTCTGCTGGGTTTGGGGTTCACCGCTTGGTATGGATGGCGCATGATGCGATCGCCTAGCCCGTTTCAACCGACAGCACTCAGCAATCCAGATCATCCCAATTCAGACCCGCAAACTCTAGATTCTCAAACTCTAGATTCTCAAAATCATCAAAATTGGGATTGGTTCCAGCCCTTTTTACCGTGGATTACCTTTGGCTTATATTCCTTCACCAGCGGAACTATTGCCGCCGTCGGACGGGTGGGATTTGGCCTTGAGCAATCGATGGCAGGTCGATACGTCACCGTTTCCACCTATTTCGGAGTGGGGCTAATTGGTCTAGTGGCGGTGTTGGTTCACAGCAGCCTTCAGCGACCATGGCTATTCGCTGGCAATGCAAATTTACCGCGATCGTCCTTCATGAATTCCTCGATCGCCAGCCAGCCCCGATCGCCTTGGGCGCGCAAATCCTACTGGGTGGGTTTGGTGTTATTAGGACTATGGCTGTCGCTGCAAATTCCCAGCTATCGTGCGGGCATTGGTGGCTTAAAAGCCTTTAATCGCCAACTGCGACTCGGTAAATCCTGTGCTGTTTTAATGGATGTGGTACAGGACGATCGTTGCTTGGAAATGAATGTTTTTCCGGTGCTCAAAGAAGCGCGTCATTACGTTGAATTATTCGGCAAATTGAATTATCTACATCCAAAGGCCTTAAAACCCCAACCCCTCGAATCCTTTGGTATCGAAACCCGCCAAGATCAGGCCTTTGGCTATTGGGATAAATGGGATTTGCGTCAATCAGCGCAGGATTTGCCCCATCTTCCCCAAACCCATCCGATCCGATCGGCCGATGCCTATTGGGTCGCCCAGGGCTGGGCCGCGCTGCCGAATGTGGGGCGCACGGCGGATGTGGTGATTCTGGCCCAGCGCGACGCGAAAACCGGTCAGCACCAGCCCATTGCCCTAGCCTGGACGGGGTTTGAACGCAGCGATCTCGCCAAGGCCATGGGCAAAGACTATCTGTTTGGGGGCTGGCAAACGATCCTCACCGCCGACCAATTGCCCGCCGAACCGACGGAGTTAAGCGCTTGGGCCTTTGACACCGTGACGGCGCGGGCCTACAAGCTTCCGAACACCTATCCTTGGCCGGGTCGTGAGCCTAGCACCCCTAGGACTGGGACGCAACCAACACCACCCCAGCCATAATCAGACCCACGCCGATCGCCCGGGCGATCGGCAGGGCCTCCCCAAAGGCCACCACCCCAATCAGCACCGTAAACACATAAATCAGCGACACCGAGGGAGCCGCCACACTCAGCTTCACCCGGGTCAGCAGCAAAATATAGGCGATCGCCCCCAGGCCATAGGCCGCCATCCCCGCCACCAGCTCCCAGGTCGTCACCATCGAGACCAAGTGGCTGATCCAGTTGTCCCCGGTCACTTTCCCCAGACGCAGGGCCCCGGCTTTCAGCAAAAATTGGCCGACCACGCTGGCCACGATCGACCCCAACAACAAACCCAGCTCTTGAATCGTCACCTGTTTCGCTCCCCGACCCCAAGGACTGAGATCCCGTAAACTCAAATGCTAGGATACGGTGCAACCCAGTCCGCGATCCCACCTCGATCCCTGCGGTCATTCACAACCTTTGCCTGGACTTTGATCGGTTAGGAGCGCGTCGCTGCCTGTGTCTTCCAACGTTTCACACAAGCCTTCCAAACGTCGTCCCCGCGCTGGCAAACGCCTCCCCGCTCGATCGCCCGGCCAGCCCACCCCGCCGCCGATCGCCCCCGCGATCGACCCACCACCCCCCAGCCTGTGGCGCTTCATCATCGGAGCCAGCCAAATCACCGGCGGCACGCTCCTGACCCTGACCATGCTGGGCAGCGCCGCCGTCGCCGGAGCCTTGGTGGGCCTCGCCGTCAGCTTCCGCAACCTGCCTGATGTGCGGATTTTGCAGACCTACACCCCCAGCGAAACCAGCTACATCTACGACATCAAAGGGCGCGTCCTCGCTAGTTTGCACGACGAGGCCAACCGGGTCGTCGTCCCCCTGAATCAGATTTCGCCCCACCTGAAACGGGCGGTCATTGCGATCGAAGACAGCAGCTTCTACCAACACCCCGGCATCAACCCCGGCAGCATCATGCGCGCCGTCGTCACCAACCTCGAACGCGGCCGCACCGCCGAAGGTGGCTCCACCCTGACCATGCAACTGGTCAAAAATCTCTTTCTCTCGCCCCAGCGCCGCATTAGCCGCAAAGTTGCCGAAGCCGTCCTCTCCCTGCGACTGGAGCAAATCCTCAAAAAAGACGACATCCTAGAGCTATACCTCAATCAGGTGTATTGGGGCCACAACAACTACGGCATCGAAACCGCCTCCCGCAGCTACTTTGGCAAGGCCGCGGCCAACCTGAATTTGGCCGAAGCCGCCATGCTCGCGGGGCTAATCCAAGCACCCGAGGACTACAGCCCCTTCCTCAACTTCCAGCGGGCCAAACAGCGACAGGCCGTGGTGTTGGGGCGCATGGCCGATCTCGGTTGGGTCACACCCGCCGAAGCCGCCGCCGCTCGCGACCAACCCTTGAACCTGGGCCAAAGCACCTCGTTCCAGTCGAGCAAACTGCCCTACGTCACGGAAGCGGTTACCCAGGAACTGAAGAAGCGCTTCCGGCGGGAAGACCTGTTCAAGGGCGGAATGCGGATTCAGACCACGGTGGATTTCGATTTTCAAAAGATGGCCGAGGCGACCGTGACGGATGCCCACGCCCGGATGCGATCGCGCGGCCTGCGGGCCGACCAAGTGGCGCTGGTGGCGGTTGATCCTCGCACCCACTTTGTGAAGGCGATGGTGGGCGGCGTGGACTATCGCAAGAGCCAGTTCAACCGCGCGATCCAATCGATGCGGCAGCCCGGATCGGCCTTTAAACCCTTTGTGTACTATGCCGCGTTTGCCACGGGCCGCTACACCCCCAATTCCGCCGTCAACGATTCGCCGGTCAGTTACAACGATGGTGGCGTGCCCTATCGTCCCAAAAACTACGGGGGCGGGTTTTCGGGGTCGGTGTCGATTCGGCGGGCCTTGGAAATTTCGTTGAATATTCCGGTGGTGCGGCTGGGCCAGGAGGTGGGGCTGAATAAGGTGATTGAAACCTGTCGCCTGCTGGGGTTCCAGAGTCCGTTGGAGCCGGTGCTGTCGTTGCCGCTGGGGTCTGAGGATGTGACTCCGCTGGAGATGGCGGGATCCTATGCGACGTTTGCCAATAATGGCTGGCATTCGGACACGACGTTTATCATGCAGGTGACGGATAGCAGTGGCAAGGTGCTGCTGGACAACACGCCGCGGCCGCAGTTGGTGTTGGATCCTTGGGCAACGGCGACGCTCACGGATACGTTGCGCGGGGTGATTACGAACGGAACGGCGAAGGCGGCGAATATTGGCCGGCCGGCGGCGGGCAAGACGGGGACGACGGATTCGGAGCGGGATATTTGGTTTGTGGGCTATGTGCCGCAGTTGTCGGTGGCGGTTTGGGCGGGGAATGACAATTACCGCCCGATCGGCTACGGGGCGACGGGCGGTAACTATGTGGCTCCGATTTGGCGCGAGTTTATGTTGAAGGCGCTGCAAGGAGTGCCGGCGGAGGATTTTCGGAAGCCTTGGGAGTTTCAGAAGCCGTAGGGGATGACGGGCGATCGGGACTGGCTCGATCGCCCGGTGCTCCTGGAATGGGCAAGATTGTTACAGCCTGGGGCGATCGGGAATGGGTCGTGTTTAATGGTCGTGTTTAATTTAGGTGCAACCCTCTGGGGGGTTAATCCGCGGTTCCTGTGTTCTTGAGGAGTAGATCTATGGTGCGGCGTTCTGTGCGACGGACGGGGATGCGTGTGTTGGGGGCGATCGCCCTGCTGGTTTCGGCAACTCCGCTAGTGACGATCGGCCAAACAGCGGTGGCCCAAAGCCCCGCACCGGGTCAGCCCACGTCGGGCCAGTGCCAGTGTCCTTGCCCTTGTGCCGCGGGTCAGCGCCCCATGCAGCACCCGATGCAACACCCGATGCCGCAGGATCCCGCCCAGCGCCCGATGATGACTCCGCCTGCGAATTGTGGGGCGGGGTCGTCCCAGTGTGCTGCGCCCAACCGGGCTGAAACTCCGATGACCCCGGCGAATGCTCCAGCGAGTACCCCGGCGAATCCTCCGGCGAATCCTCCGGCGCAGGCAGTGCCGAATACGCCAAACACGCGCAGTGAGGCGAATCGGTTGCCGCTGCCGCCGCGTTTTCCGTTGCCCGCGGCCCGCTTGGTGCTGAAGGAGGGCAAGGTGACGGTGCGATTGGTGAACTTTACGAATGCGAAGGTGTCTTTCGAGGCGATCGGGGTGACGGGCGATCGGGTCTTGTCGGGCGTGCTGAATGAACCCGATCGCTCCACCAGCGTGCTGGAATTGTTGCCCACGCCGAGCAATCTGGTGTTTTATCGGGAAGATCGCGGATTTTTGATGATTCGGCCCACGGTTACGCCCCAGGGCGAGCTAGAGCTAGTGCTAACGCCGACCGGCGACATTGACCAAGACGTAAACTATGTCAACGTTACGGAGCGCGGCGAAGTTTATCTCTACTAGTCAATTGCTCGTCAATCCCTTGATTCCCTGATTCCCTGATTCCCAAACCACAGCGCAGATCCCGCGCAATCATCAATCGCGCCCTATGAGCACAGGAAATCGCTTGGTGCTGTCGGCGGAAACGATCGCCCGGTTGCGGGTCGAGTTGCCCGAATATCCGACAGCCCTGGAAGCCCTCGCCGAAATTGAAGACTGCGAAGGCGACGTGGAAGACGCGGCGATCGCCCTGGCCATCCGCGCCGGGCAACAACCCGATCGCTGCGACGGCTGGCTCGAAGGCCTGGCCAAGCGCTGCCGCGCACGGCTCTGTGTGCAAGAGTCCCTTCGGCAAGCGTTGATCCAAGGGGCCATCACGGCGGTGTTGGGCTATCTAGACGACAATCCGCCCTGTCCGCCCGTGTTGCTGCTGCCGGTGGTGTTGTGGGTGAGCGATCGCGGGGTCGCCGATTTCTGTCGGCCGCTCGATCGGCCCACACCCTAGTCCATTCCTCCACCAGACCCTAACCCCGAGCGAACTCCAGTCCCCAGCATTCGCCCAAAACATCGTTACCCAAAAAACCGTGCAAGCGAGTAAGCTCGGACACAAGGCCGTTTTGGCCGTGAGGGTTGCATCCGTTGCCCGTGCGGGGCCCAATGGGTCATCGCCACACGAATTTCCCCATCGGTTGCCAACCCCCACAATTTAGATCAACCAGGCTCTGCATATACCTGCATTTGCATAAGGAGACGATCGTGGGAACAGATAGCACTAAAGTCCAATTTGGTCCCCAACGTTGGTATTCCAGCTTAACCATCAACGGAGAAGAGGTCGGATGGTGTACGGCTGAGTTTGCCGATCAGTTGTCCGAAATGTTCGAGCGCGAAACCCATCTGGAAGCCACAAACACCGTTTTGCGGCTGGCCTTTAAGCGGATTTGTGCGGATATGTTGGCCAAAATGGGGGCCAATCCACAACAAATCGGGCAACTGATGTTGCGGTACTTAGAAACAGCTATCCGTCCAACGACGGGCCCCCGCGCCATTGCTTATTTGCTGCGCGATCGACAAGTGGCCCTGGGCATGGGTAGCCAGGAATTTCTGCAATTTTGTGATTCCTATCGCCTCTCGCCCGCAGAACTAAAGGATATTTACGACGGCCGACCGATTAATGATGGCCAGCTCAAAAATATTGCGCGAATTATTGGTCGTCCGGCCCAGGAGCTGGCGGAGATTCGCGATGCGGGGTCTAGCAGTGAGAGCGATCGCCTGGCCCAAGATTTAGGACTGACCACGACGGAACTGATTGAGTGGCTTAACCAGTAGCCATGCTCGCCCAAGGCTGAGATCAAGGGTGCTTGCGGGATTGCTGTGGCACACCACCAGCACGCAGCGCTCAAGCCGATCGGCGATCGTGTAATCTTTGCCAAATCATCTGTCAGCGATCCACCTCGTTCTCCATTTCTCCCACGCGCCATTCGTCCATTGGAGCCAGGCTCGACGGGCAATTCGGGAAAGGCTGATGAGCTGTTGATTAGCCTTTAACCGTTCACGGGTGGGAGTTTCTGGATGGAACCTTCTGGATTGGAACGTTTGGATCGCGATCGCTTGATTAGGATTCCTGAATAGTTGATCTGATATTTTTAATACTTTCGATCTGGTTAAAGACGGGCGAGCTTGGTATGGTCTTCCTCTGCTCGATCGTGGAAATGGATTGATGTCGCTTGGGGTTGCTTGATGTCGCTTAGGGGCGATCGGTGTTGCTTGAAGTTGCTTGGGGTCGCTTGGGGGCGATCGATCAATATTGGCCAAGTAAATAATGACCAATCATGACCAGATCCCCATGAAACCCTGAGCAATGATCAATGATGACTAACCCTGACCAAATTCCTATGAAACCCTGAGCAGTGATCAACAATGACTAATTCTGACCAGATTTCCATGAAATATTGAGTAATTGTCAGTGATCCCCCATTTCTAACCCCTGCCTAGAAACGATGAGATTGTCATCATTTTGTAGTTCTGGGATCATCCGTCCGAAAGATATTAAGAATTTCTTCGGGATTCATCCGAGGTGTGTTTATGTATAAATATTCGTTTTAGGTTATTACTCAAACCTTGCTTCACTACTCCAAATAGCGACTTTGTGCTAATTCACTCCTGACCTGCTCACGGACATGGTTTGCAAACAGTCGCTGAGAAAGTCGTCATAGCGTTGATTCACCATTTCTTGACTGTGGCTCATTCGTTGACCAGAGGAGGTTGGTAGTGCTTGAAGCTGACTGTTATATGGAGCAAAAATCACATCCCCCTAGGCTGAAATTGGTACGGAATCGTTTGATCTGTGGGTCATATTTTGGGATGGTTGTCATCCCGATCGTGGGACTGTTAGCAATCCTTGATCCGTGGAGCTGGCTACGGGTTGGGGGCGATCGATCCTTCGCCTCATGCCCCCCAGCGGCCGGGTCTTTGACCAATTCGTCGTTGTCGAAAGGAGCCACTCAGCAACCGTCGCCTGTGCCGCCAGATGCGGGCAGTCCCCGGCGGAGTCAAGGCTCGGGCACTCGTTAAGGCTCAAGGGGGCAGGGTGGCGATCGCGCTCCCCGGTGCGGCGCTGCTCAGGTTCAAAGGTTGATCGGTTCAAACAGTTCCAACAATTCCGACGGTTCAAACAGTTCAAACAGTTCAAACAGTTCCAACGGTTCACCGGTTCAAACGGTTCAAACGATTGCAGGTTGGCGGTTGATGTCGCGCATCGGGCTGGGTTCGATCGCCCCAATCCTCCCAAACACGCTGGCCCAACAGTCGGGATATGAGAAACAGGATGCAAAAAATGCGAGTCCCCTTGACAGAACCGCTTGACAGAACCGTTAGAATAGGAAGTTGCCTCTTGTTTGGCAATGTCCCAAAGTTTGTTGAGTGGGGCGCGATCGGTGCGTGTGACATCGCTCCTACACCGTAACTGCGCAGTGCCCGAGTGCTTACCCAGCGACCCGCCCATCAACAGCCCAACACACGATACCCTCAACCACGTCAATGGCTAAGCGAGTTCAAGTAGTTCTGAGCAAAGATGTCAGCAAGCTGGGTAAGACCGGCGACTTGGTGGAAGTGGCTCCCGGCTATGCCCGCAACTACCTTCTTCCCCAAGGCGTTGCAGTCAACGTCACCCCTGGCATTTTGAAGCAAGTGGAGCGCCGCCGCGAAGCTGAGCGCCAACGCAAGATTGAAGAGAAGCAACGCGCTGAAGCGAATAAGACGGCGCTGGCCACCGTTGGCGCGATTCGGATTGCCAAGCCGGTGGGCGAAGGCGATTCGATTTTCGGGACGGTGACGACCCGCGAAGTGGCCGACAAGGTGAAGGAATATGCGGGGATCGATTTGGATCACCGCGATATGACCTTGCCGGAAATCAACAAGCTGGGCAAGTACACGGTGTCCCTGAAGCTGCACGCGGAAGTGGTGGCGACGGCGACGATCGAGGTGATTGCCGAGTAATTGAGATGCCGGGGCGATCGGGTGGTGGGGCCGTTGGTTCTGGCCGCTGGCGATCGCTCCGCTTCAACCACCGCTCGCAGGAGTTTGGATGGTTTATTCCCTTGGGGGCTTGGCGATGCCGGGCCCTCATTCCTGTTTCTAAAGCCCTCTGGCTGGGTTAGTCCCGTTTTGGTGTCTCAATCTTGCGGCTAGATCCTGTGGCTGAATCTACAGAAACCCCTAGATCATTTATATTTTCTAACTAATGAGTGAGTCGTTAGATTTTTCGGTTTCGAGCGATCGACTACCGCCCCAAAATATTGATGCGGAGGAATCAATTTTGGGGGGCATTTTGCTCGATCCCGAAGCGATTAATCGGGTTGCGGAAATCCTGACACCCGAAACATTTTATTTGAGTGCCCATCGCACGATTTTTGAGGGAATGCGCGAGTTGCATGGCCGGGGTAATCCGACGGATTTGCTGTCGGTGACGACTTGGCTGAAGGATCGAGATTTGCTGGAAAAAGTGGGTGGCTCAAAGAAGTTATCCCAGTTGCTCGATCGCACGGTCAGCGCGGTGAATATCGATCGCTATGCGGTCTTAATTGCGGATAAATATGTACGGCGACAGTTGATTTCCGTGGGGGGAGATATTGCGCAACTGGCGTTTGACCATACGGAAGAATTATCCAAGTTGCTCGATCGGGCCGAGCAGCGATTATTTAACATCACCCAGTCGAAAGCGAAGAATGATTTAACCTCGGCGGAAGTGATTCTTTCGGAGGCATTTTTTGAACTAGAAAGTCGGGCGCTGGAATCGCAAATGCCGGGGCTGAGTAGCGGGTTCTATGATCTCGATGCCATGACCCAGGGATTTCAGCGATCGGACTTGGTGATTGTGGCCGGTCGGCCGTCCATGGGCAAAACCAGTTTTGTGATGAATGCGGCCCGCAATGTGGCCGCGATTCATAATCTGCCGATCGCGATCTTTAGTCTGGAAATGTCTAAAGAACAATTGATGTATCGGATGCTGTCCAGCGAGGCACAAATTGAAAGCAACCGACTGCGATCGGGACGCATTAGCGAAAACGAATGGGGCCGGATCGGTTCCGCGATTCAAGGACTTTCCAATCTCAAGCTTTATATTGACGACACGGCCGATATTTCGATTACCGAAATGCGATCGAAAGCTCGCCGACTCCAGGCTGAACGGGGCGGCGCACTCGGTTTAATCGTCATTGACTATCTGCAACTGATGGAGGGCGGCGGCGATAATCGGGTGCAGGAATTGTCGAAAATCACTCGATCGCTCAAGGCCCTAGCCCGCGAATTAAACGTACCAATCCTAGCCCTTTCCCAGCTCAGTCGTAGCGTGGAATCACGGACAAACAAACGCCCAATGATGTCAGATCTACGCGAATCTGGCTCGATCGAGCAGGATGCGGATTTAATCTTAATGTTATATCGAGAAGAATATTATAACCCTGATACGCCCGATCGAGGGATTGCCGAAGTGATTTTAACGAAGCATCGAAATGGCCCCACGGGAGCGGTTCGGTTATTATTTGATTCGCAGTTTACCCAATTTAAAAATATGGCTGGGGGTGGTAATCGTTTTTAGCTCTAATCGCGCAATCTAAAATACATTCGAGCGGTCAAGATCAACGCCCTGTAAATCGGTCAACCTAAACCAAATTGACGTTTTTTAGATGTAATTAATGTTGGGATGAAATGACGGTTTATTCACAAATTTATGAGGTGGTGAAACAAATTCCGCCGGGGCAGGTGGCGACCTACGGCCAGGTGGCGATGCTGGCGAATTTGGCGGGGAAGGCACGGTTGGTGGGCTATGCCCTGGCCCGGGTGGCGGGGGACGATCGCGACATTCCCTGGCAGCGGGTGGTGAATGCGAAGGGCGAAATTTCCTATTCGCCGTTTCGCCAGGGCAATGATTATTTGCAGCGATCGTTGCTGGAACGTGAAGGCGTGGTGTTTGACGGTGCCGATCGCGTGAATTTGCGTGTCTATCGGTGGCGGCCGGAGGGTGCGGCTGGGCAAACTAGCGAGTAGGACTCCTGGGGAATTCCGCTGGAATGTTGACGCTCAGGGGCGATCGAACGGATACCAAAAACAACGGTATCCGGAACTTTTGGGATGGATACGGCGATGGCAGAGTCGGGGGCAGAGGGTGGATTGGGGCAACTCCAGCAGGGGTTGGCGGCACTGAGGCAAGGACAGGCGGCACAAGCGATCGCCCTGCTGGAGGCGGCTAGTGCGGCGCTGGCAGGGGCCGATCGCATCCGGGCCCAGGCGGGTTTGGTGGGCGCGTATCGATCGGGCGGGCGGCAGGCGGAGGCGATCGCCCTGTGCGAGTCGTTGTTGCAGCACCCGAGTCCGTCGGTGCGCCAGTGGGCCACCCAGGCTCGATCGCAACTGTCCCCAAACCCAAGCCCAAATCTCAATCCAAACTCAAACCCGATCGCCCCGCCGCCCCCACCGCCGCCCAGTCCGCGCCCCCCGAATCCTTCGCCGGTCAGCGACTCGGGCTTTGTGCCCTTCAGCGATTCCCCGAGTAATGCTCCCGGTGAATCGGGCAGTCAAGCGAGTAATCAAGCGAGCAATCAAGCGGGCTTTGTGCCCTTGAATAATCCCCAATCAGTGGGGCCGCGAACGCAGGTGGTGCGGGTGGCCTTGTCACCGCCGGGCAATCCGACGACTAATCCAACGGGCAATCCCGCAACCCAGGAATCACCCCAAAGCCCGATCGAATCGCCCCAGACCTCGGCCGATCGCCCCGGATCGCCCAACGCGGGCCGCAATCCGCCGCCGATGATGGCGGTGGTGTCGGCGATCGATGCGGCGGCCGAGATCCCGATCGCCCGCCCCAGCGGCCCACCCGATGCGGCGGCCCTCGAACCCTACGAGCTGCAATGGCGCAATGGGGGCCGATCCGATCGGCGCACCGTCCTGCCGCCTCAGCCGATGTGGGCGCACGTTGTGACCCAAGGCGTGGCGATCGCGGCGTTGGCTTGGCTGGGGCAACAGATCGGTTTCGTCGGCGTGGCCGTTTACAACAAGCTGCTGGATTGGTGTTCGGTGGTGTTCGCTTGGCTGCCCATTTGGGGCGAATCGACTCCTTATATTGAGCAAGATCCGTCCTGGTCGGTTTGGATCGTGCTGGCGTTGCTGTTTTTGGGGTCGCCGTGGTTGCTGGATGAGGTGATCCATCGTTGGGGCGGCCGATCGCGCAAATTTTTGGAACTGTCGGCCCAGCGACCGGAAACGGCGCGCCTGTTGCAACGGTTGGTGCGATCGCGCAATCGATCGGTGCCTTACCTGCGCGTTGTGCCCACCGATGTGCCCGTGGTGGTGGTCTATGGCTGGTGGCCGTCGCAAATGCGGCTGGCGATCAGTCAAGGGGCGCTCGATCGGCTCACGGATGGCGAACTGGCCGCCCTCGTGGCCACCCAATACAGCCAGGTGGACAGCGGCGACGCGGCGATCGCCAGTTGGGCCACGGTGGTGCTGGGCTTGCCCTATGGTCTCTATATTTTGGGGTCTCAAGCGGCGGAAACCTGGCAACTGTGGCCGGCCAAGTGGGGCGCGGTGGCGGCTTCGGCCCTGGGCTATGGTCTCTATCGGCTCGAACGGTGGGCCCTGTTTGGCTGGAGCCGATCGCGCCAGGCCGAGGCCGATCGCCAAGGAGCCGCCCACACAGGCGATCCCAACGCCCTCGCCCGCGCCCTGATCAAAGGCAGCATCGCGATCGCCGAGCAAACCCAAACCGAGCGATCGCTCTCGCCTTGGCTGGAGGTGCTCGAACTGCTCCTGCCCCTGAGTCCCCGCAGCGCCGCGATCGAAGGCAGCTTTTATCCGATCGCCCCGCCGGAACCCCTCTGGGCCTGGGGTCGCCGCAACCCCTATCGATCGTGGCTGCAACTAAATCACACCCACCCCCTCACCGGTCAACGCATCGCCACCCTGGCGGAACTCGCCGTGCGCTGGCGGTTGGAGCCGGAATTTGAGGCCAGCGATCGCGCCGTCCAAGACCAAAAACAACGCCACCTACCTGCCCTCACGGCCGCCCGCCCCCTGCGGCCCACGGTTCCCAAAACCCTTTGGCTCCAGTCGGGCCCCTGGCTTGGGGTGGCGGCCGGCGTGGGCCTGGCGCTGCTGCTGTGGGTGATTGGCGGCCTCGGCTTGCTTTTGCGGAACCCGATCGCCTGGATGTGGGGCGATCGCACCCTGCTCGGTGGCTTGGCTTGGATGGGTTTGGGCCTGGGGATTTTTCTGCGGATTAACCCGTTTTTCCCGGAAATTCGCGGCCGATCGCCCGTGGTCTTTAATGACGACAGCCCACCCCTGGCCAGCGCCCTCGCGGAACCCAACGCCCTGCCGATCGACTCCCTGATGGTGAAAGTGTCGGGGCTGCTGCTGGGGCGATCGGGCTGGGCCAACGGCCTATGGCAAGACCTGTGGCTGCAAACCCCCAGCGGCCTGTTGCCCCTGCACTTCGCCAGCCGGTGGGGGTGGTTCGGCTCCCTGCTGCGCCAGGGTCGCGACGACCTCCCGATCGGCAGCAAAGTCGTCGTCACCGGCTGGCTGCGGCGCGGCGGCATCCCCTGGATTGATGTGGAAAGCCTCAACCTCGTGCAAGGCCGCCTCACCAGCACCACCAACCTGGTCACGCCCGATGCCCATCCCCTGCGATCGGTCGCGCTAGGGGCGATCGCCGTGATCATTGGATTCAGTACACTGATGCGGTTCAACTGGTTTTAGGGCCTATCATCCAATCCCCAAAACCCTGATTCTGTCGTTGCGAGATCGTGGGGGCAAAGGGCTTAAGCCCCTTGTCTGAGGCGGTTGAGCTGGGAAAATTAGTCGTTCCAGCGTCGATCCATCCAATTTGATGATGCGATCTATAGTCACTTCAATAATTAACAGAACGACATAACCAGTTCATCCAAGGATTGATGTGGCTCGTTGCAGCGTTGACGCTTCATCGTCCCGAAACGCTGCTCAATCGGGTTCAGATCCGGTGAGTAGG
>QLAH01000423.1_pt1 | contig 22702 bp, 18 predicted proteins | sample 4693081 | NCBI WGS metagenome assembly QLAH01 (sample SAMN09425401, study PRJNA476045) | Lake water metagenome, whole genome shotgun sequencing project.
GGCGATGATCGCCAGCACTTCGAGCGCAGCGCGGCTGAGCTGCCGGCTTTCGGTCTCCTCGCGGCGCAGCAGGAACTGCAGGTCGCCGGCGGTGCGGAAGGCCCAGCCATCGCCCCGGCGCACCAGGTTGAAGCCGCGCCCACGATAGCGCGCCTCCAGTTGCTCGAGCAGCAGGGGCACGTCGGCCCCCTGCCCCAGGTGCGGCGCGATCTCGGCCAGCGTCAGCGGCCCGGCCGAGGCGAACAGCACCGCCTCGAGGATGCGCAGGTTGCGCTCGGCGATCTCGGCCCGCTCGTCGCCGAGTTCGGCGTCTGTGCCGAAGAAAGGTCCGCCGGTTTCGCTCATGGCATCGTCTCGTCTCGTGGCCGGCGCCGCATCAGCAGCGGCCCGAAGGTCAGGGTCTGGCGCAGTTCGATCTGTCCCTGGCGGGCGAGTTCGAGGCTGGAGGCAAAGGTGGAGGCGGTTGCGGTCTTCCGCTGCTCAGGCGCCGCCAGGTAGCGGTCGAGATAGGCGTCGAGCGGCACCCAGTCCATGCTCTCGCCGATCAGCCGGGCCAGAATTTCCCGCGCCTCGGCCAGCGACCAGACATTGCGCTCGAACAGCTGGTAGTCCTGCGGCTCGGCCTTCTCGCGCTGCGTCGCATAGGCCTTGAGCAGGTCATAGAGCGACGCCTCCCACAGGTTGCGCCGCTCAATCCGCACCGGCTCCGGCGCACCGCGGGCGAACACCGCGCGTCCGAGGCGTGGCAGGTTGACCAGTTGCATCGCCGCCTTGCGCATGGCCTCGAGCCGCTTCAGCCGAAACTGCAGCAGCGCCGCCATCATCTCACCCGACGGCTCGTCGTCGCTGGGCGCGGCCGGCACCATCAGCCGGCTCTTGAGGTAGGCGAGCCACGCCGCCATCACGAGATAGTCAGCGGCGATCTCGATGCGCTTCTCGCGCACCGTCTCGATGAAGCTCAGGTACTGCTCGGCGAGCGCCAGGACGGAAATGCGCGCCAAGTCTACCTTCTGGCGGCGCGCCAGGTCGAGCAGCAGGTCGAGGGGACCTTCATAGCCGTTGACATCGACATACAGCACCTCGTCATCGTCGGGGCGCTGTTCAACCAGCCAGGTGTCGGGGATGTCGCTCATCGGCCGCGAACTTCGCCCCTGAGGGCGAAGTCCGTCAAGCGAAGGGTTGGGCCGTCAACCGTTGATCGCTACGCACTCGGTGCCGTTCGCCTTGAGGCTGGCGCAGGTCTGCGTCGCCTCGGAGAACGAACCCGTGGGCAGCACAACGCGATACCAGATACCCCTGGCGCCGAGGTCAACCTGCCGGATTTCGAGGGTGCGGCCGTTGAGGACGCCCGACAGGCGATTCTGCGTGGTTCGCAGCGACGACTGTGCGTCGGCGCTGGTCGGCTGCGACGACAGCTGCACATAGGCACCACCGGCGCTGGATACAGCCGGTGCAGCCGGCGCGGCCACAGCGACATCGCCGCCGGTCAGGTCGACCGGGCCGTTGGAGGTTGCCGCAGCGACCTGCTGGTTGGTACCACCGCCGAGGACCGAACGATTGGCCGGGCGGGCCATCGGCAGCGGAGCGACGACGGTCGGGTCAATGTTGGCCGCCGTGGCCTCGGCCGCAGGATCGGGCGTGACAAGGGCCGCCAATTGCGTCGTGTCGGCCGGCGTATCGCCTGCGGTGACGGCTTCGAGCAGGGGCGACGGCTCGACGTCGGAGCCCGGAATGTCGGGCACGTTCGGCCGATCGACCGGCAGCACGGAGTTGCCGGCGACGGCATCGTCGCCCGAGACGATGGTGCCATCGGGTCGCACGGTAACGGTGCGCACCTTGCGGTTGGCCAGTTCGCTCTCGCCGCTGTCGCCGACTGCAGCCGTGCCGTCGGTGACGCCGCCGGTCCCGTCCGCGCCGACGGTCTCGGCCACATCGGCGACGCTGGTATCGACGCTCGCGTCACGCGAAACAATCTGCTCATCGGCGGGAGGCGTGGACGTTTCGCCGTTGGCGGTGTTGAACACCACCGAGCCCTCGGCGTCCTCGCGTGGCGCCACGACGGGAGCAGGTTCCTTCACCGGCGTCGCATCGGCGGTGAGCACGGGCGCATCGACATCGGCGCTACGCCCCATGCCGAGCACCCAGTAGAGGCCGAAGCCGGCCGCCAGCAGCAGAGTGCCCGCCACGGCCATGCCGACATACGGACGCAGGCCGCCCGACAGCACGCCAGCCTTCTCGGGCTTGGCCTTCGGACGCTTGTACGGGCTCGCCTTGGCTTCCGGCCCAACCTGGCCATCGAAGCGAACGGCATCGACGTTCGACGCTGCGGCAGCCGCAAGAATGGCGGCCTCGGCCGAATGGATCTGCGGCTCGGCGTCCTTGATGGCGGCGCGGCGCGGCGCAAAGCCGGTGTTGAGCGGCGGCACCACCGGCGCTGCCGGCTGCTTCGGGCGCTCCGCAGCGACGGGGCGGTCCGGAGCGGACAGTTCGACGCGGACCGCTTCGCCGATCAGGCTTTCGATCTCGTCCATCGGGTCACGGTCAGCCGGAGCCGGGGTGGCCGGCCTCGTACCGACGCCGAATACCGGCGCAGTGGCGAACCGATCGACGTCGGCCGCCGGTTTGGGCTGGGGCGCCTGCAGGGCGGGGGGCGCGACCGGCGGGCGCACCGGATTGGTGGTCACGGGCCGCTGCTGCTGCGGCTGCGGCTGGGCCTGAACCTGCGCGGCGGGCTGCGGAAAGCTGCGGATCGCCGGAGCCTGCACCGGCGGACGGGCCGGAACCGAGGGAGCAATGTCACTGTCATTGTCGCCGGCATCGAGTTCGGCCGCGATCAGGTCAGCGATCGGATCGCCGGTCGAAAAAGTCGGAGCGGGGGCCGCGGAACGCGAAGCAGGCGCGGCCGGGCGGGCCTCGCTCACCGGCTCGGGGGGCTCATCGCCGAAGCCGAAATCGAAGTCAAAGCTATCGCCTTCGGGCGCCGCTTTGCCGGAAACGGCCGGCTCATAGGCCGCCACCCTGGGCGGATCGAGCCGTACCGGCGTCGGGACCGGAGGGGCAATCGACGCAGGCGCCGAGTTGAAGGCCGAAGCCGGCGGCGCAATGACGGGCGGCGCTACGCTGACCGCTGGCGCCTTGGGCGCGGGCGGAGTCAGCACCGGATCGGCGACAGGAGCCGGGCGCGCCGAGATGGACTTGGGAACCTCGCGATCCTGCCAGTTGCTGAGTGGCTCTGGCCGGATGCTCGCAGCGGGCGGCAGCGTGCCGAAATCAATGGACGGAGCGCGCGACACCATCGGACGGGCTTCGGCGGGCCTGGTCTCTGACGACCGGGCGTCTGCAGAGGGCTTCACTTCGGCGGGCTTGGGCCCAGCCGGAAGTCCGCCCAGGGCGGGAGTGGCTGGACGCGACGGTGCAGGAACCGGCTGATCCATGCCCGGAATGCGGATGGTCGGCGCCGGCGATGCGGCCGCAGGAGCAGGCGTTGCCGGAAGAACTTGTGCTGGGGCCGGCTGCGGCGCGGCGGCAACGGGCATATCCATGCCCGGAATGCGGACCATCGGTGCCGCAGGGCGTGGCTCGGTCGCCTGCGGCTCCGGAGCGGAAACTAGCTTCGGGCCGGGCTTGGCCTCCGGCTCTGCCCCGCCCGCGCTGCTGGCCATAAGCTTGGCAAGCTCGGCGATCAGGTCGTCGGATTTATCCTGGCCATCAGACATCTGCTGCGGTCTCGCTGTCATAGGAAAGCAGCGCCCCCCGTTAATCGTCCCCTTGGATGCCCGCTTCCGACCCCCGCCGAGCGTTGTTGCCAGCTTTCACACCAATGCGCCCGAATTATGAAAGTTCTTCGGGAGCAGAGACGCCTAGCAGGCTCAAGCCGTTGACGAGCACCTGACGGACAGCTGCGACCAGGGAGAGTCGCGCCATCGTCAGCATTGAATCATCGGCATTAACAAACCGTAAGGCAACGTCCTGATTGCCCTTGGCCCAGAAGCCGTGGAAGGCGCTGGCGAGCTCATAGAGGTAGAACGCGATCCGGTGCGGTTCGTGTGCATCGGCGGCCGAAGCGACGATGCGCGGCCACTGCGCCAGCGCCTTGATCAGCTCGAGATCGGCCTCCGACGACAGCAGCGACAGGTCGGCACCGGTGAGGGCGCCGAAGCCGAGGTCGAGGCCCGGCAGCTTCTCGGCAGCCTGTCGGAACACCGAATAGGTGCGGGCGTGCGCGTACTGCACGTAAAAAACTGGGTTGTCGCGGCTCTGCTCCTTCACCACGGCGAAGTCGAAATCCATCGCCGCATCGTTGCGCCGGTAGAGCAGCATGAAGCGCGTGGCATCGACGCCAACTTCCTCGACGACGTCGGAAAGCAGCACCAGGTCGCCCGAGCGCTTGCTCATCTTAAACGGCTCGCCGTTTTTCAGCAGCCGCACGAGCTGGCAGATCCGGACGTCGATCTCGGCCTCGCCGTGCGACACGGCCTTCACCGCCGCCTGCAGCCGCTTGACGTAGCCCGAGTGATCAGCCCCCAGCACGTTGACCATGTGCTTGAAGCCGCGCAGGTACTTGTTGCGGTGGTAGGCGATGTCGGCGGCGAAGTAGGTGTATTGCTGGTTCGACTTCACCAGCGGCCGGTCGACGTCGTCGCCGTAATTGGTGGCGCGGAACAGCGTTTGCTCGCGATCCTCCCAGTCCTCGGGCGCCTTGCCCTTGGGGGGCTCAAGCCGGCCCTGGTAGATCATGTCCTCGTCCCGCAGCCACTCGAGCGTGGTGTCGATATCGCCGCCCTGCCCGTGCAGTTGCCGCTCGGAGAAGAACACGTCGTGGTGGACGTTGAGGCGGGCAAGGTCGGCCCGGATCAGGTCCATCATCGCCGCCAGCACCCGCTCCCTGATGATCGGCAGCGCCTCGGCCTCGGATTTTTCGAGCAGCGCGTTCCCGAACTCGGCCTTCAGCGCCTGCCCGACCGGGATCAGGTAGTCGCCGGGGTAGAAACCGGACGGAATCTCGATGGTTTCGCCAAGCGCCTCGCGGTAGCGGAGCATGGTGGACTTCGCCAGCGTGTCGATCTGGCTGCCGGCATCGTTGATGTAGTACTCGCGCGTCACGTCGTAGCCCGAATAGGCCATCAGCGAGGCGAGCGCGTCACCGAACACGGCGCCGCGGGTATGGCCGACATGCATCGGGCCGGTCGGATTTGCCGACACGTACTCGATGTTCACCGCCTCGCCCTTGCCGATATCCGCCCGGCCGAAATCGGCGCCCTGCGTGGCGACGGATTTCAGCACGGCGTGCCAGATCGGCGTGTTGAGACGGAAGTTGATAAAGCCCGGGCCGGCGACCTCGACCGAGGCGACGTCGGTATCGGCCTTGAACTGCTCGACGATTGCCGAGGCGACTTCCCGTGGGTTCTTGCCCAGCGGCTTCGCTACCACCATGGCGGCGTTGGTCGACAGGTCGCCATGGCTCGCATCTCGCGGCGGCTCGACCACGATGCGCGACAGGATATCCTCGGCGAGCGAGGGATAGAGCGCCTTGAGGGCGTCAGCGACACGGGTCTGGAAGAGCGCGAAGACGTTCATGGTACGGGCCTTTGGAGAAGACCGCAGGCCGTAGCGCAAAGGGCGTGTGAGGTCAAACTTGTGCGATTGGTTGGCCACCAACGCTGCAGGTTCCACTGAGCTGTCATCCCTCCGAACGCAGGGACCCAACTCGATACCTGCGCTGGTTGTCAGGTGCGTCCCTGCGTTCGCAGGGATGACCCGTTGTGGGTGTTGCGACGGGCGTGACCGGAACTAGCCCACCACCACCCGCCCGTGCTGCTCGATTGCATACGGGTCCGTCATGCCGGCGATGAAGTCGGAGATGATGCGGGCGCGTGCGCTGAGGTCGACGGCGGCGTTGGCGGCCTCGCCCCAGCGGCCGGGCAGATCCATGTGCTGGAAATAGTGGTCGAACAGTTCGCCGACGATCTTCTGGCTGGCCCGCACCGGCTCCATCACCTGCTCGGAGCGGTAGACGTGCTCGAACAGGTACTTTTTCAGCCCCTGCTCCGCCTCGGCAACGCCCGCAGAGAAACCGACCAGCGTCCGCCCGGCGGTCCGCACATCCTCCGCCGACTGCGGGTTGACCTCGCCGATACGGCGGGTGCTTTCGGCGATCACGTCCTCAATGCCAAGCGTGATGAGGCGGCGTTGCAGTTCGTGCGTCTGCCGGCTCGGCTCGATGTCCGGCCAGCGCTCCAGCACCTCGGTGACCAGCGGGCCGACCAGCGGCACGTCGCGCAGCTCGGGCAGCGCGATCAGGCCGGCGCGGACGGCGTCGTCGATGTCGTGGGCGTTGTAGGCGATGTCATCGGCGATGGCGGCGCACTGCGCCTCGAGGCTGGCGTAGGACGCAAGGCGGAGGTCTTCGCTGGCCGGGATGTCGTAGAGGCCGAAGGGCAGCCATTCGTGCACGTAGCGGCCGACGGGCCGGTCCTCGTCGTCGACCAGCGGGCCGTTGTGCTTGAGGATGCCCTCGAGCGCCTCCCAACTAAGGTTCAGCCCGTCATGTTCGGCATAGCGGTTCTCGAGCCGGGTGACGACGCGGATGGCCTGCATGTTGTGGTCGAAGCCGCCCCACTCGGCCATCTTCTCGTGCAGCACCCGCTCGCCGGCATGGCCAAACGGGGTGTGGCCGAGATCGTGCGCCAGCGCTACGGCTTCAGCGAGGTCTTCGTCGAGCCGCAGCGCCCGCGCCATCGAGCGGGCCATCTGGCTCACCTCGAGGGTGTGGGTGAGCCTTGTGCGAAAATGGTTGCCCTCGTGGTGGAGGAACACCTGGGTCTTGTATTGCAGGCGCCGGAAGGCGGCCGAGTGGATGATCCGGTCGCGATCGCGCTGGAATTCCGAGCGGGTCGGGCTGGTGCCGGTATCGTGCAGACGGCCGCGACTAAGCGCGGGATCGGAAGCGTAAGGCGCGCGTTCGCTCATTGTTGAGGCGGACACCCTTTTCATCGTCATCAGACGATATTAGATTGAGGCTTCACGAGAGCGGACCCGATCCGCCCGGAAGGTACGATATGACCGACGTTGCTCTAGCATCCAATGATGTCGTTTTGACAGACCGCGCGGCCAAGCGCATCGGCCGCATCCTGTCGAAACAGGGTGAAGGCACGGTGCTGCGCATTGCCGTATCCGGCGGCGGCTGCTCGGGCTTCCAGTACGAGTACAATCTCGTCAAGGAAACGCCGAAGGCCGACGACCTGGTGCTCAGCAAGGACAGCGCCACCGTGCTGATCGATTCGCTGTCGCTGGAGTTCATGGGCGGCGCCGAGATCGACTACGTCGACGACCTGATCGGCCAGAGCTTCCAGATCCGCAACCCCAACGCGGTGGCGGGCTGCGGCTGCGGCACCAGCTTCGCGGTAGCCTGACGGTTAGGCCTTTCGGCGGCTTGCGTTCCGGGCCGGCGAACCGTTAGCGTCCTCTCTATTCGGGAGGATATCCATGAGTTTGCAGAAGAATATCGACGCGGCCATCGATGCCGCGCTGGTGAACCGGATTGTCGGTTGCGTGGTGCTGGTCAACCACAACGGCAAGGAAGTTTACGCGCGCACAGCCGGGCTTGCCGACCGCGAGGCCGACCGGGCAATGCAGCGCGATGCCATCTTCCGGCTTGCCTCGGTCACCAAGCCGATCGTCGCCACCGCCGCGCTGAAGATGATGGAAGCGGGTCTGCTCCAGCTTGACGACCCGGTGACGAAGTTCCTGCCCTACTTCACCCCGCCGAGCCCCGATGGCGTGGTGCGCCCGATCACCATCCGGCAGTTGCTGTCGCACAGCTCGGGCCTTGCCTACGAGACGACGCCGAAGGACGTGTCGCCCGGCATGTCGGGCCCGTTCATCTCGCTCGAGGAGAACCTGCGCCGGCTTGCCAAGGCGCCGCTCAACTTCGCCCCCGGTACTGGCTGGGTCTACGGCACCAGCATCGACGTGGTCGGCGGCGTGATCGCCGCGATCAACGGATCGACGGTGGAAGCGGCGGTCAACAAATACGCCGCCGGGCCGCTTGGCATGGTCGACTGGCGCTTCACCCCGACCGACGCCACCCGCGTCGCCGCCAACTACTTCAACGGCGAACTGCCAAAGCCGTCGATCGTGCCGCCGGTTCGCATCACCATGGAAAACAAGCAGACCACCAGCTGGGAAGTCGACCGCATCTTCCGCGCCGACGCTCCGCAGTCGGGCGGCGGCGGCTCGTGCGGCACGGCCGACGATGTGATGAAGATGCTGGAAGTCTACAATGGCGGCAGCCTCCTGAAGCCGGAAACGGTCGAGGAGGCCTTCACCAACCAGATCGGCACCCTGCCGCGTCGCGAGACCGACGCCGGCAAGCGCTTTACCGTGCTTGGCGCCATGATCGACGACCCGAAGGCCGCCAAGAGCCCCTGCCCGGTCGGCACGCTCGACTGGGGCGGCGCCTGGGGTCACAACTGGATCATCGATCGCACCAACAGGCTGTCGATCGCCGTTCTGACCAATACGGCACCCGAGGGCTGCAACGGCCCGTTCCGCGAAGAGGTCCGCGACGCGGTTTACGCTTCGCTCTGACCCAACTAGACTCCCGTGCAAACGGGAGTCGCTTCATGCGCATCGCCACCTGGAACATCAACGGCGTCAAGGCGCGGCACGGACTTCTTCTCAAATGGCTTGAAGAAGCCGCGCCTGACATCGTCTGCCTGCAGGAGATCAAGTCGGTCGACGAGGCCTTCCCCCGGATGGAAGTCGAGGCGCTCGGCTACAATGTCGAGACCTTCGGCCAGAAGAGCTGGAACGGGGTGGCGCTGCTGTCGAAGCACCGCTTCGACGAGGTGCACCGCGGCCTGCCCGGCGACGATGGCGACGAGCAGGCGCGACTGATCGAGGGCGTTGTCTCGGTCGAGGGCGGCGTGGTGCGGGTGTGCTGCATCTACCTGCCCAACGGCAATCCGGTCGGCACCGACAAGTTCACCTACAAGTTGGGCTGGATGGACCGGCTGCATGTCTTCGTCGAGGAGCGGCTGAAGCTGGAGGAGCCATTCATCCTCCTGGGCGACTTCAACATCATCCCCTCGAACCTCGACGCGACATTCCCCGAGAAGTGGGTGGGTGATGCGGCGTTTCGGCCGGAGAGCGCGACCCGGTGGCGCGCCCTGCTGAACCTCGGGCTGACCGATGCGCAGCGCGCCATCTCCGACGAGCCGGCCCTGACCTTCTTTGATTTCCGCACCTTCGGCTGGGAGCGCAAGGACGGCATCCGCATCGACCACCTCCTGCTCTCCCCGCAGGCCGCCGACCGGCTGGAGGACGTCATCGTCCACACAGAAACCCGCGGCTGGGAAAAGCCATCCGACCACGTACCGGTCGAGGGCGTGTTCGCATTCTGACGGGGACTTGCAGCTTACCGCACCTGTGCCGCCGGCGCGCCGAGCACCAGCCTCGGTCGGGCTTCGGCTACCTGCACCCCGTCGTTGCGGTCGAGGAACTTCGTCACCGAGGCGCGCGCGACCTCGATGCCGGACTCGACCTGGGAGGCGAGGCCGCGCAGGTCGGCGGGCAGCAGCAGGATGGTGAGCAGCATCAGGATGACGGGGATACGCATGACGAACTCCGGTAAGGGTTGTCCCCGTAATGGAGCAGTCAGCTTGAACCCGGCCTGAACGGAGCGCTCAGAGACCGCCGAAACGGGTCCCGAGCGAATCGGCCATCTGCACCGCTATCTGCCGCTGGTCGGCGGAAGCGAGCGAGGTGGCGTCGTTGAGCAGGTCGTTGATCCAGCTCTCGTCACCGGTGCCGACGGCGCGGCGCGAGGCGACGGTGAGCCACATCAGGCCTTCCACCTGATCGGCCGAGATGCCCTCGCCATTGAACAGCATGGCACCGAGCTTGGCCTGCGCCCCGGCGTGGCCCTTGCGCGCCGCAAGGTTCAGCCAGCGGGCGCTCTGCAGCGGGCTGTCGCCCAGTTCGGTCTCGTCGAGATACATCTCGCCGACCTTGAACTGCGCGTCCGCGTCGCCGAAGTAGGACGCCGCGTGCATGATGAGCTTGTTCGAGTACGACTCGTTCTTCGGGATGCCGGCTTCCGGCAGGCCGGTGCGGTAGTATTCGCCTACCTTCAGGAAGCTCTGCGCCACGATATCGGCTTCGACGCCGCGCGGGGCGGTATCGGCATGTTCGTCGGCAATCTGGCTGAAATAGCCGAAGGCCTTCACCGGATCCTTGGCGACGCCTTCGCCGCTCTCGTACATCAGGCCGAGCTGGTAGAGCGCCATCGGCTGGCCGGCGAGGGCCGCGTCTTCGAGGGCGCTGACGAGGTCGCGCGAGGAGATGCCGCCACCGGCACCATCGAGCGAGTTGGCCATCGCGAGCGCCGCGTCGGCCGCCGTCTCTGGCGCCGCCGATGGCAGCACTCCGGCGGTCTGCGCCAACGCCGGCAGGCTGAAGCCGGCAAGGCCGAACGTTACCATGGACAGATACACGAGCCCCCTGGCTCCAGTCGCACGCATACTGATCCTCTTCGCCGGCCGCAGCGGCGCGATGTTGTGGGAAGCGGCATTGATCCTGAAACCGAGAACATGGCGAGGCGAGCGGCGCGAGACCCGCTCTCCTGCCTCAGTCATCTGCCGGCCGGTGGGGCGCGACGCATCGACGTAGTTGCTAACCATGACCTCGTCCTGTTCGCCCAACCGAACACCCACGCACTCCATCATGGGGGCACGATTTCGGGCTCAAGTCCGATCAGACACAAGGCGACAAGCTTGCGAAGATATCGCTGCGGCGCTGATGAATTGCGCCGTTCTCTGCTGATCGCCCCGTTTGTCCTCTGCTCCTTTTAGGGTCAGAATGTGGCGAGGTTCCTCAGCAAAAGGTTGCCGGCATAGGGGGGTAACCGGGATTCAAAGTTGCTGTTGCAAAAACGTCACGGGCGATTCATCGCCCGTTCAGCATAGCGGTCCGGAACCGCCCTTTCGGACGGCCGACTCTCAGCAGGCGCGGTACTTCAACCGGTAGACGATGGCCGTGCTGACATCCTGGCTGCGGATGGAGGCGGAGGCAGCCTTGCCGCCCGAAGTACGGACCATGAGGCTGGTATTGGTGCGCATCGTCACCGATGTGCCGCACGCCGACCAGACGGTGGCGACCGCCTGCGACGAGGCGGTGAACTTGCCCTTCTTCGCCCCCTTGATCTCGCGGGAGAACACCGGCCCCTGCCCGCCCGGCATGAACTGCTCGAGCTTGAAGGTCGCCGACGCGCCGGATGGCAGGTTGGTGTAGCCGGCGAAATCAACCGCCACGACCGCCACGCTGTAGCCGGCCGGTACCGTGACCGGGATCGACAGCGAGCAGGCCTTGCGGTCGAACGTTTTTCCGGTCGAGCCGCCAGCCGCCACCTGGTACTTGCTGAACTTCACCGTAAGCTGCGAGCCGCCGCCCGTGACGCTGGCCGTCGCTGTGCCAGCCGGGCAGCCCGGCCCGCCATAGGCGGGCTTTCCGAGCTTGAGCGTTGGGGCCGCGAGCGCGGGCGTCGTCAGGGCGGAAAGCGCGATGGCAGCCGCGAGCGTGGTGGCGATCCAGGATTTCATTGTCGTCTCCTTGCCCGACCCCTGCCGGGCTGTTCGTGCGTACAGCGCGTCCGAACGGAGAGACCGAACTCTCCAGGGGGCGCTAGAACTTCATGCTGACCGCAGTGCCGATCTGCGCATGCGTGCCGGTCTCCGCGCCGGTCGAACCGAGCGCGAACACATCCCAGCGGGCGTTTTCAGCGAAGGACCAGCCGACACGGGCGCCGTACTCGACGAAGGCCTCGCTGACGCCACCGACGGTGAGCGTATCGACAAAGGACACGTCGGCGGTGAGTCCGTCATTCGCGTTGAGATAGCCGACTGCACCATGCAGGGTCAGATCGATGTCTGGAGAGACAGCGGTGGACCAGGCGGCACGGGCCTTGATCGTGTCATAGGTCGAGGTGGCATCATCGGTCGACAGCGCGAACAGATTGTCTCCGCCCAGCGCCTCCGCATAGCCATTGGTGTTGAGCCAGTTGCGGCCGATCGACGCGCTGAAGATGATCTCGTCGGTTGGCGTCGGGGCAACGAGCAAGCCGCCTTCGAGCCAGATACCGACCATGCTGCCGTTGGTCGAGGCAGTCACGGCAGCACCTTCGTCGCTGCCATCCTCGTAGGTGCGACTGAAGGTCATTGCCATGTCGGGCGCGACGCTGGCGCCGGCGCCGCCGAGCCAGCGCATGCCGGCGCCGTTGTCGGGCTGGATGTAGCGTGCCTGCCCGCCAAGCAATACAGCGCTCGCGGCCCCGTCGCCGACTGACTGGTCGAACGCGGCCGCTCCGATATCGGCGCTGAACCCATCCCCAAGGTCGAAATGGCCGTATCCACCCACAGTGTAGGACCCATAGGCACCGAGAACACCGAACTCGGAAGGCCGATCGGCAGGCTGATTGGCGCCGAGGATCAGGCCAGTGGTGGTGTTGAGCGCGGTAACGATACCGGTGCGGGCAGTCGAAAGCTCGTCAAGAGTCTCATATTGCTGGTCGAGCGTAGTGTAGCCTGCCAGGATATCGATGCTGTCGAGCTCAGAACTCGAGCCACCATCACCATCCAACTCGAGGCCGAACTCGGCGTTGAAGTCGGCCACCGAGCCGAGGCCCGTGCCGAAATAGTGGGTGAACGTCGTGTCATCGGAATAATCACCATCGACGGTCGCCATCTGTGTGTCGCCGTCATTCGTCATCGAGTAGGTGGTCTGTTCGCCGACGTTCTGCGAGGTGAAGCCGCGCGCGTCGATCTTGTAGACACCGTAGTGGCCGGCGGGAATCGGCACCGTCAGGTTGCTCACTGTGCAGTTGCCTGACGCCCCACCAAAAACCTTGAAGCCGTCGGGGAAGACCGTCGCGGAGCCGTTGTCCGGCGCCACAACGGTATCGGGGGGCGCATCTGTTGCAGCGCATTCGGCCGCAGCTGCGGCTCCAGCGCTGGCGATCACCAACATTCCTGCCACCACGATACGCATATGTCACTCCTGCCAAGTAGCGGTCTGGCGGCGCTAGCGCCGCCAGACCCGTCAATCAAGGGAAGAGCTTAGCAATTCTTCCACTGCAGCTGGTAAACGATGGCCGCGCTCACGTCCTGGCTGTCGACCGTCGCCAGCGCCTGCTGGTTGTTCTTGGTGTTGACGCGGATCGACGAGTTGGTGCGCAGGTTCACGTCGGCACCACACTTCGACCAGACGATGGTCTGAGCCTTCAGCTCGTTCTGGATCAGATAGTCCTCATCCTTCGGGCCGGTGAACTTGCGGGAGAAGGTCGGGCCGCGGGCGCCGGCAAAGAAGTACTCGACGTTGAACTGCGAGTCGGAGCCTGCCGAGAAATTGTTGTAGCCGCGGTAGTCGATCGAGATGATCGACACCGAGATGCCCTGCGGCACATGCACCGGGATAGCGATGTTGCAGCTCTTGCGATCGAACTTCTTGCCCGTCTCGCCACCGGCTTCCACGATGTAACCATCGAACAGCAGGCTGAGCGAGGTCGCGTCGGGGCTCAGCGTCGCCGAGACCGAGCCACCCGGGCAGCCGGTCCCGCCATAGCCAGGCTCACCCAGCGTGATGTCCTCTGCATGGGCGGCACTCGCGAAGCCGACGGTGAGCGCAAGGGCAGCGATGGCGATGGAAGTCTTCATGGGAGGCGTCCTTGTTTGAGGGCACAGCATCATGCCGTTGGGTAGAGTGATACCGCCCGGCGGCTGAGCCTGGCCTGAGCGGATTATTCATTGGCAGTTCAGGCAGTCGGGATAGTTGGCCCCGACTCGCGGCAGGCGCGTGACGGGATCGCGGCGGAAAAACGTTCTCTTCACGCCGCCGCGATCACATAGATTGCGATCCATTAACGAAGCGCATCGGCAACCATCCGCCGCCCTCACTGCCCCCAAAACGAAAAACGGCGCCCGGAGGCGCCGTCAATCAGCTTGAGGTCGAATGGGTCGTCAGTGCGGCAGGCCCGAGGTGGCTTCGTCGCCGTCGACGGGGGTAGCGGCAACGACAGCCGGCTTGTCCTCGTCGTACTTCCACTCGATCGGCTCGGGCTGGCGGATCAGGGCGCGGCTCAGCACCTCGTCCATCCGGCTCACCGGAATGATCTCCATCCCCTCGGTGACGTTCTTGGGGATCTCCTTGAGGTCACGGGTGTTTTCCTCGGGGATCAGCACCGTCTTGATGCCCGAACGGAGGGCAGCGAGCAGCTTTTCCTTGAGGCCGCCGATCGGCAGCACCCGGCCACGCAGCGTCACTTCACCGGTCATCGCGATGTCGTTGCGGACCGGGATGCCGGTCATCAGCGACACGATGGCGGTCGCCATGCCGATACCGGCCGACGGACCATCCTTCGGGGTTGCCCCCTCCGGCACGTGCAGGTGGATGTCGCGCGTGTCGAACAGCGGCGGCTTGATGCCGAGGTCGACAGCCCGCGAGCGCACGTAACCCGATGCGGCGGTGATGGATTCCTTCATCACTTCCTTGAGGTTACCGGTAACGGTCATGCGACCCTTGCCGTGCGTCATCACGCCTTCGATGGTGAGGATTTCGCCACCCACCGACGTCCAGGCGAGGCCCGTCACCGCGCCGACCTGCGGCTCGGTGTCAAGCTGGTCGTTGCGGAAGAAGGCCGGGCCCAGATACTCCTCGAGCAGCTCGGCGGTGATCTCGACCTTTATGGTCTTCTTGACCAGAATGTCGCGAACGGCCTTGCGCATCAGCTTGGACAGCTCACGCTTCAGGTTACGCACGCCGGCTTCGCGGGTGTAGTTGCGGACCACCTGCATCAGTTGCTCATCGTCGATGATGAACTCCTTGGGCTGCAGCCCGTTTTCCTTCAGCGTCTCCGGGATCAGGTGGCGCCGCGCGATCTCGAACTTCTCCTCTTCGGTGTAACCCGAGAGGCGAATGATTTCCATGCGGTCCATCAGCGGACCGGGAATGTTGAGCGTATTAGAGGTCGTGACGAACATGACGTCCGAGAGGTCGAAATCGACTTCGAGGTAGTGGTCCGAGAACGTGTTGTTCTGCTCCGGATCGAGCACCTCGAGCAGCGCCGACGACGGATCGCCGCGGAAGTCCTGGCCCATCTTGTCGATTTCATCGAGCAGGAACAGCGGGTTGGACTTGCCGGCCTTCTTCAGCGACTGGATGACCTTGCCGGGCATCGAGCCGATATAGGTCCGGCGGTGACCGCGGATTTCAGCCTCGTCACGGACGCCACCGAGCGCCATGCGGATGAACTCACGGCCGGTCGCCTTGGCGATCGACTTGCCCAGCGAGGTCTTGCCGACGCCCGGAGGACCGACGAGGCAAAGGATCGGTCCCTTGAGCTTGCCGGTGCGCGACTGCACCGCCAGGTACTCGAGGATGCGCTCCTTGACCTTCTCCAGCCCGTAGTGATCCTCGTCGAGGACCTGCTCGGCGTAGACGAGGTCGCGCTTGACCTTCGACTTCTTGCCCCACGGCAGGGTGAGCAGCCAGTCGATGTAGTTGCGGACCACCGTCGCCTCGGCCGACATCGGGCTCATGGTCTTGAGCTTCTTCAGCTCGGCATCGGCCTTGGTCCGCGCTTCCTTGGACAGCCGGGTCTTCTTGATCTTGTCTTCGAGCTCGGCGAGCTCGTTGGAGCCCTCTTCGCCGTCGCCCAGCTCGCGCTGGATCGCCTTCATCTGCTCGTTGAGATAGTACTCGCGCTGCGTCTTCTCCATCTGGCGCTTGACGCGCGAGCGGATGCGCTTTTCCACCTGAAGGACGCCGATTTCGCCCTCCATTAGGCCGAGCACCTTCTGCAGCCGCTCGGAAACGGCCGTAGTCGAGAGCAGGTCTTCTTTCTGCTCGATCTTGATCACCAGGTGGCTGGCGATGGTGTCGGCAAGCTTGGAGTGGTTGGAAATCTGGCCGACGGCGTTCACGACCTCGGCGGAGATCTTCTTGTTGAGCTTGACGTAGTTTTCGAACTCGGACTGGGCCGAACGGGCCAGGGCCTCGAGCTCGGTCTCGTCTTCCTCGGGCTCGGGAAGCGTGGTGGCTTCCGCCTCGAAGTAGTCGACCGTCTGCAGGTACTTGTCGATCTTGGCGCGGCGCAGGCCCTCGACCAGCACCTTCACGGTGCCGTCGGGCAGCTTCAGCAGCTGCAGCACCGAAGCGATGGTGCCGGTCGCGTAGATTTCCTCGGGCGACGGATCATCGTCCTGGGCATTCTTCTGGGTGACGACGAGGATGTGCTTATCGTCGCGCATCACCTCTTCGAGCGCCTTCACCGACTTCTCGCGGCCGACGAAGAGCGGCACGATCATGCCCGGAAAGACGACGATGTCGCGTAGCGGCAGCACCGGGTACACCCGATCTCGATCGAAGCCGGCGCCGCCTGTGGTCACGTCTGACATTTCTGGTCCTTTCCCAGGATGCGCGCGAGAGGAGGGAGGACCTGGGGCACGCATCCGTCTAGCAATCCGGCCAGTCCCCAAAGCGGGCGGCGAGCCTGATTCTGCTGATTAAATAGGGCGTCAGGACCAAAGGGCAAGTCAACCTGCCCGTTATGGCGGGTATGCGCTCAGCTTGAGCCCACCCTGTGCCGCATCTGCATCAGCCGTTCGGCAAGGATACACCAATGTACCGCGCACGTGGGCGAATAATGGTGCCAGACTGGATCTGCTCCAGCATGTGCGCCAGCCAGCCGGTGGTGCGGGCCAGCGCGAAGATGGTGAGCGGCGCATCGGGCGGCAGGTCGAACGATACTGTGAGGGCGGCGAGCGCGAAATCCACATTGGGGTAGTCGCCGACGACCGCATCGGCAGCATCGAGCAGCGCCCGGTAGCTGGCGGGGACGTCGAAGGCGCCGAGCAGCTCGGCGGCACGCGGGTCGCCGAACGGATAGAGGCGGTGGCCGAAGCCCGGCACGATGCGGCCTTCGCCGAGCCAGTCGCGCAGGCCGCTCTCGACCCCTGCCGGATCGGTCGCAATGTCGTGCGCAAGGGCCAGCACGGCGCTCGAGGCCACGCCATGCAGCGGGCCGCTCAGGGCAGCAAGGCCGGTCAGCGTTCCGGCGGCCAGCGATGCGCCGGTGGAGACGGTGACGCGGGCGGCGAAGGTCGAGGCGTTGAGTTCATGGTCGGCCAGCAAGACAAGCGCACGGCGAAGCGCGTCGGCGGCGTCAGGCCGACCGAAGCGGGCGGCGAGGCGTTCATGGAACGGGGCGGTGCCCGGGCCGAGCAGAGAGTCGGCCACGGCATGGAGCACACTCGAAGCATCCAGACGAAGCACGATCGGGCTGCGACCCAGGCTGGGCGGAGCCGTGGCGGCCAGCACCGCCAACGTGCTGAGCGCAGCCGTCACGCCGGGAACGGGCCCCATCTGCCCGATTGGCGGTGTCGCCAGAGTTGCGTCCCACAGCAGTTCGGCGACCTGTTCCAGCGTTGTGGTGCGGCTCAGCCCGCTGGCGTCCTTGCCTCGATAGTAGAGCCGGCCGTCGTGCACGGTGGAGATGGCCGACGGCAGTACCGGATCGCCCCAGTTGATCGCTTCGGCCGCGACCGCGACGGCGCTGCGACGACCGCGACTGCGCGCGGCGAGACGATCGACATCCTCGGCGCTGTAGAGGCTCTTGCGGCTGTCGGCCGGGTCGGGACTTGGCGCGGATGCGGCCGCGGCTGACGCTGGCATAGAGCGACTGCGGCTTCGAGCCGAGCCGGGCCAGGGCTTCGGCGGCGGTGAGCCACATGGGCGCCTCACGTTGATCGATTGCATCAAGATTGACGTCAATCTTGACGATCTTATCTTCGCATCAAAGCGAGGTGCAAGATGAACAATGGTCTGGAAAATGTGGTCGCTGCCGAGACGGTGCTCTCCGATGTCGACGGGCTGGCCGGGCGGCTGGTGATCCGCGGATTGCCGCTGTCGGCGCTGGCCGGGCGCGTGAGCTACGAACATGTGCTGGGGCTGCTGTGGGACGGGTTCTTCCCGGCCCTGCCCCGCGACCTGGCGCCACCGCTCGGGCTGGCGCGGGCCAAGGTGTTCGACCTGACCAAGGGTCGGCTGGGCGCCGCAGCGGGGCTGGCCCCGTTCGATGCGGTGCGGATGCTGATGGGCGCCCTGCCCGACAGCACCGACCTCGCCACCGCCCTGATGATCGCGGCGGCGCCGGGCGTGCTGTTGCCGGCCGTGCTGCGGCAGGCCGAGGGCAAGCCGCCCGTCGCGCCGGAGGCCGATCTCGGGCATGCGGCGGATATCCTGCGCATGATGGCGGGCGTCGATGCGCCCAAGGCGATGGCGGACGGACTCGATACTTATCTCGTCACCGTCTCTGACCACGGTCTCAACGCCTCGACCTTCACGGCGCGCGTGGTGGCCTCGACCCAGGCCGGCCTCGACTCATCGGCGCTGGCGGCGCTTGGCGCCCTGAAGGGGCCGCTGCATGGCGGCGCGCCCGGTCCGGTGCTCGACATGCTCGATGCCATCGGCACGCCCGAGCAGGCGGCCGGCTGGATCGACGCCACGCTGGCGCGCGGCGAGCGGCTGATGGGGTTCGGGCACCGTATCTACCGCGTCCGCGACCCACGGGCGGATGCGCTCTCGGCCGCGCTCGATCGGCTGAAGTCGACCGGTAACGTCGATGCGACGCGTATGGCGCTGGCTGGTGCGGTGGAAACCGCTGCGCTTGCGGCGCTGCAGCGCCACAAGCCGGACCGGCCGCTCCTCACCAACGTCGAGTTCTACACAGCGCTGCTGCTCGAGGCGCTGGGCTTTCCGCGCGAGACGTTCACCGCCGTGTTCGCCATTGGCCGCGTCGGCGGCTGGATCGCCCACTCCCGCGAACAGGCGATCACCGGCAAGCTGATCCGGCCCAGGTCGATCTATGTCGGGCCGGACAGCAAGGCAGCGGCCTGAAGCCTTACGCCGCCGGCTTGGGCGGCAGGTGTTGGCCGGGGGTGCTGAGCGAAATGGCCTCTTCCTCCGGCGACATATCGGCGGAGACATCGGCGAAGAGCGGGGTGGAGAGGTAGCGCTCGCCGGTATCGGGCAGCATGACCAGAATGGTCGAGCCTTCCGGTGCGCGCTCCGCCACCTTGAGGGCGGCAGCGAACGTGCCCCCCGCCGAGATACCGACGAAGATGCCTTCCTTCTGCGCCAGATTCATCGAGCACTTCATGCCTTCGGGACCGGTCGTGGTGATGACCTCGTCGATGAGCTTTTCAGTGATCGCGTGGTTGGTGACCCACGGGATGAAATCCGGGCTCCAGCCCTGATAGGGATGCGGCTTCCAGGCCGGGTGGCTGCCGGTTGCGGCGTGGTCGGCCCGCCGCTCCTGCGGCTCGCCGCTCGTCAGCATCGGCGCGCCCTCGGGCTCGGCCACGATGATCTTCGTGTCCGGCGAATGCTTGCGCAGCACGCGGCCGACGCCGGTGAGCGTGCCGCCAGTGCCGAAGCCGGTGACCCAGTAGTTCAGCGGTTCGTCGGAGAAGTCCTTGAGGATCTCCTGCGCCGTGGTGCGCGAATGCATGTCCGGGTTGGCGTCGTTCTCGAACTGCCGGGTCTGGAACCAGCCGTTCTGCAGGGCCAGTTCCTCGGCCTTGCGGACCATGCCGTTGGCCCGCTCGGCGGCCGGGGTCAGCACCACCTTGGCGCCGAGGAAGCGCATCAGCTTGCGGCGCTCGACCGAAAAGCTCTCCGCCATGGTGAGAACCAGCGGATAGCCCTTGGCGGCACACACCATGGCGAGCCCGATGCCGGTATTGCCGGAGGTGGCCTCGACGACGGTCTGGCCGGGCTTCAGCGCGCCGGATTTCTCCGCTGCCTCAATGACGCCCAGCGCCAGACGATCCTTGATGGAACCGAGCGGGTTGAAGGCCTCGACCTTGACGTAGAGTTTGACGTGCGCAGGAGCCAGCTTGTTGATGCGCACCACCGGCGTGTTGCCGATCGTACCCAGGATGTCGTTGAACTTCATGAGGCCCTCCCAAAACTGTCGGGCGGGACCGTAGTCCTCGGGTTGCCGGGCGGCAAGAGCACCGCATGCGCGGAGAGCCGTGGCCGCTAACCCTGGAAGCTGTCGCCCCAGCCCAGTTTCTTCGCTGCCTTGAACGCGGGCTTGCCGCGGCTCGGCACTACACGAAGCTCAACCCCCTGCGGCCCGCAAAGCGGCAGCGAGACGGAGAACTTGTTCTCCTCGGGTGGGCGGATGACGCGGGCCGGGGTGCGCTCGCCGATGCCGGGACGCGCGACGACGAGATAGCTGAACTTCTCATCCTCGTAGCCCAGTGTGCCGCCTTTCATCCGCATATGGTCGCGGCTGCGGCTGAGGCGGACCGAGAAGTGGCACCAGTCCGGAGCAACGAGCGGACAGGCCGCATCGTGCGGGCAAGGGGCGAGGACCGTGCCACCGGCTTCGATGAGGCGCGCCCGCACTGCCATCAGGCGCTGGTAGTCGCGCGGACGCCCGGGCTCGACGATGACGAGGACGCCGGAGGTGTGCTGCCAGAGGCGGTCGGCAGCCGCGAGCGTCGCCGCATCGCCCAGTTCGGTCAGGGCATAGGCGCAGGTGACGAGATCGAAGCGGCGACCGAGGGCGAAGCTGCCGAGGTCATGCCGCAGCAGTTCGGCATCGTCGGACAGGCCCGTCGCAATCTGTTGGGCCAGATCGAGAAACGTGCGGTTGTGGTCGAACAGCGTCTTGCCGAGCCCGTCGAAATGCTCACTTGCAGCCCATGCCGCCGTGCCGGGACCGGCGCCGGCATCGAGCAGCGTGGCGGGCGCAAAGCCGGGAGCGCGCTCCTGCATCTCCTCAAGGACTCGGGACACCGCCGCGTAGGTGGCAGGCATGCGGCTGAGGGCATAGGCAATGGCGTCGGACTGCTCGCCGACCACCGCGCTGGAGGTTCCTGTACGCCGGTACTGGTCTGAAATTCGGCCGGAGCGGTCGGCGAGCCCGGCATGGCCTTCGGCAAGCGCCCGGATGATGGCGACGAGGCCAGCGGGCATTTCGCTCATTAGGCGCCGCCGCGCTGGCGGAGTTCGGCGATGGCGATGGCGCCGGCTACCGCGCGCTTGAACGCATCCTTGCTGCCCGAGGCGTGATCGAGGATTTCCCGGACACGCCAGAACTCGCTGCCGCCGAACGGGCCAACCTCGGCATGTACGTAGATGTCCGGATGGTAGGACGCGACGGTAGCATCGACCAGCCGCTGCGACATGATCTCGGTGGCGACGACCGCGGCATCGATGGGGTTCGGCTCCCGTATGGCCAGCGTAGGATCAGGCGAACGCTGCACGTCGATGCCGATGGTCACGTCGCACTTCCCGCTGATATGCGCGAGCGGCAGTGGATTGGTCACGCCACCATCCATGAAGTAGCTACCATTCGCCGCAACCGGCCTGAACAGGCTCGGGATCGCCATCGAGGCGGCGATGGCCTGCCGCAGCGAGCCGGTGCTGAACACGACTTCGCGCCACGCATAGTAGTCGGTGGCGATGGCAACGAACGGCACCTTGAGTTCAGCGAAGTCGTCGGGGAAACCTTCCGGCAGGAACGCGTGGGTGATCCCCTCCGAATCGACCTGGATCGACAGCCCGGTGCTGAGCAGGCGGGTGAGATTGAAGCTGCTGCGGCTCCAGTAGGTGCTGGCGATCTGCTGCAGGCTGCCCAGGACGCTGAGCGCATGTTCCCGCAACTCGGCCCCTGTCATGCCGTTGGCCCAGCCCGAGCCGATCAGGGCCCCGATAGAGGAACCGGCGATGATCGAGGGAGTCAGCCCCAGTTCATCGATCGCCTCGATATAAGGAATGTGGGCGAGGCCGCGCGCTGCACCGCTCCCCAAGGCAACACCGATCCGCATAGGCACCTCCTGCCCCGGCTATATGCGACAGGCCGCCGCCAAAGCAAAGGCCACGCCGGGGTGCGGCGGGGCCTTGATACTGTTCGGATGAAGCCGCGCGATCAGGCGCTCTGCTCTTCCTTCTTGCGCTCGGCGTAGATGTAGAGCGGGCGGACGTCCTTGCCGTTCACCACTTCCTCGCTGATCACCACTTCCTCGACGCCTTCGAGCGACGGGAGGTCGTACATGGTGTCGAGCAGGATGGCTTCCATGATCGACCGGAGGCCGCGGGCGCCGGTCTTGCGCTCGATGGCATGCTTGGCGATGGCCTTGAGTGCATCCTCGTGGAAGGTCAGTTCGACCTCTTCCATCGAGAACAGGCGCTGGTACTGGCGCACCAGGGCGTTCTTGGGCGCCGTCAGGATTTCGATCAGCGCCGCTTCGTCGAGGTCTTCGAGCGTGGCGAGCACCGGCAGGCGGCCGATGAACTCGGGGATGAGGCCGAACTTCACCAGATCCTCGGGCTGCACGTCCTTCAGCAGGTCGCCGACGCGACGATCACGCGGGTCCTTCACGACGGCCGAGAAGCCGATGCCCGAGCCTTCACCGCGGGCGGCGATCAGCTTTTCGAGACCGGCGAACGCGCCGCCGCAGATGAACAGGATGTTGGTCGTATCCACCTGCAGGAATTCCTGTTGCGGATGCTTGCGGCCGCCCTGCGGAGGCACGGAGGCGACGGTGCCTTCCATGATCTTCAGCAGGGCCTGCTGCACGCCCTCGCCCGACACGTCGCGGGTGATGGACGGGTTGTCCGACTTGCGGGAGATCTT
>QLAH01000424.1_pt1 | contig 22665 bp, 24 predicted proteins | sample 4693081 | NCBI WGS metagenome assembly QLAH01 (sample SAMN09425401, study PRJNA476045) | Lake water metagenome, whole genome shotgun sequencing project.
GCAAGGAAGCGTCTCGTGGAGTTCGTACTTCTGGTGACCGTTCTCGGTATCCTCGATCACGCCGACCAGCCTGTCCCCCAAGCGCTCAGACAGACCTACCAAGCACGACGAGAAATAGCCCCCAATATCGAGGAGAATGACGTCGTTATCCTTCGGAACGGAGCGCATCACGTCGTCGTAACAGATCAGCCCCTCCATCTGTTGGCGGTCAATGGGGCTGATCCTATAGCCATTCTCCAGTTCCCGCTTGGTCGGCAGGTGTATCGATCGCGCCTTGGGAAATATAACGGGCACATCAAAAGCACTGGCCAGGGCGTTCACAAAAGGCGGAGCGTTTGGCAGCAGATGCGTGACTACCATCGCCGACATGTTCGGCACGGGACCGCCGAATTCGGCAATAATCTTCTCGAACAGGTTCATCCCCGTTCGGTTTACTCTGTTCAGTGGATGCATGACCCATGCCCGGCTAGCGTTGCTTCCGCGCCGCCTGTTCTTCGGCCATGTAGTCACGTGACGGAACCATGCGTCAAGCATGTTGCTTGGCACATCGCAATATACTTATCCCCGCCGATGTTCGGCGGTGATCCAGCGCACCGTCTGGCTCCACGAGCGCATCACCACGGTGTTGGTCCGCACCGAGTTCTTGCCGTAGCGGACGCCGGTGAGCAGGCTGCCATCGGTGACCCCGGTGGCCGCGAACAGCACGTCGCCTGACGCCAGCTCTTCGGTGCGGTATTTCTTGCTCGGCTCGGTGACGCCCATCTTGAGCGCCCGCGCCCGCTTGTCGTCGGTATCGAGGATCAGCCGGCCCTGCATCTGGCCGCCGATGCAGCGCAGCGCCGCTGCCGCCAGCACGCCTTCGGGCGCACCGCCCGAGCCGAGGTAGATATCGATGCCGGTGTCCTCGGTGTTCACCGCATGGATGATGCCCGCAATGTCGCCGTCCGAGATCAGCTTGATCGCGACACCCGCCGACCGCAGCTCGTCGATCAGCCCGGCATGCCGCGGCCGGTCAAGCACGCAGGCGGTGATCTCATGGATCGGCACGCCCTTGGCGCGGGCGAGAGCCGTGAGATTGTCCTTCGCCGTAGCATCGAGATCGACGAGGCCGTCGGCATAGCCGGCGCCGATGGCGATCTTCTGCATGTAGACGTCGGGGGCGTTCAGCAGCCCGCCGCGCTCGGCCATGGCCAGCACGCAGATCGAGTCCGGCTGGTTCTTGGCGCACAGCGTCGTGCCTTCGAGCGGATCGACCGCGATATCGACCTCCGGCCCGTCGCCGCCGCCGACTTCCTCGCCAATCCACAGCATCGGCGCCTCGTCGCGCTCGCCCTCGCCGATAACGATACGGCCATGGATGTGCACATTGCCCATCTCGGCACGCATCGCGTCGACCGCGGCAGCATCGGCTGCCTTCTCGTTGCCCTTGCCGCGCCAGGCTGCGGCAGCCAGTGCCGCTGCCTCGGTGACGCGCACCAGTTCGAGCGTGAGCGACCGGTCGATCGCCGCCCGCCGGTCTGGATCGGACTTGCTGAGCTTCATGTGGGACTCCCCTGCCCCGCCGCAGGGGCTAGATCGTTATAGGGCTTCGATCCGGATCATCTGCGGATCGCCGACGATGAAACCGTCGCCCTTGATTGCGCTGAGCGCATCGCGAACCGACTGCTCCATGGTGGAGTGCGTGAGCACCACCACCGTACGGGACTCGGTCCCGCTGACGCCGGGTTCGCTAACACGCAAATCCGGACGCTGGATGACGCTCTCGAGCGAAATGCCCGCGGCACCCATGCGGGTAGCAATAGCGGCAAACGCCCCCGGCACGTCCCTGACATTTAGTCGGATGTAGTAGCCGCCCTCGTGCGCCCGCATCGGCGCCTGCCGGTAGGGCGTCAGTTCCGCCACTGGCACGCCCAGCGGCGGCACCCGGGTGCCGCGGGCGATGTCGAGGATGTCGGAGAGCACGGAGGACGCGGTCGGCGGCCCGCCGGCGCCGGGACCGGCGAGCAGCAGTTCGTGCACATGGTCGGTTTCGAGCGCTACGGCGTTCAGCACGCCATCGACGCCGGCGATCGCCGAGGTCTTCTTCACCAGCGTCGGATGCACGCGCTGGTCGATACCATCAGGCGACCGCTGCGCGATGCCGAGCAGCTTGATCTTGTAGCCGAGGTCGCCGGCCACCTTGATGTCGGCCTGGCTGATGGTGCGGATGCCTTCGACGAATATTTCGTCCGGCGCGATTTCGCAGCCGAAGCAGAGCGAGGCGAGGATGGCGAGCTTGTGCGCTGTGTCGAACCCATCGACGTCGAAGCTCGGATCGGCCTCGGCGTAGCCCAGCTTCTGCGCGTCGGCGAGGCATTCGGCAAAGCCGATCCCCTCGTTGCCCATCCGCGTCAGGATGTAGTTGCAAGTGCCGTTCATGATGCCGTAGACCCGCGCGATCCGGGCCGAACCCAGCCCCTCGCGCAGCGTCTTGATCACCGGAATGCCGCCGGCGACGGCCGCCTCGAAGCCGAGTTGCGCCCCCGATTCCTCGGCGATTTTCGCGAGGTTCACCCCGTGGCGGGCCAGCAGCGCCTTGTTGGCCGTGACCACCGGGCGCCCGATCTCCAGCGCCGCTTTCACCGCAGCCAGCGCCGGGCCGTCCTCACCGCCGATGAGTTCGACGAACAGGTCGATGTCATCCGATTTCGCCAGCGCAACCGGGTCGTCGAACCATTTGACCGCACTCGCATCGATACCGCGATCCCGGCTGCGCGAACGGGCGCAGACGGCGGTGACGGTGATCTTCCGCCCCAGCTTGCGGGTCAGTTCCTCGCCATCCTTCTGGATGATCCGGACCAGCGTCGCCCCGACGTTGCCAAGCCCGGCCACGCCGATGCGCAGCGGCGCTTCCAGCGCCTGGTCGGCCTGTTCCTGCATCGCCTTGAGGATGCGCGTGCGGGTCTCCGAGCGCGGTTCACGGCCCTCGCGCAGGTCGAAAACGAACAGCGGATCGCCTGCGATGGTTCGACCGAACCGTGTCGGTGTCCATCCCCGCGCCGCGATGAAGGCTTCGACGGACTGGCGGAACGACTGGATATCGGACATGGACATGGCTCTCAGAAAACGCGCCGAGAGCTATGGATAGGAAAGACCCTATCCGTCAATAGGATTGATGCGCACCGCATGCAATGCTAGCATTGCAGTCAATGCATGCATGGAGGTTCTTTTGGCCAGCCTCACCATTCGCCAGATCGACGACGACCTCAAGACGCAACTTCGCCTGCGCGCTGCGGCGAACAACAATTCGATGGAGGAGGAGGCACGTCGCATCCTCCGGTCGGCGCTGACCAAGCCGGTACCGGAACATGGCGACTTCGTGACCCGCATCCGCCGGATGGTCGATGCTGCCGGTGGTGGGTTCGACCTGGAGTTGCCGCCCAGAGGTCCGGAGCGACCACGTCCTGACGTGTTCGAAGAGTGATCATCGTCGATACAAACGTGCTCTCCGAACTCACTCGGCCGAACCCCGAGCCGAGAGTACTCAGGTGGCTCAGCGAACAGCCGGTCGATGCGATGGTGACCACGGCAGTGACAAAGGCCGAGCTTCTGTACGGTGTCCGGAAGATGGCGGATGGCAAACGGAAGGCCGCAATGGCCGAGGTGATTGCCGCGATCCTCGAGCAGTTTGCAGGTCGTATACTGCCGTTCGACGAAAGGGCCGCCGAGAAATACGCCCTGATTGTCGCCAGCCGAGAGCGGATGGGACGTCCCATCCAGCCACTCGACGCACAGGTCGCATCAATCGCTGCCGCGCGGGGTGCGGCGCTGGCGTCCCGCGATCGCGACATGCGGGACTGCGGCGTCCCACTTCTCAACCCGTGGGACGCCTGACGCTTTACTGTTTCGCCTTCTCCGCCGCCGCTGCGATCAGCTCGAAATACTGCGGCATGCCCCAGCGGATCGACAGGGCGCTCGACGAGATCACCGCCGAGTTGAGCAGGCGGTCGTCCATCCGGACATAGGCGCCGTTCCTGATCTGCGGGACGATCTGCACGTAGTCGCGGGCAAACCACTCGTCCGCAGCCTGCTCGGTGCTGAAGAACGTGATCAGCACGTCGGCCGGGATCTGGTCGAAGTTCTCGTAGCTCAGCGCATACCAGAAGCCCTGCGGCTCGCCGGCAGCAGCCGGCCGGTCGGGGATGGCGAGACCGGCGAGTTTCAGCAGCTTGGCCCGGGCATCGTCAGCCGAGTGGATGGCCGCCGCACCGTTGTAGTCGATCATCGTTACGGCGCTGGTGCCGGCCAGGACAGGGTGCTTTGCAGCCTCGTCCTTGATGAACTGCTCGAGGTCGGCGACCATCGCCCTGCCCTCATCGGCCTTGCCAAGCGCCTCGCCGACGATGGTGATCGTCTCCTGCCACGAGGCCGTCCACGGCGTCGTCGGATAGGCCACCACTGGCGCGATCTGGCTCAGCAGCTTGTACTCGTCCTCGGTGATCCCCGAATAGACGGCAAGGATCAAGTCAGGCTTCAGCGCCGCGATCTGCTCGATGGGCGGGCTCGCGGCATTGTCGAGGTACACCGGCGTTTGCACACCGGCGGCATCGATCGCCTCCTGCACCCAGGGAACGACGTCCACGTCGAGCCCTTCGGACCGGAAGGTCGGGAAGCCCACCGGCACGGTGCCAAGCGCAATCGCCGCTTCGGTCGACGACCAGCCCCAGGTCACCACGCGCTGCGGCGCCGCCGGTATCACGGTCTCGCCGTGCACGTGCTTGATGGTGACGGGAAACGACTGCGCCAGGGCCGGCAAGGTGAAGAAGAGCGCGGCCAGTGCGACCGCAACATGAAAGACACGCTTCATTGGATTTGCCTTACTTTCTGGCATTCGCCGCCGCGGCGGCGAGGATCTCGGCGTAGCGTGGGAACCCCCAGCGAAGGCTGAGCGCGCTCGGCGGAGATACGGCCGCCACGTATTCGACACCGACCAGCGAGGCGAATGCGCCCTGCTGATATTGAGGCTGGACCTGCGCGTAGCCCGTAGCGAAGAAGGCGTCCGATGCCTCCTGGGTCTCGTAGTATGTAATGAGGATGTCACTCTTGAGGGTGTCGAACAGCTCGTAGCTGAGCGGATAGTAGAACGACCCGTCCTTGGGCGAGAGTTCGGTGACGCTCGGCGCCAGCACCATTCCGATATCGACGAGGAACTTCATCCGCGCGTCCAGTGCATCGTAGACCGCGATCGAGCCGTCAAAATCGTTGACGCCAGCGAACGTCGTCCCGGCGATCTGGGGATACCTTGCCGTTTCATCGGCAACAAACTTCAGCGTATCGGCAACGATCTGCTCCGCCTCGCCGGACCTGCCAACGACCTGCCCGATGATCCGCGTCGTGTCCTGCCACGGCGTACTCCAGGCCTGGTCGGGGTAGGCGACGGTCGGGGCGATCTTGCTCAACAGGGCGTATTGATCCGCTGTGATACCGGAGAACACGGCGACAATAACGTCGGGCTTGGCCGCAGCGATTTGTTCGTAGGGAATCTCGGAGGTGTCCGAGAGCTGTGTCGGCGTTGAAGCACCGAGCGCGGCCAGCCTTTCTTCCACCCAGGGGTGCAATCCGTTCTCGCCGCCTCCATAGGTCGAAAACGGCATCGCGACTGGAACAATACCGAGGGCCAGCAGCGCATCGTGGTTGCCCCAGCCCCAGGTTACGATCCGTGCTGGTGCGGTGTCGACCACTGTCTCGCCGAAGGCATGCTTGATGGTGACGGGGAACGTCTGCGCGACGGCGGGAGCCGCCAGGATGAGCAGCGCGAACAGCGCGATGAGACGCCTAAACATGTTTGTCACCTTCAGTTGAGCTGAAAGTGGATAATCACAGTCACCTTATTTGGGCAAGCCCGAAAAGGAAGAGGCCCGGTCATCGACCGAGCCTCTTGAAAGCGATTTGTGCCGCGATGCCTACTTCGTCGCGGCCAGCGGCACGACGTTGCCATGGCTCGGCTGACCGGCGAGGAACTTCTTGATATTGCGCGCCGCCTGCCGGATGCGCTGCTCGTTCTCGACCAGGGCAAGGCGCACATACTGATCGCCATACTCGCCGAAGCCGACGCCCGGCGAGACCACCACTGCAGTCTCCTGCACCAGCAGCTTGGCGAACTCCAGCGACCCCAGATGGGCGAACTGGTCGGGAATCGGCGTCCAGGCGAACATCGTCGCCTTGGGCGAGGCGATGTTCCACCCGGCCCGCGCAAAGCTCTCCACCATCACGTCGCGGCGGTCGCGATAGATGGTCCGCACTTCCTCGATCACCTTGTCGTCGCCATTGAGCGCCGTTGCCGCCGCCACCTGGATCGGGGTGAACGCGCCATAGTCGAGGTAGGACTTGACCCGCGCCAGCGCCGCGATCAGCCGCTCGTTGCCGACAGCGAAGCCGACGCGCCAGCCGGGCATCGAGTAGGTCTTGGACATCGAGGTGAACTCGACGGTGATGTCGATGGCACCCGGCACTTCCAGCACCGAGGGGGGCACTTCGCCATCGAAGTAGATCTCGGAATAGGCGAGATCCGACAGGATGAACATGTCGTGCTCTTTGCAGAACTTCACGACTTCCTTGTAGAAATCGAGCGTCGCCGTATAGGCCGTCGGATTGGCCGGGTAGTTCAGCACCAGCGCGATGGGCTTCGGAATCGAGTGCCGCACGGCCCGGTCGAGGGCGCGCATGAAGTCCTCGTTCGCCTCGGCCGGCATCGAGCGGACAACGCCACCCGACATGATGAAGCCGAACGAATGGATCGGGTAAGTCGGGTTCGGCACCAGCACCACGTCGCCCGGCGCGGTGATCGCCTGCGCCATGTTGGCGAAGCCTTCCTTGGAGCCGAGCGTCGCCACGACCTGCGTGTTGGGATCGAGCTTCACCCCAAAGCGCCGGCCATAGTAGCTCGCCTGCGCCTTGCGGAGGCCCGGAATGCCGCGCGAACTGGAGTAGCGGTGGGTGCGGGAGTCCTTCACCGTCTCCTGCAGCTTCTCGACGATGGCGGCCGGGGTCGGCAGGTCGGGGTTGCCCATCCCGAGGTCGATGATGTCGACGCCGTTGGCGCGCAGCCGCGCCTTGATCGGGTTGATATGGTCGAACACGTAGGGCGGCAGTCGGCGGATGCGGTGGAAATCGTTCATCTGGACCTCGGTGACCCGCGACGCGCCCTCGGCGCACGCATGCCCTCTCTTGGGGCTTCGATTATCGCGGAATTATGGTTTGGCTTCGGTTAAGCGACCGACGATGCGCAGCGGCATCCGGGGACTTGCTCTGTGGCTTCCGCTCTCCCCAGCCGCGTGGCGGCCATCGGGGAGAGCTAGCGAGCGGGGGCGCTAGCGCGAGCGAGCCCACCGGCAAAACCGGCGACTGCCATCGTCGCTGCTACTCCCTGAGCCATAGCCCGTTCCAAGGTTCGGAATGCGTGACGTGTAGGGCCCGCTTCCGGCGTGGTCAAGGCGCCCTCGTCTTCACGAGAGCGCCAGATGCGTCAGAGTTCTTCGACGGTCTCGGCGGCGACCGCCCGAGCCTTCAGCGATTCGATGCACTTCACGGCGCTCGCCCGCCGCGTGTAGGTTTCAGAACGCACCATCGTCTCGCCGTTGGATGCGACGAAGCGCACGAAGAACTGGCCATCCTTCGACCCGGCGATCTCGAAGCGGTAGCCCTTGCCGGTCTCATCCTTGGTGAGGTCGACCGTCGGCGCCGACGGCGCGTTCTTCTTCAGGCTCTCTATGCAGTTGTGGGCGCTGGCTTTGCCCGAATAGCCCTCGGACCACAGCATGGTCTCGGCGTTGTAGACGAACTTGGCGACGAACTCGCCGTTCTTCGAACTGGTGATCTTGAACCTGTGCAACGCGATTCTCCTCTGCCGCTGCGTGCCCCTAGCTCGACCATCCTACGCGGTGACGACGCATACGCAACGCCCCTCATCCGGACCGACCGGTTAGTGCCGCCGACCGGATTTGCGGCGGCTTCCGGCTTGTCTCGCATACCCGAGCGAAAACAGCACACCCGCTGCAAGCGGCAGCAGGACGCAGGCGAGCAGCCACCAGATCAGCGCCCCTACCGGGGCGACCAGCGCCACGATCACCAGCAGAACACCGCCGCCGATCAGCAGCATGCCGGTGAACCGGTGCGTCGCCTGCCAGTTCTTTGCATCGCGCAGCGTCGTCGGGATGCGGAGGCCAGCCACGCTGTTGGGGCGAGACTTGGGTATGGCATTGCCGAGAAAGGTCATCAGCGCGCCGATCGCGATCGCGAGCACCTGCACCATGTTGACCTCGACCCCGACACCGATCAGCACGGTCGCGACCGCAATCAGCAGGGCCAGGGCCGTAAGCGCGGTGAGCACTACGCCGAGCGGATGCCGTCCCGCGTCGAGTTCGGCCGACTTCGCCAGCTTCGGCAGCAGCAGGAACATTCCCCAGACAAGCGCCGCCATGACCACCGGCCCGAGCAGTGCCAGCTCCTTCGGCCAGTAGGCGTCGGCAGCGCCACTTATCCCCCAGTGCACCGGCAGCATCTCACCCGCCGGAACCAGTATAAAACCGGCTACGACGGCGACCCCGAGGCCAGCCAGTAACGCGATGCGCAGTGGATTGAGCAACGTCTTCATTTCCGATCCCCCAGGTTGAGGAAGCCGGACAGCGCCTCCTCCAGTATGGATAGGTTGAGGTGGTAGATGAGGCTCGTACCACGCCGCTCGACCGTCACGAGGTCAGCGTCGCGCAGCTTGGCGAAGTGCACCGAGAGCGTCGGCTTGGCGAGCGTGAAATGCCCGGCGAGTTCTCCCGCCGTCATCGGCCCCTGCTTCAGCAACTGCAGGATCTCACGCCGCACCGGATGCGACAGCGCTTCGAACACGGCATTGATACCCATCATTACCCCAACGGTTGATAGGCCTCTAATTAGAATTTTCTCTAATTAGAGTCCAGAGGAAATATGGGTTGGTTGGCGTCGACGCGAGCCCTACTGGTTCTTGTCTGGCTCGCTCAATGACTTGAGGTAGGCGATTATGGCGGCCGCCTGGATGGGGTCGAACTCGAACTCGGGCATTGCTTCGTGTGCCGTCACGATCCCCTCCACCAGGGCTTCGCTGAGGTCCTCGACATCATACCTCAGGTGGAGGTCACGAAAGCGCGGGGCGATAGGGAGAGGACTTTCGCCGGTCCTGCCGACCACGTGGCAATCCGAACAGTACGCATCGACCAGGACTTTTCCATCGGCTATCGGGTCCGCGACAGGCGTGGAGGCACCAGCCATAGCCGTGCTGCTCCAGGCCAGAATTGCGATCGCGCCGCAAATGTTGCGCATGGTGTTCTCCGGTTCGACTCGCCAGCAACGATCACCGACCCAACAACATAAAGGCGAAAAAGGTCAGAACCGCGACGGCAGGTACTTCAGAAACTGATCCGTGCTCGCCGCCCAGCTGAATTTCTCTGCGTAGGCTCGGCACCCTGCCCGATCGATCTCCAGCGCCCGAAGCGCCGCGCCCTTTAGGTCGCCGTCGAGAACCCCGACGGGCGCGTCGCCGATGACGTCGATCGGCCCGGTGACGGGGAACGCGGCGACAGGTGTTCCACTTGCCAGCGCCTCGAGCAGCACCAGCCCGAACGTGTCGGTCTTGCTCGGAAACACGAACACGTCCGCCGCTGCGAAGGTCCGCGCCAGTTCTTCGCCCTGCCGCGGCCCGGTGAACACCGCAGCGGGATATTCGGCTCTGAGCTTGTCGAGACTGGGCCCGCCGCCCACCACCATTTTCGTGCCGGGCAGGTCGAGGTCGAGGAAGGCCTTGATGTTCTTTTCGACCGCCACCCGCCCCACATAGAGGAACACGGGCGCCGGATAGTCCGCCTTCATCCGCTTGTCGGGATGGAACATTTCGGTATCCACGCCCTTCGGCCACACCGCAACATTGGTGAAGCCGCGCTGCTCCAGCAGCCCCTTGAGGTGCGGCGTGCCGACCAGGCAATGCGCCGCCGCGCCATGGAACCAGCGCAGGAACCGGTAGCTCCAGCGCAGCGGCACCGGCAGCCGTGCCCTCAGATACTCGGGAAATTGGGTATGATAGGCGGTAGAGAACGGGAACCGGTTCTTCCGGCACCAGCGGCGCGCCATGATCCCCAGCGGCCCCTCCGTGGCAATGTGGATCGCGTCCACGCCAGCCGCTTCGATCTGCCGGTACACCGGCCCCATCAGCGTGCGGCTGAGCCGGATTTCGCCGTAGCCGGGCATGGGAAAGGTCTTGAACTGCGCCGGCGTCAGCATCTCGACGCCGATGCCGCGCTTGAGCAGTTCGTCGGCCACGCGCTCGATCGAGCGCACCACCCCGTTGATCTGCGGGTGCCAGGCGTCGGTGACGATGAGGACTTTTCGGGGCGTCGGCATTGGCTGCTCGTTCTTGTAGGCGCCATCGTTAGCGTCGGGCGCTGACCATCGCAAGCCGCGCGCTGCAGGCACTTCGCCACCAGAGCCATTGCCGCGACTGTCGCTTTTACGCTCGAAATCCAGCCCGCCCTTCGCAAACTCAAGCGTGGAACCAGCTTCCCGCTTCAAACTCTGTATGCTGCGCCACCCCCAGCGGAGTCTGAGATGAAGCGGATTCGACGGATACGCCAGTGGTTGAAATACCGCCCGGCATCGCTGAAGCCCACGGCCGCCGACCGCGCCATTGCCAGCGATTTCCTTGATCCCGCCGCCCCTGCCGAAGCGCGCTACGAGACGCTGTTCCGCTATTTCCGTGACGGCTTCTTGGCCGAGGCAACACCGGATTTCGAGCGCATCCACTACCGGGGGCGCGGCAGCGTCTACGGACACGCCGTCACCGGCCTGGAGGGCTTTGCCCGCACCGCCCCGCTCCTTGCGGCCTGGGTTGCCGCCGGTCGCGAGGGCAGCGAAGCGCTGATCGGGCCGCTGATCTCTGCGCTGTCAGCCGGATCTGACCCCGCTCACCCGGCTTTCTGGACCGAGCCCAGACGGCGCCACCAACTGATTGTCGAATCTGCGGATATCGCCACAACCCTGTGGATCGGCCGAGACACCATTTGGCCCCGCCTCGACATCCGGGTCCGCGGCAATCTCGTCGCCTGGCTCCGCAAAGCCGCCGCGGTCGAACCCTATCCCAACAACTGGCTGTTGTTCGGGGTGGTGGTCGAGGCCGCCCTCAATGCCCTCGACGGCCGTCCACTGGGACCGTCCCCCGCGTATGAGCGGTTCAAGCGCTTCTATCTCGGCCACGGCTGGTTCTCCGACGACGAGCAGAAGCGCGTCGTAGACTTCTACAACCCGTGGGGAATTACCTACCCGTTGTTCTGGATTCACCGGATGCAGCCGGATTTCGACCCGACCTTCCTGCGCCAGGTGGTGCTCGATTCGGCCGACCTAACAGCGCATCTGATCAGCCCGCGCGGCGTACCCATCATGGGGCGCAGTGTGTGCTATCGCACCGCGGTTCCGACCCCGTTGGTTCTCGCAACCTGGCTGGATCCGACACCCGAACGCCTCGGTGTGGCTCGCCGCAGCCTCGACTGCGTTTGGCAGTACTTCCTTGCCAACGGCGCCCTCCGGGACGGCACCCTGACCCAGGGCTACTTCCACGACGATCCCAGGGTGCTGGACAACTATTCTGGCCCCGGCAGCAGCCACTGGGGCCTTCGCTCACTGATCCCGGCTCTGCTGCACCCGGCGGGATCGGCGTTCTGGACGGCGCCATCGACCCCGCTGCCAATCGAACGGGGTGACTACCGGCTCGACCTGGAAGAGCTGGGCTGGCGCGTCGATGGCGACGCGGCGAGCAGCGACATCCGCATCACCATCCCCGGCAACGCCGGGAACAATCCTCGGCTGCGGCCGTATACGCTGGGCCGACGGCTCTCGGAGTATCTGCACGGGCGCCCCAGACGCCCGAACAACCACGCCGCAGCATACGAAGCCGAGGTTTACACAACCCTCGCTCCCTACCCGCTGCGCCCCTGAAATAGCAAAGGGCCAGATCGCTCCGGCCCCTGCAAACTCTGTGGTATCGACGCTTAGCGCTTCGAGAACTGGAAGCTCTTGCGGGCCTTGGCCTTGCCGTACTTCTTGCGCTCGACCACGCGGCTGTCGCGGGTCAGGAAGCCACCCTTCTTCAGCACGGCGCGCAGCTCGGGCTCGAAGAAGGTCAGTGCCTTGGAGATACCGTGACGCACGGCGCCAGCCTGGCCGGAGAGACCGCCGCCCGAAACGGTGGCGATCACGTCGTACTGGTCGACGCGCGAGGCGGCAACGATCGGCTGCTGCAGCACCATCTGGAGCACCGGACGGGCGAAGAAGGCGTTGAACTCCTTGCCGTTGACGGTGATCTTGCCGGCACCCGGCTTGATCCAGACGCGGGCGATGGCGTTCTTGCGCTTGCCGGTGGCGTACGCACGGCCTTCCTTGTCGAGCTTCTGGACATGCACCGGCGCGTCGTTGACGACAGCGGCGGCCACGTTCGAAGTGCCAAGGTCTTCGAGGGAGTTGATGGTGTCGGCCATTACTTGACCCTCACATTCTTGGTGTTGAAGGAGCCGACGTCGAGCGTTTCGGGCGTCTGGGCCTCATGCGGGTGCACATCACCGGCATAGACGCGCAGGTTGCCGTACTGCTTGCGGCCGAGCGGACCCTCAGGGATCATGCGGCGCACGGCGTTCTCGAGCACGCGCTCGGGGAACCGGCCTTCGAGCAGCTGGCGCTGCGTCCGGTCCTTGATGCCGCCCGGGTAGCCGGTGTGCCAGTAGAACCGGCGCTGGTCGAGCTTCTTGCCCGTCAGCTTCACCTTCTCGGCGTTGATGACGATGACGTTGTCGCCCATATCCATGTGCGGGGTATAGGTCGGCAGATGCTTGCCACGCAGGCGCATCGCGATGATCGAAGCGAGGCGACCGACAACCAGATCCTTGGCGTCGATCAGGACCCACTTCTTGTCGATCTCGCTCGGCTTGATCGAGAAAGTGCTCATTCTTGTTTCCTTTGGAGAAGCGGACTGGTCACCCACGTCCGGTTTTCGTGGGGCGGGTATATGCACAGCCAAGCGCTACGTCAATAGCCATAGATTTCGCATTTAATATCAACGGGTTGCGGAGTTGGTATTCTAATACCGCATGCTAACCTGTTGATTTTGCAGGAACTGCGGCTCCATCCGTCATGCTGCACCCAGCTCCACGCCACCCAGCCCCTAGGTGCTACTCCCGTTGGTGCTGAACCGCCGATGCCAAAGCACCCTGACTGGGCTTTCATCCTCCCAACCTTGGAGGGACATATGGCACATCACGGCTGGGTATCCGTCATCGACCCCGCAACCTTGACGCCGAGCGGCTTGAAGGCACCGTTCGGGCGCCTGTTCGAGGCCGCCAACCATGTCTATAGCAGCCACGCCATCGCGCTGCTGTCAGGCGCCGGCGGCCCCCTATCCGAAAATGTCCCGCCCGCAACCGCCAAGCCGGGCAACCCGGCCGGCTTCACCTTTCTCGGCCAGTTCATCGACCACGATCTGACCGAGTTCCGTGTGATCGGCGCCGACAACGAGGTGGTCCCGTCCAATCCCACCATCGGGCAGCGCCAGCGCGTGCTGGAAGATGGCAAGCCAAACTGCACCAACGGACGGCTCGGTCTGTTCGATCTGGACAGCGTCTATGGGCTGCTGGGCAATGCGCAGCCGGACCTGTTCGACGCCGACGGGCTATTCATCCTCAATACCGCCGAAGACGGAACCATCGACTTCGCGCGCGGTCCGGCCTTCCGCAACAACCGGTTGATCGCCGATCCGCGCAATGATGAGAACAAGCTCATCGCGCAGGTCCACATGCTGTTCCAGCGGCTGCACAACAGGCTTCATGAAACCAAGTCCGGCTCCACTGCCGAACTCCGACCCGGCGGTGCCAGGTTTCGCGACACCAAGGCGGCGGTGATCGCCGCCTATCAGCGGATCGTCTTTGCCGACTATCTGCCCCGCATCGTGCAGCAAGCCCATATTGATGCCGTATTGCGCGGACTGGCCGCCGGCAACACCTTCTATCAACGCATGAATGCCCGCGCGCTTGAGAGCTTTCTGGACGTGGTCGGTGCAACCCGTGCGGGCCAGCCCATCGTCAATGACATCCACACGCTCGTGCCCGGCGCCGCGGCCGCAGCACCGGTTGCCATGCCGGTCGAATTCGCCCATGCCGTGTTCCGGCTCGGCCATAGCCAGTTGCTCAATGGCTACCGGCTGAACGCTGCGGGCGGTCGTCCGCTCTTTGGCCCCTCGGGCACCGATCTGCGCGGCAACGACGCCTTGACGGCAGAAACGACCGTCGACTGGCCGCTGTTCTTCGATATCGGCTCGGAAACGGCACAGCGCGGCGCGCCGATCGACACCGGCATCGCCCGGGTGGTGTTCCAGCTGCCACCGCCGGCCATTGGCGAGCCACCTGTCTCCCTTGCCGAGCGCAATATCCGCCGCGGGGTCGATTTCGGTCTCCCCTCGGGGCAGCAGGCAGCCTCCTACCTTTCCGAACTCTATGGCGGCATCGCTGGCCTCGCCCCCGAACAGCTCTTTCCGGCGGCGCGATTCGGCGATCTGGACAAGATCGAGGCCCTGCGGATCGATGCCTCACTCGGCTATGCCACGCCGCTCTGGTACTACATGCTGTGCGAGGCCGAGCAGTTCACCGATGGACCGCAGCTCGGAACCGTCGGAGGCCTGATCGTCGCCGAGACCTTTCTGGGCAGCCTCTCGGCCGGTGGCTTCAATCTCGCTGCCGCCGCCAACGCCGCGCCGGCCCTCGCCAACTCGGAAGCGCGCCCGGCCCCGGCACAGGTCGACGACATCTGGTTTATGTCGGACTTGATTCAGTTCATCTGACGGCGCGCGTCCGTTGCCGCATCCGGCTATCCCCGCGCCGTCGCGTCCGCCAGATAGGCCGTGACGGCGCCCGCCAGCATGAAGGCCAGTGCCTGGTGCCCCAGCGCCAGCGAGATCGGCACCGCATACACCAGCGTCAGGATGCCCAGCACCACCTGCAGCCCGGTCAGCACCGCGATCCGCGGCAGCCAGCCGTGCACGCCACCGAAGCCGCCGCTCCGCCACTGCCGCCACAGCAGCCAGGCGACATAGCCGACCAGCACATAGGCCAGCAGCCGGTGGTTGAACTGCACCGTCAGCGCGTTCTCGAACAGGTTCTTCCAGAACGGGTCGATCACATCGAGCCCATTGGGGATCAGCGCCCCGTCCATCAGTGGCCAGGTATTGTAGCCCATCCCGGCATCGAGCCCGGCAACGAACGCCCCCGCCGCGATCTGCACGATCAGCAGCACGATCAGCAGCACCACCGGCCAACCTGGTCCCGCGATCGCCGGCGTCAGCGACGCCCGCCGCTCCAGCCGCCGCGCCACCCAGATCAGCGCGATGAACAAGAGCGACGCCGCCCCCAGATGCGCCGCCAGCCGATATTGCGACACCGAGGTCAGCTGCGTCAGCCCCGACGACACCATCCACCAGCCCAGGAACCCCTGGAAACCGCCGAGCACGAACAGACCACCCAGCGGCAGAGCCAGGCTCCAGTTGAACCGCCGCTGCACCAGGAACACAACGAACGGGATGGCGAAGGCGAAGCCCAGTACGCGCCCCAGGAACCGGTGGCCCCACTCCCACCAGAAGATGTACCGGAAATCCTCCATCCCCATCCAGGCGTTCTGGATGCCCTGCGGGATCTGCCTGTAGGCCTCGAATTCGGCCTGCCACTCGGCCTCGCTGAGCGGCGGGAGGATGCCCGCGATCGGCCGCCAGGAGGTGATCGACAGGCCGGATTCGGTCAGCCGCGTCGCCCCGCCGACCACGACCATGGCGAGGACGAGGAGAGCCATGCAATAGAGCCAGATCCGGACCGGCTTCAACCGGTCGCCGTCGACTTGAGTGGCCGGGACAGTTTGTGCAGTTGCGCTCATGGCCAAGATGATATCCTTTGCGCGCCGGAACTACTCCCCTGCAACGGGCCGCGCAACGGACCCGATGCCGCAGATATCTCACGGCCCCGCGATGAACCAGTCCACCCGCAAGCTGCTCGGCACCCTCCTCGTCATCGGCTCGGTGTTCGTCTATGCCGGGCTCGTGCTTTGGCTCTACACGAGCTTCCTCGAAGGCCAGCCCTGGTACGTGCTGATCGTGTTTTTCGCGATCACCGGCGTCAGCTGGTTCTTTCCGGCCAGCTGGATCATCCGCTGGATGTCGAAGCCCGACGCGTAGCGCGTGCTATTCCGCTCCTGCACGGCACCCCGACGCGTAACCCTCCGGCTACACCTTCGCGATTGAGAATAGCGCAGGCGTAGCAAACACATCGACGTATCTCTTCGCCTGAAACCTGCCGTTGAGCGATACCCGTGGCAGCGCATGGAGGCTGTTGCGATGGTGCGCGTAGAGCCCGCCTGGCCGGGTCGTCACCGCCGAGCGCAGGCCCAGGTCGCGGGCGAGCCCGAACTCCCGCGGACCGGCCGAACTCGTCGCGCCGATCGGATAGCTCAGGTGCACCGGCGCCTTGCCGAACTGCGCCTTGATGATCTTCACCGACTGGTCGATCTCCACCCGCGCCTCGGCGACAGGCAGCTTCGCCAGTTCGTAGTGGTGCACCGTATGCGCACCGATGGTGCACAGTTGCTCCGATGCGAAGATGCGCAGCTCCGGCCAGTCCATGATCAGCGTCCGGCACTGTCTTTCGAGGTCGAACCCGTACTGCTTCGCCAGTTCGCGGATCAGCGCGACCCGCTCGTGCTCCGGCATTGCTCGCATCCGCCGGTAGAGCAGGTCGTAGGCGGCGTTCTTTTCGTCCTGGGTGGCGCTCGGGAGATAGGTGGTCTCGCCGTTGGCGTCGGTCACGGCCAGCGCGTTCTGCCCCGCCACGATGTCCTCGAGTGCCTGCCACCACACCTCCCCCACCCCGTCGACCAGCGCGGTCGGCACGTAGAGCGTGAACGGGCACTGGTTATGGCGCAGCACCGGCAGCGCAAAGCGCAGGTTGTCGCGGTAGGCGTCGTCGAAGGTAAAGACGACGAACTTGCCCGAAGGCTCGTTGCTCTCGATCCGCCGGATCGCCTCGTCGAGGTCGATGATGTCGAGCCCCAGCTTGCGGACCCGCCTGATGACAAAATCCAGATAGTCGGGCTTCACCTGCAGGATGGCATTGGGCGAAAAATCCGCCGGGTCGTCCGGCAGCACCCGGTGCAGCGTGAAGATGACGCCCTGCGCCTTCGACAGCCGGCGCACCAGCCATGGCAGTTGCGAGGCCCAGAGCAGTTCGAAGGCGGCGCCGATCGCCGTGTAGCGCAGCCCCGCCATCGCTCCGCTACGCGACTGCCGCGACCCGCTCGGTCGGCAGCGTCACTACGCGCCCGACCTCGAGGCCCAGCGCCTTGATGTCGGCCTTCGCCGCCACCACCGACTGCACTGAGGCAATGTCGGACGCAACCAGCACCACGCCGGATCGCAAATCGGCAAACAGCGGCAAGCTCGACATCATCCCCACCCGGCCCGTATCGACAATGACCACATGATAGATGTCGGCGAGAGCTTCCACCAGCGTTGCCGGCCGCGCCGAACGCCGGTCGATCGTGGCGAGCCGCCCCCAGCTGATTTCGGCCAGGTCTTCCGCGGCCCGCTGCACCACGTCGCCATAGTCGCAGCGTTCCGCCGCGAGGTCCGACAGGCCCTGCGCGGGCGAGATATCGCCACTGCCGGCATCCACCACCACGCAGCTCAGTCCGGCGCGCAAGGCATCCTCGACAAGCCGGTCGATCACCAGCATGGCCTCGTCCCGCTCACCGACATTGGCCAGCAGTACGGCGCGCAGTTGCCGCCCGCTCACTGCTTCGGACAAGCGCCCGAGGTCGTCACGCGGTGAGCCATTGGGCTTCGGCATCGCGATCGGTTCGATTGCGCCCTCGGCATCCGCCGCCTCGCTGAACACGGCCTCTTCCACCGCCGCATAGACCTGGCGCTCGACCAGCGCCCGGCCCGACATCAGCTCACCGAACAGCACCGCGCCGACCTGCAGCACCAGCGCCACGAAGCCGACCGCCCCGAGGATCAGCGCCGTTTTCGGTGAACTCGGCACCGCAGAAGCTGCCGCCTCCGTCACGATCCGCACGTCCGGCAGCGTGGACGTGGCCACAGACCGCGCTTCCGCGTCGTTGAAACGGGCGAGATAGGTTTCGAGCAGATCGCGCTGCGCCTTGGCCTCGCGCTGCAGCCCGTCGAGCGTGACGCCGCCCTGCGTGGCATCGCCCGAGGCAACCTGCGCCCGGGTCAGCTCGTCGCGCAGCTTCTGTTCGAGATCGGCCTGCACCATGGCCTCCGCCTCCAGCGAGTCGGCCACCTTGCGGCTCTCGGCCCGAATCTGGGAATCGAGTTCTGCCACCTGCGCGCGCAACGCCTTGATGGTGGGATGCCCGTTGAGCAGCGTCGTCGATCGCTGCGCCAGCTCGGCCTGGAGGTTGGCGCTGGTCTGCAGCAGGCTCGAAATCACCACCGAGTTGCGCACATCGGACACGCCATCGAGCGGCTGTCCGGATTTCACCAGCCCGCGGATCAGCTCGGCGCGCGACAGCGCATCGTTCTTTCGCTGCTGCGCGTCGGTGATCTGCTGCGTCACCGTCGACAGCGCCTGGTCGGTCACCGGCGTGGCATTGCTGCCGACGAACAGCCCGTTCTCGACCTTGTAGTCGGCGACGCGCTTGTCGGCGGCGTTCACCTTGGTGCGCAGCTTGTCGATCTCGCCCTGCAGCCAGATCTTGGCGTCGGTGGTATCGGCAACCGATTGCGCCGCCCGCCGTGACAGATGAGCCTCGGCTACGGCATTGGCGATATTGGCCGCCAGTTCCGGATCGGTCGAGCGGACGAACACCGATATCACCGCAGAGTCGCGCTCGCGGATCACTGTCATGCGATCCGACAGGTTGGCGAGCACTGTCTCGTCGAGGCTCCGTGCTTCGGGCTTACGCCCCATCAGCGCCAGCACGGTGTTGACCGGGTTCAACCCCGTACCCGAGAACTCCGGCACCGAGCGCAGTTTCTGGCTGTCCACCACCTCGAGCAGCAGGTCGCGCGACTTGATCAGCTCGATCTGGCTGGAGATCAGCGCCTCGGCCGTTACCGCGCTGCCCGAGGACGCACCGGTATCGCCGGCCGATCGCGTGTAGGAACTGTCACGCGCCTCGACCAGCAGGCTCGCCGAACTCTCATAGGTCTTGGGCACGAACATCAGGATGGCGAAGGTGGCTGCCAGCAGCAACACCGTGACCAGCACGATGCGGGGCAGCCGCGCCACGACGGCGCGCAGCAGACCGCCGGCATCCATCCGCACGTCATCGTCGGCAGGCTGGTAATCGGTACTCATGACACAGCTCGAAACTCACGCAACTTGAAGCAAATCCTGCCCCAGTGTGGTAAGTATTCGGTTAAGCGATCGCGCAAAGTGCAACGCCATCAATCGCTTCTAAGCCAAATGTTAACCATGGCCCGGTATGCTGCGGATCCGATCGGTTCCGAGTTTCAGGTCTGGCCATGCGCTGGCTGCGTTTGTTCTTGTTGGTTTTCCTGTTGCCGCTGGCGGTTTCCGCCTGCGCGCTCAATGCCCGTCCCGCGACCTATTTCGTCGAGACCAAAGGCCCCTACGCCCTCGATACCGGCGACGTCGTTCGCGTCACCGTCTACGGCGAAGCTGAACTCACCAAGAGCTATCGCGTCGACGACAATGGCAGCCTCGCCCTGCCGCTGATCGGCGCTGTCAAGGTTCGCGGCAAGACCACTCAGATGGCGGCCGCCGCCATCACCGCCGCCCTCGCCGCCGGCTATATCCGCGAGCCCAGCGTCGCCGTCGAGATCGAGACCTATCGGCCGTTCTACATCCAGGGCGCGGTCAGGAACGGCGGCCAGTTCCCCTATGTCTACGGCATGAGCATCCGCGCCGCGATCAGCACCGCCGGCGGCTTCTCCGACACTGCTGACCGCTCCAAGGCCATCCTCTACCGCCGCCAGGGCGAGGAGATGGTGAAGGGATCGGTCAACCTCGACTTCCCCGTCTTCCCCGGCGACACCATCGTCATATCGGAGCGGTGGCTGTAGCCAACACTCCATTCACCATCGCCACAACCCGCCCGGTGCCGGCAACTCTTCGGCAACTCCCGCCCGCGTAAGCCGGTGGCATGAGCGAGCCACTTCGTATCCTCCAGATCCTTCGCGCCCCCGTCGGCGGGCTGTTCCGCCATGTCCAGGACCTGACGCGCGAACTCAGCAACTGCGGCCATCAGGTCGGCATCGTCGCCGACAGCCTCCACACCGATGCGCTGAGCGAAGAGCGACTGGATCGCCTCCGCCCCTTCGCCCCGCTCGGCATCCACTCGCTGCCGATCCCCCGCATGTTCGGCCCCGATGACATCTTTTCGGCCCTGAAGGTCCGCCGCCTCGCCGATGCGCTTGAGGTCGACGTACTGCACGGCCACGGCGCCAAGGGCGGCCTCAATGCCCGCTTGGCCCGCATCGGCGCCCGCTCGCGCGTCGCGCTCTACACCCCGCATGGCGGCGTGCTGAACTATGCCCCCGGCTCCATCGCCGGCCGTGCCTTCCGCCAGGTCGAGCACCTGCTGGCGGCCGCCACCGACGGCATCGTGTTCGAAAGCGCCTTCGCGCAGGCCGCCTATATCGACCAGATCGCCGCCCCACGCTGCCCGGCCCCCGTCATCCACAATGGCCTGACGCCCGAAGAATTCGAGCCGATCATCCCCGCCCCCGACGCCGCCGACTTTGTCTTCATCGGTGAGTTTCGCGCGGTCAAAGGCATCGAATACCTGCTCGACGCCCTCGCGCCGCTCCGCGCTCCGGATGGCCGCCCCGCCACCCTCGTCATGGCCGGTGGCGGCCCCGACCTCGACGCAGTGAAGGCGCAGATCACCCGCCTGGGGCTCGAAACCCGCGTCACCCTGCTCGGCGTGAAGCCGGCCCGCCCCACCCTGCACCTCGGCCGCTGCGCGGTCGTCCCCTCGCTCGCCGAGTCGCTGCCCTACGTCATCCTCGAGGCCGCCTCGGCCAATCGCCCCGTCATCGCCACCGATGTCGGCGGCATCAGCGAGATCTTCGGCCCGACGGCGCAGAGCCTCGTTCCCGCCGCCGACGCCATGGCTCTCGGCCGCGCCATGCGGGGCTTCCTCGACGATCCTGACGCTGCCGCCCGCGAAGCCGCCATCCGCCTCGCCCACATCCGAGCCGGCTTCTCGGTCGCCCACATGACCGACCGCATCGAAGCGCTCTACCGCGAAGCGCTGGCCACCCGTCGGCGTCGCGGCACCGCCGCCACCCACCCCTCACTCTCCACCCGCTAGACCAGAGCCCCGGCAGATCATGTTCCATCTCGATCCCAAGCAGGCTGTCCTCGACCACGTTGCGCAGCCGGCCAAGCCCGCCGCGCCGAACACCCTCAACGATCTCGCGGCCATGGTCGCCGACCAGCCCTATGAGCGCGCCTACTCGGCCACCGTCACCACCGGCATCGCCCAGGCGGCGGAAATCTCCCTGCTCACCGTCACAGGCCTCGTCGTCTTCGGACTGAACGGGGGCGATACGCTGCTGAGCGCGCTGACGACGCTGGGCCTCGTTGCCGTCGCCGAAGTGTTCATCGCCCGCTGGGGCATGCACGGCGTCGCCGCCTACCGTCTGCGCCTCGAGCAGTTCGCCCGGGTGGCCGCCAGCTGGACCGCCGCCTTCGTCGTGCTCGGCGCGCTGGTGCTGCTGTTCGACCGCAGCGAAGCCCTCTCTCGCTCCTGGATCGCCGCCTTCTGGATAGTCGGCCTCTTCACCCTGCTCGGCTGGCGCGCTGCCCTGCATCTGCTGGTCACCCGGTGGACCAGGGCCGGAAAATTCCGCCGCCGCACCGTCATCGTCGGCGGCGGCAAGGATGCGGAGTCGCTGATCGCCTCGATCGACACCATCGGCAAGGACGATATCCAGCTGATCGGCGTCTTCGACGACCGCAACGACGACCGCTCGCCCGAATCCGTCGCCAGCGTCGCAAAGCTCGGCGGCGTCGCCGAGCTCATCGAGTTCGCCCGCCGCACCCGCGTCGATCTCGTGCTCGTCTCGATGCCGCTGACATCCACCCCGTCGTCGCAGACGTCGGCTACTTCAAAGGCCAGGTCACGACCTCGTGCTACGGCGTGCCGTGCCTGGTGTTCGCAGACCTCGGCCTCGAGATGCACGAACTCATGAACGCCACCGACGAGGGCCTCCCCGCGAGCGACGATTACACCCAGCTCAGCCCCGAACAGGTCGGACAGCTCGAAGGCGTCGATGTCGTCTTCACGGGCGCGAACGAAGACGGCACCGTCTGGATCGAAGACGACTCGGCGCTGCAGCAGAACCAGCTCTGGCAGAACCTCTCGTTCGTCTCGGACGGCGCGTACCACCCCTACAACTACGAGATGATCTACGGCTCCCCCAGCGGCCAGGATGCGTTCCTGACCGTGGTCGAGAAGGCGCTTCTCGGATGAGCGTCAACCTGGTGCACCGGATCGTCGCCCAGCGCGTCGAGCGTCTCAGTCCCGGCATGGTCCGCGTCGTCTTCGGCGGCGACGGTCTCGAGGAATTCGTCTCGACCGACGTCGGCGACG
>QLAH01000425.1_pt1 | contig 22637 bp, 12 predicted proteins | sample 4693081 | NCBI WGS metagenome assembly QLAH01 (sample SAMN09425401, study PRJNA476045) | Lake water metagenome, whole genome shotgun sequencing project.
GATTGAGGAAACATTATATGCCATTCAGGCAATCACCTATCCTCATCATACTTATCTATGTGACGAAACAAATGACCCTAACTTAAGAGATCTCTGCAAAAGAATAGGTGTCAATCATATTACCCGAGAAATTAAGATTGATGCAAAGGCAGGAAATATTAATAATGCTTTGCAACAATCAACAGGTGAATTGTGCGTAATTCTGGACCCAGACCATGTTCCTTTTCCTGAATTTTTAGACCCGATTGTCAATCATTTCAATGACCCAGAAATTGGATTTGTTCAAATTGTGCAAGCATACTACAATATGGATGATGGTTTAATTGCAAAAGGTGCTGCTCAACAAACCTATCAGTTTTATGGCCCCATGATGATGACCATGAACAAATATGGAACAGTTCAAGCTATAGGAGCAAATTGTAGCTTCAGAAGAACTGCTTTAGAATCTATCGGCGGACATGCGGCAGGATTAGCAGAAGACATGAATACAGCTATGCACCTACACGCCAAGGGTTGGAAATCATTATATGTACCTGCAGTGCTTGCCAGAGGGCTAGTGCCTAATACGATTAGTGCTTATTACAGTCAGCAATTAAAATGGTCTAGAGGGGTATTTGAATTATTGGTTACCTCTTATCCAAAGTTATTCCATCAATTTACTTGGAAACAGAAACTGCATTATGGCCTAATACCGTTGCACTATTTATCAGGAATCATTTTCTTACTAAATTTTCTTATCCCAATACTCTCATTATCACTCGATGTAATCCCTTTTAAAATGGATCTAGCCGAGTTTGCAATCTTAGGATTCCCTTTTGCCATTTCAATCTTAATGATTAGGCATTTTGTACAGATTTGGGTAATGGAAGATGAAGAAAGAGGATTTCATGTAGTGGGAGGATTATTACTGATAGGAACTTGGTGGGTGTATATACTTGGCTTCTTTTATACCATCATTCGAAAAAAAGTCCCTTATATTCCTACCCAAAAAGACAATCAAGAAAAAGTAAGTTTAGCACTATATCTTCCAAATATTTTATTGTTAGTGGCTTCTGTAGCAGCAATTATCTATGGTTTAACAACAGATTGGAATCCGTATACTATTATCATGTCTGGTTTTGCCGCATTTAATTGTTTCATTTTAATATTTACAATTTATGCTGGATTACAAAACATAATTTGGCAAAACTTAGAATTAAACAATAAAACTGGGAGCTTCATTAACACGATACTTACCTTTAAAAGCGTTTTTTGGCAAATTCGCCGTCGCATGTATGCTGGTTTACGAAATAGCACTGTACTAATATCAATTGTTATAGCATGCTTTCTTCTTTATTTCATCAAAACAAGCAATCTATTTACAAATGATTTGTCCCAGCCCAAAAAGTATGATAAAGACATATTATATTCTGGAATATTTGCTCCATCAGCCTCTAATGGGCTATCCAATATTCAGAGCATTCAGCAATTAGAGCAAAAAAACCAGTTAAACTTTAATATCATATCTTTTTACATTCCTTGGGGAAATAAACAACAATGTTATATATCTCCAAAACTTATGGATTCAGTTTATCAGAAAAATGCTATTCCGATGATAACCTGGGAACCCTGGCAAAATCTCTTTGCTGATATTCAGAATAAATCCATTCCCAATAACGAAAAAAAGGTTTTCCAACGGATTCTAAAAGGAGAATACGACGCCTATATTGAAGAATTTTCTTTGCAGATCAAGGCTTTGAATCATCCAGTCTTTCTTCGTTTTGCACATGAAGCTGATAATCCCCAATATCCATGGTCAAAAATAGGAGATAACACATCCGATGAATTTAAAGAAGCTTGGAAATATATACATACCTATTTTAAAAAGAAAAAAGTTTGGAATGTTATTTGGGTTTGGAATCCGTGGAAATCTGATGCCATAGATGACTATTTTCCCGGTCAAGAATATGTGGACTGGCTAGCAGTAACAAATTTAAATTATGGCTATTTGAATCCTGATAAGAAAGATTATTCCATGTCAGAATTATATGCTGGGTTTCATTCAAATCCCATCTATCAATCAGGACTACCTGTCATGCTTGCCGAAATGGGCTCTTTGCAGACTGAAAACGAAAAACAAAAATGGTTTACAGACGCATTCAGTCAAATTAAATCAAAGTTTCCAGAGATTAATGCATACGTATTGTTTAACTCGGGTATTGACAAGAATGTCCCCAATTCCCAAACTACTACTAACATTGATTGGCGCATTTCAGATATGCATTTTTTAACCAAATGGATGGATAAAAAAGATCTAAAGTGCTTAAACAGTTTTACGGAACTTTCAATGGATAGTATTTATACTAAATCGAAAAAAATACCCAAAGAATTTAATACTATAAAAGGAATCAACTATACAAAAGGACAAAACTGGACAACAAATTATCATGCTTTAACAAAAAAAGAATTGATCAATGATTTTAAAGAAATCAAGGCTATTGGATTTAATACAATCAAATGGAATGGGCCCGGAATTTATGATCAAAATATTTTAAAAATAGCAGAACAGCAAGCATTAAAAGTGCAATATAGCTTCTGGACACCTGACAATAATTTAGTTGATAAAAACCGAATGGATGCTTTTGGAAAAAATGTTTTAAAAACAATTACAGCCTTAAAATCTAATAGCAATATCATATCTTGGAATATTGGTAATTCAGTAATAGGAAAATTAGGGCTCTATTATGCCAAGCCAGACCTGTATTCAAAACAGATAGACTATATCAGGTGGTTAAAGAAATTAATAGCTGACATCAAAGTCATAGACGCTACGCGGCCAATTACCTTGGATATTGATGTAGATGAGTACCTAATTCCAATGAGTAATATTCTCCAAAACAATTTACCAGAAATTGATGCCTACGGATTGGCCATGACTGAAAAGCCAATAGAACCCAATTATTTAGAACAACTTAGTATTCCTTACTTTTTTAGCAAAATAAACGCTTCAACATATTTAAACTTATACCATAAAAATGCTGTTGCATTCATTTCCAATTGGCAAGATGAGGAAACAAAAAATCATGTGTCATTTGATGGTCTTAAAGATAAGTTTGGTAGGAATAAACTAGAATTATCACAGATAAGAAACGCCTTCCAAGGGCAACCAAATCAGGTTAATTTTCCAAAAATTAAAATCCTTTTACCTGCTACTACCATTATACCGAATAAAACTTTGGAATATCATGCTTTAATCAATAAAGAAGGTCAATGGAAAATGGCAGACAAGGAAAATAATTTAGTTTTTACTTGGCAATTGGTTAAACATGATATTTATGGAAATCCAGTATCAATGAAGCTTTTGGGAGAAGCATCTTCCATAAGTTTTAGCCTAAATGAATATCCTGAAAAATATAGGTTATTGCTTTATGTAAGCAATGGTAAAGATGTTCAAATTATTCAATCTTCATTGAATACCCCTTTGTTCTAAGATAACTATGCCAAGGGGACTAAAAAAGTGAGCAGAATTTTCGGAACCTGTATGCAAACTGTGTGCAATAAAAAAAGCACTTACAGCAGAATAAGCTATAAGTGCTTGATTATCAAGTGACCGCGTTAGGATTCAAACCTAAAACCTTCTGATCCGTAGTCAGATGCTCTATTCAGTTGAGCTACGCAGCCATACCCCTAAGGGGCTGCAAATATAAAACAAACATTATAAATCTCAAAATAAGTTCAAGACTTTTAATCAATTAACCAATCTCGTCGAATGATTTCGCCGTTTTGCTTCACTCCTTCAATGATTATGCGATGCTGCTTACTGCGATCATTATTGTAATATACTAGATTCATTGTAGGTTTATCTTTGTTCAAATGGACGGTTGGCGCCCAAAGCAAGGTCTTACGTTGATCAATAACTGCTCGATTGTTGGCAATTGAATAGTCCGGTTGATCGAAAACCGGGGGTCTTGTAAAGCCTTTAATCATGAAATTGCTCAATTTTGAACCCTTTGGTATACCATCGTCTTCATCCCCCACTTTGGTATAAAATGCAATGGCTCCAGCGGGCGCTCCTAATGCAGCTCCTAAAAAAGGGGGCCTGAAAACTTTGATATAAGCAATTTCTTTTATATTGATTTCCAATAATCTCTCTGGTTGAACTCTAAACTCATTCAAAAAAAGGTTTACTTGATCACCATAAATACTGCGCCATTGCAGAACTGGCGATCCCCAAAGTCCAGCTCCTACTAAAGAATCACTTCGAAAGCTAATTTGCATACCAGGCACTTTCCCCATTAAATAATGGAAAACTGTTGGAAAAGTTGGTGCAATGGGCGTGAGCATACTAAAATTGATGGCATCCCCTCCTCTAAACAACCCATTTGCATATTTTTTGTCCATTGCATCCATTGCAGATTTCACATTCGTGTATACCACAACTTCCGACACATCCTTTTTCTGATATGCACTATAGCTCGTGGGTAAACGCTTAGGGGAAAAATTGGGAACTGGACTATTAAACTGGTTCACATACAAAGGTGCTGTATTGAAAAGACCCATTTGTTGATATGACATGGGAATCTTTTGTTTTTTCCCGCCTTTGATATCAACCTGAACCGACAATTGTGCTGAATCAAGAAAATCCAACCGATCAATAACAAAACTGCCATCCTTTTGAATGGGCACATTATCCATTATTGGCAAACTGCTTTTTTTAAAAACAGAAAATGTAAGTACAGCTTTTGATAATTGAGCAGAATCTAATTGTAATTTACCCCTCACCTGAACCAATTCATCATAATAATCAGGCTTCAGCAAAAGCTCATTTGCGGAAGGTTTTCTAAAATGTGTCAATATTGTGTAAGGCGATGCTTCAAAACTTTCTTCTTCCATAATTGAAACAGAGAGATTCATAAAGTCTTTGTCGAGGTTTTCTAAAAGCCATTCACTTCGCCCTTTGGGCAAAAAGGAATGTGCTACTTTAGTAATTTGAAGCGACTCGTCTTCACTTGATTTTGATAAAATCGTTGTAGTTTGTTCATTTAAATTGGCTCGTTTTGATCCATTTGCTTGATGCACAAAAACAACTTGATCAAAAAATTGAGTGTTTGGTGTTTGCTTTAATGAATGCATGGTATACATGCGCATACGCACATATTGACTGTCGTAATCAACAGGAATGATGAAACCTGCTTCAGCACCTCCCATCTGCGTTAAATAAATTTGGTGCATCAACAAATGTCCATCGGCATGATACCAATCTACATAAATATTCAAGGGTTGCATATGAAGACCTGATGGAGTACGCAAATAAATCTTACTCAATACTTGCTCACCTTTATTGTAGATGGTTTGATTATTGTGGGCGTAGATTGATACAGGTTCTAGTTTCTGCGTAAATGCGGTCAAGGAAAAGAACATGAAAATGCTCAAAGTAAAATATTTCATAGGCATTAATTTAATCATTGACTTTGTCATCAATTAATGGATGTACACCAGGTTTTGCTTTAAGGGCAAATACCGACTACTGGGTCCAATCATCAATCTAAAATGGCCGGGCTCTGTTACCGTTAACCCCTTTTTGTTGATTAATGACAATTTCGATGAATCAATGTTAAAATGCAAAGTTTTTGTTCCACCGGGAGCTATAGCAACCCGTTGAAAACCTTTGAGCGATAGAACAGGGGTGGCAACAGAAGACAATTCATCCCGAATATATAATTGTACCACTTCCTCCCCAGCCCTCTTGCCAATGTTCGAAACATCTACACTAATGGTTACTGCTTGTTTTCCCTTAATGGTATCTGAAGACAATTGCATATTGTGATACTTGAACTGCGTGTAACTTAATCCGAACCCAAAAGGGAATAAAGGTTCTCCACTGAGGTCATGATAATCATCACCTCTGCCTGTTGGCTTATGGTTGTAAACCAAGGGCAATTGCCCTTCTGTTTGCGGGAATGTGATTGGCAATCGACCAGCAGGATTTGCTTTTCCAAAGAGTAAGTCTGCTACAGCATGACCGCCTTCTTCGCCTGGATACCATAGCATCATAATGCTTTGCACTTTATTGATCCAACGCTGCATGGTAATGGCACTCCCCCAACCAACAAAACAACAACAGGCTTGCCAGTTGCAGCAATGGCTTCAATCAATTGCTCTTGATGCGAAGGCAACGCTAAAGAAGCTCGATCTTGAAATTCCCCCTCGTGAATTCCTGCAACAACAATGGCCACATCAGATTGACTGGCAACACGACAGGCTGCTTCAATTTTTTGTGTCGCTAAATCATCTCCTTCTTTCGCCCACAAAAATTTTATTTGTCCATTGCCTTTTGATTCATAGAATTCAACTTTAATTGGGTAAGACTGCCCTTTTTCAAGATATACCTTAGTGGCATTCTGGTGATAACTAATTTTATCCCACTGATCAATCAATAACTGTTCATGTAAGAAAAGTCTGAATCCATCATTGCCTTCGAGTGCCAATTGATAATGGCCTGAACTCGGCACCGTTATATACCCTTCGTAGCGAATTGAATAATGATCTGTTGTTAAAGCTGGATCAGGCGGCATAAATGTGTAAGCCGCATTAATCTGATTGACTTGTACCGTTTTGATCAATTGATTGCCTGGTGCTATATCGTTATAAAAATTTGCGATTAATCCATTGGCTTTTAAAGATTGATCCGTGAATAGATGGGTGGTTGGCACCAAACTCAATTTAGGTTGATGGAGTGTAGCCCCCTCTGCATATAAAACAGATTGATCAGCACTTAACTGACTTTTAATCCCTTCTAAAATATTGACAGTTCCATTGCCAGGTCCACTGTATCCGCCCAATCTTGCTTGCACTGCTTCATCACCAATTACTGCAATTTTTTTTATCGATGAATGAAGTGGCAAAAGTTGTTGTTCATTTTTAAGTAAGACAATTGATTTTATTGCGGCGTTCCTAGCTATAGATTTGTGCGCTGTAGCGTTCACCCATTTAGCTGCAATTGTTTCATCAACATATGGATGATCAAACAATCCTAAGTCAAATTTCACTTTTAACACTCTTCCAACTGCATCATCAATTCTTTTTTGTGGAATGGTTCCATCTAAAAATGGCGGAATAAATAGTTTGTAGTGTTCATAACTAGTTTGAAAAATCACATCCAATCCATTGATTAATGCATCGGCTCCAGATGCAGGATAGTCTTTGGTTGTATGATGTAATACAGTTGAACCACCCACTGCTCCCGCATCGGAAATAACAAATCCCTTAAAGCCCCAATCCTGTTTTAATTTTTTGTTCAGTAACCAATGATTGGCCGAACTTGGAGAACCATTCACTGAATTGTACGCAGTCATTATTGACCTCGCTCCTACTTGTTGAATAGCATGTTTAAATGGGGGGAAATGCAATTCGTCCAAAAAAGATTCACTTAAATGAATTGGATAACTATCTCTTCCACCATCTCCAACATTTGCAATAAAATGCTTAGGAGTGGTTACGATACCTGCATTTTCAAAACTACGCAAATAAGTGGCCGCCATTTGTGTAACTAAAAAAGGATCCTCACCATAGGTTTCTTCTGTTCTTCCCCAGCGAACATCAGTTGCAATATTAAGTACTGGAGAAAGTATATCTCTTATACCTCTCACTTTTGTTTCAGTAGCAATTGCTTTTGCTACAGCACTCATTAATGTTGTATCAAAACTAGCAGCCAATGCAATTGATTGAGGAAAAGCGGTTGCGCCGCTTCTCACCAGTCCATGCAAGGCTTCATCAAATGGAATGAATGGTATACCTAGTCTTGTTTCATTTATGAAATACCGCTGAATACGATTAATTTTTTGCGCCAGTAATAACGCATTTTCTTTTGTATTGTATTGCAACATTTGTTGCCCAGCACCTTCCGCAATAGATGCAGCACTCACTTGAAAGCCAAATATACCATGCTTGTACTGATTGGAATCTTTCCCTAGGTCGCCAGGTATCATGAACAATTGCCAAAACTTTTCAGTTGGTGTCATTCTACGGATTAAATCAGCAACCCTTTGCTCAGTAGTATAAGCAGGACTTTTATAAATGGGTAATTGCTGCGCAGATAAAGGGGCAGAAAAGCAAATGCCAAGTAATATTTGAAACAATAGAAATCTCATAAAATGAAATTAAGGAAAACATGAATTCATTATCATTTATAATCTTAACTTCAAAATCATATTCTTCATTATGCACAAAAGAACTTTTTTAAAAAGCATCACGCTAGCTGGGTTAGGCCTGCCTCAATTAGGAAAATCAAATACCAGTAGTTTAATAATAGACTCAAATGTTCCAGCCCCAATTGTTGCAAAAGATGAAAAATTTTGGAAGTCTGTACGTGCGCTGTATAAAATTAAATCAGATTACATCAATCTCGAAAGCGGTTATTACAACATGCTTCCTGAGGAAACATTAGAACAATATTTAGCTATAATTAAGGAAGTAAATTACCATGCTTCTTTTTATATGCGTACCCGACAATTTAAAGAACGTGCAGCTCAGAATCAATTAATTGCTCAATTTTTAGGTGGTTCCGAAGAAGAAATTATTTTGACAAGAAATACAACAGAATCTTTAGACCTCATTATTAGTGGTTATCCTTGGCAATTGGGAGATGAAGCCATTTATGCAGAACAAGATTATGGCGCAATGATTGACATGTTTAAGCAAGTAGCTAAAAGACATGGAGTCGTGAATAAAATGGTATCTGTTCCAAATATTCCCCAATCAGATGAAGAGATTGTAAGCATCTACGAAAAAGCAATTACGCCAAAAACAAAATTGATAATGATCTGCCATATAATCAATATTACTGGACAAATTCTTCCAGTTAAAAAAATTTGTGATATGGCACATAAATATGGAGTTGAAGTGATGGTTGATGGGGCACATGCTGTTGCACAAATTCAATTTAATATCAATGAGCTTGGCTGCGATTATTATGGTGCAAGTTTACACAAATGGTTAGCAGTACCTTTAGGAGTTGGAGTACTTTATGTAAAAAAAGAACATCAATCTAAAATATGGCCCCTCATTGGAGAAAATGAATCCGTACAAGGAATTAATCGACTAAACCATTTTGGAACTAACCCTGTCCATACTTATCTAGGTTTACAATTCGCTATACAATTCCATCATAAAATTGGCGCAGCAAATAAAGAGGAAAGACTTAGATATTTACAACAGTACTGGACTACAAAAGTCATTTCAATCCCCAATATAATTTTAAATACCCCTTCAGAAAGCAAGCGGTCTTGTGCAATTGCTAATGTGGGGATTAAAGGATTAAAACCAGCTGATATGGCAGAAACGCTGCTAAAAAAATACCGCATTTATACGGTTGCCATAGACAGTGCGGGTGTACATGGCTGCAGAATAACTCCCAATGTATTCACCACTTTAGCAGAACTTGATCAATTTGTTGCTGCTTTAAAAGAAATGGCTGCTTAATTAAATACAAGCCTTGCACCTGCTTGCAACCACCTGCCTGGTAAAGGTGCGCCAATAAAATCATTGATGGTGCTATTAAATAAATTATCGGCTTGAATAAAGACTACATGCTTCACTTTATTGAAACGTAAATTTATTTTAGCATTCATTACAAAATAGTCACTATTGATTGGTAAAAGAATTGGGTTAGCTGTTCGCTCATTTCTACTTTTATATAACCCCGTTAAATTAAAGTCTACGAATTTTGTTGTAAAAGTTGTAGCAAAATTGGCTAAGAATTTAGGAGCAGAAGAAAGGTAAAAACTCAATGGTCCACTCTTGCTGTCCGTATTAATCCAAATTAACCCTGATTTGAATTTGATGGATTGGGTTGCACTGATTTTTTTATCTAACAAATAATCCAGTTCAATCCCATTGACTTGAACACTACTTTGGTTTTTAGCTAATAAATAATTCCCGCCCACCACTAAATTTTCTTTTCTTGGCATATCTGCATATGCAGTAAGTGACCAATCAATTAAGTCTCGGCTATTTCTATTAAATACACTAAAAGAAAATTTACTGTTTGCATTTGCAATCCAATCTAGTCCAATCTCGTAATTAAAACTTTTTTCAGCTTGCAAATTTGGATTACCAATTGAACCACTCCTAATACCCGTTCTATTGTAGTTGTTAAATAATTCTGTAAAATCTGCATTACGATAAGCATATCCAGCACTTGCTCTTAATTGAATTTGATTTAATTGATAAGAAAGGTTGAGTTGTGGAACAAAAACCCACCCTCCATTTGATGCATACTCAACTCTTAAAGAAGTATTGGAGGAAAAATGGCTATTAAAAGATTCTTGCCAAACTCCATATAAAGCCATTTGATGCACTGAATGTCTACCTCTGTCATTTGACCGTATATTCCTACCTATGTACTGCCCTCCAATAGTGTATTTTGTGTTATTGCTTTGATTACGCAAAAACAAGGCATTCAGCTGAAATAGGTTGGAAAAACTGGAATTTGCAGAGGAAATTGAACTGAACCGATAATTGTCTTCTGTATTTTTGAATCCAGCATAAATCATTACCTGATTTTTATCTTTTTGATAATGAGCATTAAGTTGATTCCAAAAAATTTTAACTCTTTCTACTGCTGTATCGGAACTAAATGAAGTATAGAAATTTTGTGCTGCAAAGGATCGGTCATTATATGCGGTTCTAAAAGAAGTTTCCCAAAAGCCTTTCTTCTTGTTCCAAGCCATTGAAAAAGCATTTTCTCTCATAAATCCAGTAATCCCTCTTTGTTGAGGACCATCAGCACTATTTCTTAATGCTGAAATCTGAAATTGCTGATTATTTTTATTTGTACTAAAATACCCTGAACTACTGAAAAGGCCTAATTGACCTGATGCCAATTGAATGATACCAGTATTTCCAGCTTGCCTTTTTTGAGAAAAGGTTTTTGTAGTTATATATATCACCCCTCCTACGGCATCTGACCCAAATACTCCTGAGGAAGCCCCTTTTAAAATTTCAATTTTTTCAATTTCATCTAATATAACTGGGATATAACCACTAAAATGCCCCGTATTGGGGTCATTCAACCTTAAGCCATCCAAAATCACCAATACCTGTTGAAATGTACCTCCTCTCATGCTAATATCACTTTGAGCGCCTAATGCACCTCTACTTTGTACATCAATCCCCGGTAAAAAACGTAATAATTCATCTGGGGTTCTAACAGGCAATTGCGATATGTCTTTAGCTGTAATAACTGTTATATTTCTTCCTGTTTTAGATGCCCTAGTTTCATAAAAAGAACTCGTTACTGTAACAGGATCTAATTTCAATTCATCTGTTTGGGCAAACAATGATTGAAAGCATGCGAACAAAGTAAACAATAAACCAATCTTCTTCAAGTGACTATTTTTAGGGGGGCAAAACTAAGGCAAATCAGCCTTTGTTATTCTAAAACTCTAACTACTCTCGTCATTTTTCCTTTGGCATTAATCCCTTCTAAAACTATTTGCAACTTGGTTGAAACATCATTGTTATAAAATTCAACTTTATATCTTGGCGATTTCTTATTAGTCATGATATAAGGATTCCAATACAAGGTATTTCTGGTATCTGGTTCAAAAGCGGCAGCAGACTTATCGTATACAGGATTGTAGAATTCTTTGAATCGGGAATAACCAGCCAAAATAGTACTCTCCATCCCTTTAACATTTTGACCGCCCTTAGATGCTCCTTCCCCTTTTTTAGTATAAACAACTATTGCTCCACTTGCTCCACCACCACCAGACCCAAAAAATGGAGGTCTAAAAACTTTGATATAAGCAACATCAGTAACCGGTATAGTAGCAACCATGCCAACATCTGCTCTCATTTCATTTAAATAAATATCAGGCACTCCTCCTCGCCAATTCAAACTAGCACCTGCACCAGATCCCGATATTTGTAACCCGGCTACTTTACCTTGCAAATAGGTTAAGATATCGATAGGTGCAGCCATCCCATCTGACAAATCAAAACTATAGCCATCTCCTCTTGAAAACAATCCAGAGGCATAGGTTTCATCTAGCACTTCCAACTTTGACTTGGTTTTTGCTTTCACAACTACTTCTGATAATGTGGCTGATGCCATTAACCTTCGGAGTTTTTCTTGCTCCGATAAAAAATAATTCATACGAACAATTGCCATAGAATCTATTCCCCCCCAAACAGGCGGGATACTACCCAAATTCACTTTAGCACCATTTTCTTTACGGAGTAAGCCATTTTCGATTTTAACTTGAGTGGCACTACTCAGTTTACTGTTATTATTAAACCCGTAGTAAACCTTTAAAGTGTCATAAAAGAATAAACCCGTTTGCTCAAAATTCCCATTCCCGTCAATTCCTGCAAATAGTAAACTTTTACTACTGTCTTTGGCGGCTAAAACAAAATTAAGTTGCTGATCTTTTACCATACCTGGCTTTATTCCAAAAACACTACCCTTTAAAGACATGAAATTATTTTCAGGCATGAATTTAATTTCAGGGCCAATTCCTGCTTTTATTTGCTCCCAATTCATTTTCCGCCATCCATTGGTCATCATTACCAAATCCAATTTGCTGGTTATACTATCAGCATCGCTTTGAAAATAATAAGCCGGATTATGAACGTACCCTTTTATTTCGCTTGAAAGCAAAAAACTAGAATAAATAGAATGGGGGTCTGCGCTATTAGCGCCTGCATCATAAACAGATACAGACATATTGGTCATTGTGGTATCTGAAACTATTATTTCAAAACTATTTAAGCCTCTTTTATTCAAATTCGTATAAATAGGATTCAACTTTGCACTAAAATCGTGCGTATGATTATTTATAAACACGATTCGTTCTGCAACCGGTATCCAATCTGAGGTGAATAAAGTAAACTGTACAATACCGGTGGGTAATTCATCAATAGGAATTTCAGCTCGCTGAAAATTTCGCTCCACCATTTTCAGCCCTACTTTAAACATCAATGTTTGGTTCATATGAACCAATAGGTTCATCTGCTTGAAAGTTTCACCTGCATTGGCAGACCGTTCAAATTGTAAAAAAGCCTTTTCATTATTGGTTCGTACAGTAAGTACCGCTCCTTCTTTTTTAATGTCGGTAATTTTGGTAATACCAGAACGTCCAAATTCATCGGTCCAATTTATTTGGTATTGTTGGCCTGCTAGCGGTCGCAACATAAATACGCCCATTCCATCGTGCTGTACCTTTATAGTATCTAGTACTTTTTTTTGTGCATCAATCAATACGCCTTTAAGCTTTACTGGTAATCCAGATTGATTGAGGGCTTTGAATGCAACGCGAGAATTCAATCCTTCAACCAATACCCCACTTTCAGGAAAAATTACAATTTTAGAAGGTTCTGGAAGTTTCCCTATAACGATTGCTCCCCCATTAATAGGAATATTTTTTTGAAATAAATAAGCAATATCATCATTTAGCATCCATCTTGTAAAAGCTTTTACATGTAAAAAAGCACCTTTGTAATTGGCCGGTATTTCAAAACTTCCTTTTGCAGTTGCCTGAAAAAGTGGGCTTACTGTTTGTTTAACAAGTACTCCTGATGTATCGTACCATTCTACATATAAATTTTTACTTAAAAGACTCGGTTCATTAACTGCTAGCAAGTAGGCTTTATAAAATAAAGTATCGCCTGTATTGTAATATGGTCTGTCAAAATGTACATGTATTTTTTCCTTGGGAAACCCTTCTGCATATACATTCATCATAGAATCAATCTGTTGCGCATAGGTTGGTTGAATTACCCCAAAGAAGAAAAAAGTAACGATGATTAATTTCAGACACTTCATTAGCTATTCAATTTTAACTGAAAGATACTTTGTCCTGCTCAACTTACAAAGCAGATCAAATTGGTTGCATAAGCTTTCTTAACTATTTTTATAGCATGAAGATACGCCTGCTATCTGTTGGTAAAGTTCATGAGCCCTCTTTTAAACATGGCATTGAGGATTTTACTCAAAGAATTAACAAATATTTTAAGGCGGAATGGGTAATCATTCCTACAGCCAAAAATGCTGCTAGCTTATCTGAAATTGAATTAAAAAAAGCAGAAGCAACCTCCATCCTTTCTCATATTGAAAAAGAGGATTATCTAATTTTGATGGATGAAAGAGGTAAATTATTGAGTTCCCCACAGTTGGCTCAATTTATACAGCAAAGGGCCAATGAAAGCAATAAACAATTGGTTTTTTTAATTGGAGGTGCATTCGGGGTAGACGCAAGTATTACGAATAGAGCACAATTCATCTGGAGCTTTTCTCCATTGGTATTTCCGCATATGTTGGCCAGATTAATTTTATCAGAACAATTATACCGAGCTTGCACCATAATTAGAAACGAAAAATACCACCATATTTAATCCATGATTACGTTAACCATCAGCATTATCCTTTTGACCAGTTTAATATCATTTACTGCTTTTTCAAATCAAAAAGTATTAGACGATTTAATATTTTATCCACCTGCAATAAGCAACAGAAATCAATGGTATAGATTCATCACCAGTGGCTTAATACATGCTGATATTATGCACTTAGTATTTAATATGTACTCCTTTTATTTATTTGGAGATTTAGTAGAAAAATCATTCTCACAAATTTTTGGGGATAGTGGGAAAGCCCTTTACATTATACTTTATGTTGTTTCCTTAATCGTGTGTTTACTACCCACCTATTTAAATAATTTAAACAATTATCATTATAGAAGTTTAGGCGCGTCGGGTGCAGTATCAGCCGTTATTTTTGCGGGTATATTTTTATACCCAACAATGGGAATGGGTATCTTCCCGATACCATTTCATATTCCGGGATTTGTATTTGGCCCATTGTATTTAATTCTATCTGCTTACTTAGCCAAAAAAGGGCACGGGAATATTAATCACTCTGCACATATTTGGGGGGCTATATTTGGAATTGTATTTGTAATTATCACCACCAGCTTTATGACAAGATTCAATGCATTGGAGAACTTCTTCAATGCAATAAAATTATACTTAGGTGCCCTTTAGTTGCGTTTAAATTCAATTTTTAGCAATTGTTTGGTGGAATCCGAATACTTGAATCGGTTATCAATTCGCAAACCAATAATCGCGATGATTTTTTTATCGGCTGTTAATACCCAAATTTTTTCTTTGTCTGTTTTACTTAATCTGCTATCAATTAAAAACTTAGAAACTTTTTTCTTTTTGGTCATTCCTAATGGATAAAAATAGTCTCCAATTGCCCAATGGCGTAATTGTAAAGGGAAACTGATTTTAGTTGCGTCTATCCATTCTACACTTAAAGCATTATTGGAAGCGGTTGGCCCGCTTAATGCTGTAGGTAAAATAGCACGATCGTGCAATGATAGAGTAAGTTCGCCCGCCAAAAATCTAGTTTTTCCTGCTCCCTCAATGATGATATGATGAGCTTGCATATTGGCCAAAGGAGCAATAATCATCCATTGTCTATTCTTAATGATCCGATGGCTATCTGATTGAACATAACTACTATTAGTACCATCCAGTAGTTTTACTACTTCAGGTATTTGAGCAGCAGTAAAACCAAATGGTTGAATTATTTCCCAAGTGATTGTATGAAGCGGATTAACTTTTTTCCATTTAAGAACGGGTATATGCCATTCATTTTCTTTTTGCTCTATTAATTTTTTCAGTTGAAGTTGAACCCCTTGTTGATATAAAATTGCCGTCTCTTCAAAACGATGGGTATTCTGTAAAAGATTGTCTTGAACTGCAGGGAAAATTGATTCCAGTTCAGGAATCAATTGATTACGAAAAAAATTCCTAGTATAATGATTAGATAAATTAGAAGAGTCAACAATAAATGCTATTTGATTTTCATTGGCAAAAGCTTCAATTTGCTTTCTAAAAAAAGGCAATAATGGCCTAATTACTTTATTAGATTGATTGATTGCTGGGATTCCTTTTAATCCATCAATTCCTGTCCCCCTGAAAAAGTGTAACATACTTGTTTCAATACTATCATTTGCATGATGAGCTGTAAGTACCCACGAATAGGCTAAATCGGGATTGGTTGCCCTAATTTCGTTAAACCATTGATACCTGATTTCTCTTGCAGCAACCTGAACCGATAATTGGTGCTGCGTTACATATAAATGGGTATCAATTTTTTTTACAAATAAAGGAATATTCAATGTTTGGCAGAAAGATTGAACAAAAGCCTCGTCTCGCTCACTTTCTGATCCTCGCAATTGATAATTTACATGTGCTGCAACAAAAGGGATTCCTGATTGATGAAGTAAATAAGCTAACACTGTACTATCTGCTCCTCCACTCAATGCCAACATAACTTTTTGCTTTGGCAATAACAATGGCGCAAAATGTATTTTCCAATTCTGTTGGAATTCATCCAATAAGTTCATGCTTATTTTTTTACAAAAGAGCCTGTTAACGCAGCAAACCCACTAATTAAACCTCCGATAATACCTGTAACCAAAATAAGCATCATATATGATCCTCCTAATGGAAGAATCAACGCTACTTTTGAAGAAAGTATATGTTCATTGGCAGCATCTTTGATAAAAGCTAAAACCACCCATAACAAGAATAACCCCAAAAAACCACTTAAAAAAGACTTCCCAGGGGTTTGATGCAGTAGGGCTGAAACAATAAAAGAACTAATTACAAAAATCCACCAAGGCAGTTGTGTAAATAAGCCTGCAACGAATGCTAAAAATGCAATTAATAAAATGGAAACGATAAATTTCATACTACTTATTTTAAGCTTTGGTAAAAGTCATTAACCATTTGATACGCTTATTATTTGGCGCATCTTTAAGGTGTAAAAACAAAATTGGATAATACTTGCCAGTTGCCCAATGATTGATAAAGGCATCATAATACTTACTACCAGGATTCCCATTTTGGCCACCAGGATATACCCCATATGCTTCAATCTCATCGGTCATATGTACAATCATTCTCCAACTAGGACCATGGGTTTCTGTAGTTGCATTTATAATATGTTTGCCCCCACCAATTGGCAAATGCAATGAACTCAAAGCATTGATTTTTAATAAATGGGATACACGAGTATCTTTGAATGCAGCCCATTCTAGCTTTCCTTCTTTATCTGCTTTCACTAATACAGCAGTTGCTTTTTTTACTGCTTCCATTACAGCATCTGTAATAGTTTCTTTTTTGTTAGTTGTCTTTATATTATCTGCAAAAGAATAAAGACTATCTCTTTTAATACTTTCTAATAAGGTAATTTCATCTGGCCACCCTAAACCAGTAGTAGCCCCAGAAAACTCATCTGCCCAAATGGTGGTTTCTAAACTATCCCAAATTGTATTAAAAACAGTTGCTCCCTTTTCATTGACATCACTGATTAAATTCCAAGAACTCAATATATTGATGTACTTTTTTTCATCAGCGGTTAAAGTAGTTTGATCAATATATTTAAGCAAGACAGGTCTTGCCATTTCTGCAAAAACATTGTAGTTATCCATTTGAAGACGCTGAATATCTTGTGCAGTTGCATTGGTTAATTCAGTCAACTTTCGATTGATGATTACGCCACGATAAACGGGAAAATTACTTGCTGCCCCCAAATAATAAGGATAGGTTTGATCCGTTGATTTTTGATTCGCACTACTTACAAAACCACGTTCGGGGTTTTTAATCATTGGATTTTCATCGGTAGGTATAAAACCTTGCCATGCATAGGAACTATCTTGACCAGGTAATATAAAATCTCCCTGCCTGAACCATCTTGCTACAAAATTAGCCTGTTGCTTCAAAGCAATATCCCCAGTTTTAGAAGCAAATGCGAAATTCTGTCCTGTACTATTCCAGTGTGAAATAGCTTCTAAATAATCATCATAATTTTTGGCATGATTCAACTTATAAAAAGCCAATAGCCCACTTCCACCATCATGTGCAGTCCATCTTAAGGCTAAATTTTTACCTCCAGAACCACTGTTTTTAAAATTGTGGTCATACATAGTAGGACCCAATACCGTTATAGCAATATTTTCTTGTACAGTTGCACTGTCTTTGACTTTAATGGTTTCAATTCTTTTTTCTGCCTTTACCCATTGGCCTTTAAACCAATACTCGTTCAAAGTAGTATCCTTAAACTTCATATCATAATAGTCTAACACATCTCTACCAGCATTGGTAACGCCCCAAGCAATACTATCGTTGAATCCAATGATTACAGCAGGAGATCCTGGAAAACTTGCTCCATAAGTACGATGTGTTGGTGTAGAAATTTGAACCTCATACCAAAGTGAAGGTAAGTTTAAGCCTAAGTGTGGATCGTTGGCAAGGATGGGTCTACCAGACTTGGTTTTTGATCCCCCTACAACCCAGTTATTACTTCCATTGCTTTTATTAGGAACAAATGGAGCCAAAGCTGTTGAACTGCCAGCCGTATCCCCTAAATAAGCTGTTTGTACATCTGCAGGTGCAACGGGCTTTATTGCAGGCTTTGCGTACACAGTACCACGAGGAATTATTGGGTCTAAAGAATCTTGCACATCGGTAAACAATAAATTAAAATCTTTATAACTAAAATAGTTGCGGGCATTGCTCATTTGTAAATCTGTCACTGCCCCTCTACCTGTTAAGTCATAAGACATAAACATTTGAAACAAATAAGTCTTTAATGAAGTCCATGCTTCGGGTTTGTAATCGAGCAATTTATATTCAAAAGGAATTTGCTCTGGCTTCAATTGTGCTATATAAGCATTTACTCCTTTTGCGTAAGAATCAATTGCAGATTGCATTTCAGGATTATTTTTCTCTACATAAGCCTTTGTTCTTTCGGCACCATATACCATTCCTAGTCTTCTAAAAAATTTATCGGTACCAATTCGCTCTTTACCTACAATTTCACTTAAACGACCTGCAGCAACATGGGTCTGAAACTCCATCTGCCAAAGTCTAAACTTAGCATGTAAAAATCCTTGAACATAATAAGCATCATTGTCTTGATCTGCATAAATATGCGGTACCAATCGATCGTCTATATATACTTCTACTTTACCAGCCAGTCCTTCTAATTTAATATTGTCATTGTAATCGGCATCAGCTGGTTCTGCATTTTGCCAAAACCCGTGTTGGGGTGATAAAAAATACCCTAATCTTGGGGTTTTACTTCCACCAACAGCTAGTTGGGTATTAAATAAATGAACAGCACCCCAGGTTAATAGGGCCGACGCAAGCAATGGTACAATCCTCATAGCAAATATTTAAAGACTCAAAATAAGCAAATTAGTTCAGAAGCTTTCTTGTTAGCGCGCTTCCATGATCAAGAATTTTTTCCCTTTAATTTTTTCGTCACGAACCCCTTTCAATAAGGATGGAATCTTGTTTTTCTTAACAGCCACAAAACAGTTATGATCTTTTACCATGATCAAACCCAATTCTTCTTTTGTTAACTTCCCTTTTTGAATAAACAAGCCAACAATATCTACTTTATTCAATTTATCCTTTTTACCTCCGTTCAAATACACCGTACCCCATTCAGACGCAGCTGGCGGAGGAGCATGTAATTTCAAACTAAAAGAAGGAGGTGTTTCTTGTAAATAATTGGGTAGGGTTTCATCTTCGTGCAAAATCATATACACATTCCCCTTGCTGTTCATTCTAGAAGTTCGGCCATTGCGATGGGTAAATTCTGCGTTGGTAGAGGGTAAATGATAGTGTACAATATGATCAATATCCGGGATGTCTAATCCCCTAGCAGCTAAATCAGTGGCAATTAAATATTGAGCAGTGCCATTTCGAAATTTGATCAAAGCTTGCTCTCTTTGCATTTGCTCCATTCCCCCATGAAAAATGGTATTAGGAATTCCTAGTTCGGCTAATAAACTGCCCGTTCTTTCCACTGCTTCTCGATGATTGCAAAAAATAAGTACAGCTGTATTGCCTAAAGTACACAACAAATCATAGAGCGTATTCACTTTATCTTTTTCCGGAGACCATACTGTATGCATTTCAACTGTAGGTGCTTCATCACGACCATTCAAAAAGTTCAATACAACCAATTGCTTGGGTTCGGCAAATGCAGGAATAGCAATAGATGCAGTAGCAGATACAAATACTTTTTGCACTTCGGGTTTTAAAGCCTTTGTAATATATTCCATGTCTTCTTCAAAGCCCAAAGCCAAGGATTTATCAAACTCGTCAAAAATGTATAACCGTATTCCTTTTGGATCAAAAGTTCTTCTTTTAAGGTGATCGGCAATTCTGCCAGGGGTTCCCACCAATAATGCAGGAGGCTCTACCAAACTATTGATTTCAGTAGGCATATCATGCCCTCCATAGGAACAAATAATTTTATACCCGGTTTGCATGGCTTTCCAAACCTGTTCAATTTGAATGGCCAATTCTCTTGAGGGAGTTAACACCAAAGCTTGCACCAGCTTTCCTTTCGGATTCAAATGTTCTAACAATGGTATTAAAAAAGCAAGGGTTTTTCCAGATCCAGTTGGTGATAGCAACAACACATTCTTATGGTGTATAATGTTACTCACTGCCTCTTCTTGCATTTCATTCAAAGCAGCAATCCCTAAATTTTGAAGCGTTTGTTTACTATCGTTTAGTTTAGTCATAATTAAAATTTCAAAAACACATACCCTTTGTTAACATAGGTAGTAACAGTGGTTATAGCAGAAAGCACTGTTTCAAATTCAGGTGCAAGTGTAGCTGGGTCTACTTTCCGTTTAAATAAGGTTTGCCCACAAACATATAAGGGAATGCCAGCATTTTTAATAGCAGTAAATAAAGGAAGATTGGGATTATCTACCCCAAATTTTTGTTTATAGGTTTCATTATTTACAATAAAAGGCACTGCACCACCGTGAACTACTGCCACCACTTTTAGCTTCTTCGGATTAACGCCACCTGCCACATGCAGATTGGCAATACGGGCAATATTTTCAAAAAACTCACTGATTTCCTTAGGGTTTGCAGAAGGGCTAGTAATATCAACCAATACTTTGTACTCTCCCTTTTTATCCATTATTTCTATTGCGAAAGGCACTTCAGTTACCGGTCCATAAACAGGAATTAAGGGATGAACAACTTTTTGTGCGTTCACAAAAAAGCAACCAAATAGAAAAGTAAAAACGATCAATAAATGCTTCATACAATTGATTTATTCTAAGGTACGCTATTTACCAAACTTCTTCTTCAAAGCTTGTAAAGCATCGGTAACATTTAAATTGCTCAAATCTTCTTCTTTCTTTATTGGTTGATTAGAGCGCTTATATTGATTAAAGTCTTTTCGTCCTCCAATACCCGCTGTGGGAGCCGCTTCTGTTTGTTTGATAGAGAGCGCAATTCGCTTGCGGCTTAAATCTACCTCTAATACTTTAACCTGTACCTTTTGCCCCAATTTTAATGCCTCACTAGGATCGGAAATATATCGATTGGCAATTTCGCTCACATGAACCAATCCATCTTGCTTAACACCAATATCTATGAACGCACCAAACCTAGTTAAATTGGTAACTACGCCAGGCAATATCAATCCTACCGTTACTTCTTCCATAGAGTAGATATTGGCAAACTCAAATTGCTCTAATTCAGATCTAGGATCAAGGCCAGGCTTTTGCAACTCTTTAATAATATCATTCAATGCTAATACCCCAATTTGATCATTCACATATTTCTGGGTATTAATTGATTTTAATAGTGATTCATTACCAATCAATGCTTCAAGACTGGTTCCTAAATCGGTGGCCATTTTTTCAACAATCGGATATGCTTCAGGATGCACGGAACTTGAATCTAAGGGATGTTTTGCTTTTGGAATGCGTAAAAATCCAGCGCATTGCTCAAAAGCTTTGGCACCCAACCTTGGCACTTTTAATAATTCATTTCTGCTAGAAAAAGAACCCAATGTTTTTCTTTGTTTGATGATATTTTCTGCTACCGATTCATTGATACCACTTACATAACTTAGTAGTTGTTTACTAGCGGTGTTCAAATTAACCCCTACGGTATTTACACAACTCACAACCGTTTGGTCTAGTTTTTCTTTTAGTCTAAACTGATTAACATCATGCTGATACTGGCCTACCCCAATACTTTTGGGGTCAATTTTTACCAACTCTGCTAAAGGATCCATTAATCTTCGGCCAATACTTACTGAACCTCTAACGGTAATATCATAATCAGGAAATTCTTCCCTCGCAATTTCAGACGCAGAATAAACAGAAGCACCATCTTCATTCACTAAAAATACGGGCAAGCCTAGATTCATTTTTTTAATAAACTGCTCCGTTTCTCTGCCCGCAGTTCCATCCCCTATGGCGAATACTTGTATATTGAATTGCTTAACTAACTGTTTGATTTTGTATTCGCTATCATATACCTTATTGGCTTCATGCACATAAATCAAATCGGTAGTAAGCAATTCACCTGATTCATCTAAACAAACCACTTTACAACCCGTTCTATAACCAGGGTCAATAGCCAATACCCGCTTAGATCCTAAAGGAGCACTTAACAATAATTGACGAAGATTTTCGGCGAAAACATTGATGGCTTCTTCATCTGCTTTTTGTTTTAATGCAGTTCTACACTCCGTTTCTAAACTGGGTTGCAATAATCTTCGGTAAGCGTCTTTAACTGCTTTTTTTATATGGGCA
>QLAH01000426.1_pt1 | contig 22594 bp, 8 predicted proteins | sample 4693081 | NCBI WGS metagenome assembly QLAH01 (sample SAMN09425401, study PRJNA476045) | Lake water metagenome, whole genome shotgun sequencing project.
ATATTTTAGAACCTATTTCACTTTTTATTTTAAATTTTAATCCATTTCTTTTTTTTTTTTAATGTTTTCTTATTTTTTTTTGCAAGGTGAAATGGCTGAGTGGTTGAAAGCAGCTGTCTTGAAAACAGTTATATGATTTTTCATATCGAGAGTTCGAATCTCTCTTTCGCCTTGGGATAAATGTAACTTTTGATATGTCTTCTTAACTCAATTGGATAGAGTGTTAGCCTTCTAAGCTAGCAGTTATAGGTTCAAGTCCTATAGAATACATATTATTTAAAAAGGTACATTCATCTCTAAATTTTAAGAAACCGTTAAATTTATTTTTTAATAGTTAAACTCCTCCACCACCTTTAACCATGAGGTAGAGCAGGAGGTAGCTCATTGGTCTCATAAGCCAAAGGTCGTAAGTTCGAGTCTTACCCTCGCTATTTAGAAATGCAAATTTCTAAAGAGTAGGTTAGGGTTTAATGTATTTAATTTATATTTATTTTAAAATATATAAAAATAACACTAAATAAACAAGCCATGAAATTAATTTCAATTCTACTTAAATTTTTCATTTATATTATTACAAAATTTGTGTCTCAAACCTTAAGGTTAAGCACAGTAAAAAAAATAGAAGATCTACAGAGTTCACTAATTTCAAAAGAGCAATCAAATAATCGTAAAAAATTCATTAGTTATTTAATCAATTTATTTTTGAAATTATCCTCTCATTATAATTTGTTTGCAACACTTAAGGTTCTACCCTCTTCTTTAAAAATAGTATCCACCTCAGTTAAACCCAAAGATAATATTTATTTGTTTAGGTTGCTTTGTTTTTTCTTAAGAGTAAATATTAATAAAGATGCAGAATTTCTAATTTTGAAATCTTTAAATTTGGGTACTGAACATTTTGATAAAAATACAAACGGACAGCAGGCCTTCGAACACCTTTCATCTGTCACTAGCCAGTTTAGCCAGCGTTCTGCCATACCTCAAGTATCTTCCTTAGAAAATAATTCAATTTTAAAATCCACAAACCAGATTTTTACAAGCCCCGAAACTATTTTATCTTCGAATCGAGTTTCAATTTCACAACCTATAGAAAGTGCTTTTGTTAATAATAAGAAAACTGCATTTGATTTTTTGACATCTGAATCCTCTACTCGTATAAATTTTAATGCTTTGAAAAGTTTGTATGATTATCTAAAAATGTTTGATGATGTCTCTAAATTGACTGACTTAAGCGAATCTGCTTATCCAAAAAAGTTAGCTAAAATAAAGAAAAAGGAACGTATTCCTAAGAATTTTAGAGGAGGTAATTTAGAAAAAACAAGTTTAAAGAACATTTATATAAGTCAAAATACTAAAGATGGTTTGAAGCGGGATTTTAATACTTTAAAACAATTGGAGTTTTTATTAAAAAATCGTAAATTATTGGAAGATCGCCGAATGAAAATTGAAGATTTAGAACTAACAAATGAAGTAAAAAGAGTTATGTTTAGTAATTATAACACAACAGGTTCATATGGTCCAGATTCAACTATTTATACTTCTGATTTATATAGCAAAAACCGACTTGTTACTGTTCGTCGTGTTCAACTTGCACAAAATAATTTGCCAATTCAAGATTTACACACTTTTAATCAAAAAGTTGGTTTTTCTAATTTTAATCTCTCTCAAAATGAAGAATGGGAAAATTCGGCAGATGTTCCTCTTGGAGGCTGGTCTACTGGGCAAGCATATTTTATAAATCCATTTTTGGTTTTTGGTTTCATTATTTACTCGTTTTTAGAATTAAGTATTTTAGTATATTTGATGTCTTTTTTTTTTGGCAATCCTTATGATACTTTTCTTTTTTTTATAAAATACCCACTTGTCTATTTCTATGATAATTTATCTTTTTTTCCAACAGCCAATTTTTTTTTTTCAGCAATTATTTTTTGGTTTGTAATAATTTTTACGTTTTCGGTTCATTTATTTGAATTAATCGACGAAGAACGTTTTGATCCTCCTCGATTATCTTGGTTATTTAATCTTACAAAAGATTTTATCTATATGTTTATGATGTTATGGTGTGCAGTCTTTTGTATTTTTGAACTTATTTTTTTTTTTGACCTTTTAATCTCTAGAGTTTTTTTTATTGGTTTACCTGGATATCCTAATTTGTTTTCAATTCTGTTTCTTTTTTTTTATGATGTCTTTTATATATTGGGTTCAACTGATTATTTTTCATTTTATCTAAAAAGTTTTGTTCATTTAGATATTAAGTTTCCCTCATTTTATTTCAGTGATTATTCGCCTTTTGTCTATCGATATCCTTTAGTGCAACCTTATTTTTTTGGTAATCCTTATTTAGATCGTCCAAATTTTTTTCTTTGGCTTTCTGATTCTGTTTTAAATTTCGTTTCTGGTGAAAGTCAAAAAAGGTTTTTTTTTACAATGGAAAATAAAGTGGTTTTTCAGCGCGAACTTATACAGGATATTAGGAAATATAATTATGTTCGTAAAAATCTTTTAGATTTAAAAATTTTAGGTCAATTGCATATGCGGGGTTGGAATGGTTTTAATTATAGATTGGATTTACAAACTTTTTCTCAACCTATTTTTCCATCGGAGCAGATGATTTATTTTGATTGGAGATTAAAAAATACTCATTCAAATGGAATGTATAGTCGCCTTCTTTCTCAAATTGGTTTTGGTTATGACGGTAATAATAATAATTTGGTAAAAAAAATTAAACTTTTTCGTGGCCGTCAGTTAAGCTCTCGTTATGGTTATTTACGTTATTTAAAAGAGGTTTTAAATGGAGAAATGTCTAATACTTCAGATTGGTATGTAACTAGTTCTGCTAAAAAACGTAAATTATTTAAACGGTTGTCGCATTTACCTGAAGGTATACGAAAATCAAAAAGGCGTCAAAAAAAGGCTGTTCATTCTTTTTTTTTTAATCCTGCTAACTCAAAATTTAGTATGTTATTAAAAGAAAATAAACGGGTAAATACTAAAGCTGATCGTAATTTTAGATTTTCACATCGTTTTAAAAAAATTTGGTCTTTTTTACCAGGTAATAATATGCCTCGAAATTATTTTCGATTTAAACCTTTTATCTCTGTTAACAAATTTTTGAGTTTTGTGGACTCGAATTATTCTAAAAATCGTTCCCATTTAAAAACTCAAAATTTAGTTAAAGTTCGAAATTTGTCCATTGGCAAATATTCTCTTCGCAATTTAAATTTAAATAAACCGGAAGTACTGTTTCCTAATACCGTAATTAACGATAGGGAAGATGCTATAAAATCTAAAAATTTTTTTAAAGATTGGAAAAATGTAAAAAAAATTAATGTTTCTAGTCATAAAAAAATATTGGGAGGAAGTTCTACTAAATCTGAAATTTTTAGATCATTTTCGCCATTTTCCTTAAATCAATCAAATTTTATTTCAGATCAAAAAGTTAAATCTTCAAAAGTTAATGATTTATCGTTGCGTTCGTCTGATTATTTCACGAAAAGGCGCCGTAACAAATTAAAATTGAAAAATTCATTTTATGCGCGTTCACCAATTTATAGTAGACGTTTAAAAAATCGTAGATTAGATTTATCAGCAATTCCTAATTTCCCTTTTCGTGTTACCAAGAAATATAAATTCGTTTCAAAAATTTTTCAAAATTTGCCCCCTCATTATTTTCTAAAACCTACTGCAATGTTTACAACTTTTTCGAAGATTCAAAATTTTAATTCTTCTAATAAGATTATGTTTATTGGGTCAAAATTTTTTATTCCATTATCAATTAATTCTGGTTCAACATATAATCTTAGTCCCCTATTTATGGGTTTCGGAAAATTGTTAACTTTTTCTTCCCCTATAAAACTTTTTTCATATGATTATTATTATGCTCAAAATCATAATTTTGTCTTTTCTTTGCTAGAAAATTACTTAAAGCAGAATCAGTTTCGAACGATTTTGACTTCTTCTGCTAGATTTAAGCATCCTCTTAATGGGGGTTTTCGACATAATTTGGATTTTATGTATCCAATGTTATCTGAATTACGTATAAAAGAAAAAATTTTTCCAGTTGATTTTTTGTATAATTCTTTTTCTTTTAAAAATTATAAACATTTTCAGCTAGATCCTTATGAATCGATACGGAATTCCTATTTTTCTAAAGGTTCTTGTTATTTTCTAGATGCAAGATTACAAAATTGGTTAAATTTTAATAATGTAATTTGGAATGATTATTTTCATTTTTTTTTTAATCGTTCTTTTAAAACCGAGGGTAATGGTGTGAAGTTCAACCTCATGTCATATAATCCTATACAGGGTCCAGCTTCTTATAAATTATTTATTGATTCTCCTACTTTGCAAACACCTCGTGTTGGTCATTATTTTTATAATTATATTTCTTGGCTACAATATAAATTTAAATGGTTATTGTATCCAACTTCTACCTATAAACGTTTTGATTCATTCAGGTTTAATCATCAGCATTCTAATAAAAAGTTTTATTTTACTTCCTTATTAAAATTTTATCAACTAAATTTGTTTAGGTGGCAACAAACAGCACAAATTTTTCAATGGAATCAAATTCAGTCAAAAAATTTTTTGCTTCATTTATTTTTTCATAAATATAAAATATTATCTCAATTGAAAAATTTTGTTTATCCTAGTAGCTCGGGGCAATCTTCTAATTTTGATTCGTATTCAGCTTTAAATTCTAATAAATTATTCTTTGTTGACTCTTTCAATGTTAATTTTTTTCATATTAATAATAATAATAATCTAGATTCTGAAAATTTAAATACAGTTTTAAAAAGCTCCCATAATAATTCACAATTATATATTCCATCTTTTACTTCGTTGGATTTTAGATTTTTTCAACATGCAACTGATCTTCGTAGATGGAAGGCCTTACAAACTTCTTTTATTCGGGATTGGAAATTTGAAAAATATATTCGTTATTTAGGTCCTGTGCTGTATAGGGATGATGTTTCTTCGCTCATGGGTTTTTTTGCACCTTTTGAATATCGAAATCAAATTATTACCAGTCGTATGCGTAATGATTCTCTTCGATTTTCAATTTTTTTTCCTAAAAAGGTCATTGATGAACAATTTTCGAATTCTACTAAAAGATTAGCATTTCCTCCTAATAAATTTCGTCGTAAAGTTTCTTCAAAATTTTTTAAACAATTGTCGATATCCAAACCTATGTATTATGCTTATGTGATAAATAAACCATTTTTATCTGACAGCTCAAATTATTCTTTCTTTTCGAAAAAAGGGAAAAAAATTATATATGGTTTATACCCAACTCTTCAGCGTTTTAATATTAGCTCTAATTTTAATTTATTTTCTGGCGATTCTTATTCGAATTTAATTGATGATTCTTCTTTTCATGAAATAAATACTAAAAAAAAAAAATTATTAAAAGATAAAGATTTCTGGTTTTCTCGTATTTATGAATTACAGGAAATACGTAATCGTATATCAAATAATATATTAACTGTTAATTCTCAAAAAGAACCAAAAATACAAAAATTTCGAGTTTTATTAGATCAATTGGGTAAACCTCTTGACATTCAAATTCCTACTAGCTTGCCTAGATTACAATTATTAAATTATAATACTGAAAATCGTTTAAATTTTATTGATTTAAATTTTAAAAAAAATGTCTTTGATTCTTCAAATGATCTAAATATCGGGAAAAAAAAATCTCCAGCATTAACTGTTTTACCTCATCTGTATCCAGATGTTTTTATGCGTTTTGGGGGCTCAAAAGCTTCTTCACATCGTTGGCATATGGGGCAATCTTGGTTAAAATTTGTTGTTGCAAGTCAAAATGTTAGTGTTTTTCCAATTTCAGATACTAGAAACCAACTTTATCCGCCAAGTCAAACAAGAGTAAAAAATTTTTCGGATGATATCGTAACCTCTTCAATAAGTTCAAAGGGCTTCTCACGTAATCCATATCAAAATCGATATAATATGACGCCTGAAATTAGAGATAAACATGGTTATTTTAATTTTGGGTTATCCGGAATAGGTAGATTACCTCGCTTGAATCGTTCATTTTTTCACATGTTATTTTTTAGAAATAAATTAGACGATTTCAGAAAGTTGAAAATACAATTTTTGAAGCTTTATTTAATGTCTTTGCCTTTATTTCATAGTACTGATTTTTCTTCAAATTCTAGTTTTAAAATTTTTTGGTCTTTTTTTACTGGATTAGATTCATCTAAATATGATATATTTAATTTTCGATATAATTTATTTTTCACGTCATTTAATTCATATAGACTCAATTTTAATTTTTCAAATTTTATATATCATCCGTTTCTTGGAACATTAGTTGCATATTATTCTCCATTACTTTTTGTGAATAATGAAGTTTTAATTTTACAAGATCAATATTTGACTTTAAAATCGTTTGAAAAATTTAAAATTTTTCAAAACTTAAATTTTAACAAATTTGCAAATTTTAATAATTATTTAAGTTTATCTTCTCTGAATTTTAACAATGATAAATTTTTTGTTTCTTCTTTTTGGACAGAAATTTTAAATAGTTTTTTTAATTTCTTTTCTAAAACAATTAATAACTTTTTCATAAATTTATCTTTTAAACTTTTCAATTGTTTTTTTTTAAATTATCAATTATTACTCTCAAAAAATAATACATATTTAACTTTTTTTGTTTTTGATGATACAAAACCTTTTGATTCATCTGAATTTTCTATTTTTTCAAAATTTGATCACTTAAAATATTTTAACAAATTTGTTGATTATTTACCATTTTACAAGACTGGCTTTTTATTGTCTGATTTTGATATTTATCAATCACGTTTATTCTATGGCTCGTTTCGTTCAAAATTGCATTGGTATCACTTTCCAGTGCAATATTATATGTCTTTTCAATATTTTTTATCATCTAATTTTTTATCTTTTTTATTCGATTTCTTAGATTTAAGTTTGAAGCTATCCACGAAAAATGTTTCATCCATTTTTTTATCTTCCGTGAATCATCGTTCTATTAACTTTTTAAATGTTTCTAATACAATTAATTCTGTTAATTTTAATATGAGTAATAATGAAAAATATATTATTGATTTAAATTCTAATTTCTTTTCTAGTTTTTCTTTTATATATTCGAATTTTTTTAAATTTAATTCAAATTCTTTTGTAATCTCTGTCACCAACCGTTTTAATGACCTAAACTTTATAAAAAATTTATTTTCTTATAATATTACTGAATCCAATTCTTTGAGGAAATTTGTTACTTATAATCCGTTTTTTTTAGTTCCAGATTGTTTTTTACCATTTTCTAAGTTAAATACCCGAACTTCTTTTTTCCATTCACAAAAAACAAATTTAATTGATGATATAGAATTTTTTTCAGAAAATTTATTTAAAAGTGCAGTATCACTAGACGGTTCCGGTAGGTATAATCGACCTAAAGCTACTTCACAAACTTTGGATAAAATTTTTACTTATAGAGAATATGAGAAATATCGTCATGAACATCATCGTCAACGATTTCGTGGTATAACACCTCATTGGGTTCAAAATACATTCAAAAATAGAACAAATTTTAGATATTTTTATCGTTCCTCAGATAAACGCAAACGAGTTATGACTCGTGTTCTTTTAAATAGAATGTTTCAATATGTAAAACAAAGTCGCTCTCGGTTTTCGCCACGACGTTTAAATAGAATTTCTTTTTATAATCATTTTAATGATGTCAATTTTTTAAAGGATTTGTTAACAAGTGATTCATTAAAATATAAACATGCCGCAAGTTCTTCTGATTCTTTACATTTTGATAAATCTTCTCTATATCATGATAAATTTGTTAATTCTTCGAAATTTGATAAAAGTTATTCTGCTTTAAAACGTAAAAGGGTTAATTTTATTGATTCCTTATTCAATGAGTATGTGACTCCCGTTTCTACTAGTATACGAAGAGAGGATCAGTTTTTGAAACATAAAAAATTTTTAAAACAGTATGCGCATAATGATTTTACATTTTCTTCTTTCTTTGAAATGCATGATATCAAAGACTTTGAGGATGGTCCAAAATTTCCGTATTGGTATGGTTCTAAAAAAAAGAATGATAAATATTTGAATTCTCAAGTTTTTATGAAGTTAAATAATTCTAATAAAAATTTAACTAATACTTTTTTTAAATTAAACACTTTCTTTAATTTTCGTAATTTTACTCCAAAATCATATAAAAATTTACGTTTAATTACTGAAAGTGGTTTTTACAGAAATGGTGGTAATTTTATTAATGTTAAGAATTTTCCTGATTTTAATAGTTTTTTCACATCGCCAACGTCTTATAGTGTCAAAAAAAAAGATGGTTTTTTTACTGGAGAGCGTTATGTTCGTCAAGCATCTGGTGCTTATGATCCAAAAGTTGATTATCCTCCTATGCGCCAGTCTCTTAAACAAAGCATGATTGAACCTTTTTATCGAACGAGTCCTCGTTATTTACGCACTTTGCGTTCCCGAAGACATATAGCTCACTTTTTAAATTCTAATACAATTGGAGGCTCTCATTCTCGCAGCGTTAAAAATCCTCATATGAATCCAAATATTTTGGTTTCCGAATTAAAAAGAAAAAAAAGGAGAAAATTTAAACGGAAACATCCTTATAAATATCCTGTAAATTTGAAACGTTTTATTCGACCTTTTTCAAAAGTTATTATGTCTATTCCTTATTTATATTCAAGATGGTTTACTCAAAATCCACGTTTAAGCATGTCGGTCGACAATGAACTGTTGAGAATTTTTTCAAATAATAGTTATGATGAATTTAACTATATTTGTACTCAATCTTTGATCCTATTAAAGCGTAAAATAATGTTTAATATAATTAATTTAAAATTAATTTCTCATAAACATAAAATTTTATATTTTTCTGATTTAATAGGTCAATCATCGCATAATACGTTGTCTATTGATTCTAATTTTATATATCTTTGGGTCAAAAAATTCTTTTTTATTTCCAATAATTTTTTTTTTTATTTTGAGGTTTTTTTAAATTATTTAAAATCTGGGTCGTTTTTTTTAGATTTATATAAATTTCGAAATCGAGTTTCATCTCTTTTTTTTCAAAATGAGTTTTTTTTCGTTCGATTGTTATATAATCCATTGATTAGTCGTTTTAAACATGAATCAACGGTTTCAAGTGATTTGATTTTTTTCGAAGATTTTTATTATAAGCAATCCTCAAAAAGGGTCTTGTCTCAAATTGCTTTTTCAAGTCATTCATTGGGGGGTTGGAATAATCCATTAGGGTTGTCTGGTCAATATATACCAGGACTGAATTTTTATTCAAAAAACGCTATTCATTTTAATTTTAATTATCAATATCCAGATTTTTTTAGCGGCCGTTATTTTTCTCCTGAAATTTTATTAGATAATAATTTAGTCAGACAAAATTTAAATATATTTGACCGTAATTATTTATTCAATGAATTTTTTGTTAGTCCGAATTATAGGAAGTCTTGGCATTTTTTATCATTTCGTATTTCTGCCCCTTTATCTCCGTTTTTAGAATATGAACGACCACATCATTTAATTTTTCAAAAAAACATCAAATCAAAGATACATAGGTTGCCTTTAAGTTCAGTAAGAAGAGTAAAAAATATTTATCCTAATTATTTAAAAAGTTTTTTTTCAACATTGAATGTTGAAAGTGTTAATAGTGTTGGTCATGATGTCACTTTGCCTTTGAAAATGAAGTTTTTGAATGCAAATTTAAAATTTCACGACCCCTTCTATAGACGGTTTTTAAATGATTTTTCAAAAAATGTTTCTTTATCTCCATTAATAGATTCTTTTTCTAAATCTTTAGAAAAGAAACAATTAAAAGTTATTTCTGCTTTTCATAATCGTATTAATTTATCATCCCTTGTGAATAAAAGACGTTTTGGTCTTCGTAAACAGCTATGGTCACCTTTCCGTTATAATTTTTATTATAAATTTAATTGGAAAACATTTTTGCATAAATATAATAATAATGATTTTTTAGGATTTCGACATTATAAGTTGAATCCTTATTTTGATATATATAGTGGCTCTATATCACGATCTTTTAAGTTACGGGCACTTCAGCATTTAATTATTTCTCAAATACCGCGTTTTGAGATAGATGCTAGACGTAATATTCCGTTAAATATGCCTTCTAAAGATTTTCTACTTCTTTTTTTTTTGTATTTTAATAATGTTAATAAAAATTTTGTAGACAATGGATATAATTCATTTGGAAATAAAATTTTTCGATACGTTAATCGTAAAGCTTTCTTATTTAGCCCAACGCATTTCCTAGAGGGTAATCGAAAAAATTTTTTTGGTTTTTGGAAGTTTTATGATCGAACTTTAAAAACTAAGAGTATAAATAATTCTAAGTTAAATTCTTCTTTGTTTATTAATACGAAATCAAAGTATAGCTTAAAATTACCAAAATATAATTCAGCTGGCGTTGTTATTTCAGATTTAAAAAAGAAAAAAACAAAGGTTAATTCGTCATTTTTAAAATCATCAATGTTTACTAATTTCAGATCTATTACTCGAACTAAAAATCGATCTGCCTCGTTTTTTTATTTTGTTAAGATTAAACGTAATTTAAAGAATTATTTTAAAGTTTGTTTTATTAAAGTGAATCGTTTTTTTATGTTTCGAATAAAAAATGTTCTTAATTATTTAATCGGTTTTAATTTTACTAATTTGAATCAAAAAAAATCTTTTTTAAAGCGTTTTGTTTCTTCTAAATTTCAAAATTCAAGTTCTTATAAATCTTTTTATCTTCAAACTACACAATTAAGTGAGGAATTATCGTTTTTTTTTATTTTAAGAAAAGGAACAACAATTCTTAATCCTGCTTACCGTTCTCCTGTTCCTGTGTACATTTATTGGCTTTATAATAAATTACCTTTTTTTACTTTTCATAATTCTTTTTACAATTACTCTTCTCTTATGCGCAAATATTTTCTTTTTCCTATTTTTGGTCGTCAAAGTCTTCAAATAACTCGACTTCCTTTAGGTCACTATTATCCGAATTTGACTAGACATATTGCACCATTTGAATATTTACAGGATGTGGTCAGACCGTATTTTCTTATTTCGAGAATTTTTAGTATAAATACTTTATATAACCTAAAGAAATCCCGAGAGCGGTCTTTGAATCCTCATTCATGGTTATCCTTTGATATATTTTCACGTATACGACCTTCATTTCGACCTTTTTTGCATAAATTTTCAAAAAAATTGATGTTTTCGCGTTATATGCCTTCTTCAGGTATTCCCTCTTATAATACTTTTATAAAAACGCATACTCCACGAGATAGTTTTTTTGAACGTCATCCATATATTTCGTTCTCTATTGGTTTAAAATCTAATAATCAATTGGTTTCATCAGAAAGTATGTATAAAGAAATAAGAAAAAGAAGTAATATGTTAGATTTTTCTCGTCGTCATTTAAAATTTTTAAATCCATTAAATTTTTCTCAGGATAATGCTGTTTTCAGGAAGAAAAAAAAGAAAATCTTGTTTCACGATTTTAATAAAAGAAGACTTAAAAAATATAGGTTTTTTAATGATAAAATTTTTAAATTTAAAGATCGAAATACGAGGAGGACGAGAGTTTATCGTGGTTCTTTTTTTTTTTTGCGTAAAATGGCACGTCATTTTTTGGCTACTAAACCTTATCAATTTGATATAGATCCTAAAATGAATAAGTTTAAAGCGCCTCTTAAACTTCATTTTGGAACTTTATTTTTAAAACATTTTCGGCATTTCAATGGGTTGATGGTATTAAATAAAAAGAAAAGTTTTTTAGGTACTCTACCGCTACGTTATCGTTTTAATAGTTTATTAAAAAATGCTAATTATTACTCTTATATGACAAGTCCAAAAAGAAAGCGTCGTTTTCTTAATATTTTTCTTATTAGACCTTATAACATTTTATTAAAATTCCTTAGAATTGATAATTATCCTTTTAAAAGTTTTAATTTTTTAAGCAATGTTTTATTAAAATATGGTTCATTAAATTTAAATAATGAACAAAGATTACGTAGTTTTTACCAACCAAATTTAAAGGTCTTTTTTGATTTCAATGCTTACAAACAACGTTACAATCTAGGATTATTATTTCGTGGTTTATCCTTTGAAAGTGATTTTCAATTTTTTTTGTTTAGAAAGTCTAAATTGACCAATTTTCAAACTTCAAACGAAAGTATTTCTAGTTTTTTAAATTTGTCAGTTTATGATTATTTTAACTTGTTGACTGTTAAGGAGGATTTACAAAAAGGATTTATTATGGATTCAAAATTTTCTCATTTATTTTTTTTACTAGAAAAAGTGTTTTTTAAACTTAATCCGATTTATTTAATTTTATTGTTTGTTGATTTTTATTTAGGATTATTTTACTCATTATTTTATATGATTACACAATTATATTTTTTTGATCTTTCTTTTTTTGTTAATTTTTTTCAAATTTATGATCAAAATTCTATTTATTATTTAAAAAAACGTCCAATTTTTCAACTTTTATTCCATTTAGCTTTTCTAACTGAGTACTTAAAATTTTCTTGGTTGTTTAGTTGGAAGTTTTTAATTTTTAATTTTGATTATTATCCTTATTATTTTATTTTCTTTGCTACATTAATTATATTTAGGTTGATTTCATTTAACATAACACGTAACAAAATGTCTTCGCCTTTTATTGTTCCTTATACATATCGATTTTCCGATTTCAAATTAAATCCACATAGTGGTTGGTTTGATGATGCTTGGAGTGAGATTAAGTTCGAAGCCCTTAATAGATTAAATAATTTGAATTCCGCTGATTCATTTAATCTTTCTCAAGATTATTTATTAAAATTTGATGATATTAAAATAATGAAAAGACGTTACAATTTAGAAAATGAAAAACGTAATTTTTTTCAAACAGATGATGAAAACGATGATCCAGCCAAACGTATTGATTTATCAAAATATGAACGTGCTTCTCGTACCAATGTCCTTTTTCAAAAACCTTTAGCAAATTTTCCTCTTAAACGTTTAGTTTCGAAACTATGGTTACCTTCTTTTTTGATACCATCTATCAGTCACAAAAATTCTGATAAAATGAAACTTTTAGATATTGATAATAATTCAAAATTTAATGATCAGTTCGATCGTTCAATTTTTAAATTTGACATTAATTCTTCTTTAACAGGGGATAAAGAGGATAATTTGAATTTAAAGAATCGCTCAGTTTTGTCTCTTTTTTTTTTGCGTCAACAATTATTTCTCCTTTTTTCTGGTAAACTTTCATTCCTAAAGTTTTTGAATTCTTTTAATTTAGGTTTAAATAGGTTTTCTGCGGATCAAGGTAAAGCTAGTCCACATTTTATTAATAATTATAATATTGACGATTTTAGTGAAGAATTCAGTCGTCTTTTTCTTACTCAAGATTCGCAATTATTTTATTTTTCTAATCAAGATTTAAAAAAAAAACGTATGTTTGCTGATGATGAAAACATTCATTTTTATAGAAAACCGGGCTCAATTCTCAATTCTGAATTATTGGCTCGTAAGCAGGGTAGTGAGAATGAACAGTTGTATTATGTAGTTGAGTTTCCGGGTCGATATAACAATACATATTTGAATGCTTTTTCTCGTTTGCATGCAGTGCGAAACATGAATTCAAATTCTCCTTATTATGGTTTTTTTACTTTTTCGAAAAATGCAAAATTACCGACAACTTTTGAAGAATTTCTAACTTTCTGTTCTGTCGATAATTCTAAAAATCAAAATAATTTTCCTGGATTTTCTGATAATCCTCAAGGTTTATTATTACAGCCTAATTTAGATAGAATGAGACAATTGTGGACAGTTTTTCAATATGTTACAAAATATGAATATAATATGTTTAATGATTTTGATTTTCAAGATACGCAATTAATTGATGTTATTTCAAGATTAGGTCAAAAAAATCGTTATACTATTTTTGATAATTTAAAGTTCTGGTTCAATAAAGCGTCAGTAGATGCTACTGATTTAAATTATTTAAATCGTCGTTTTTTTTTTAATGTGCCTGGCCTTTCTAATAAGGAAGTTAAAATGTATGGTAGAATTGAGAAAGATGAAGAGGACAGAGATGATGAATTTTCTGGGGTTCCTAATGAACATCTACAAACTGTTACACCAATGTATTCTATCCTTTATATATTTTATATTTATCTTGTTTTTTTTGTTTTTTTTCTTTTTCTTACTTTCTTATTTTGTTTTATATTCTTGTTTTTTTTTTCATTTTACAATTATGTTTTTTCATTTTTATAGAAATTTGCTCCATTTTTTTCTTTTATTTATAAAAGAAGTTTTAAGGTTTTTAAATTTGTATATATTTAGAAAATGTTTAAATTTTAAATTAAGTTTCAATTTGTTTTTTTTTTCTTTTCCATTGTGGTCTGATGAGATCACATATTATTTTTTTTCTCTATTTTATGATTTATTTTTTTTCTCAAATTTAATAAATTTTGATTTTTTCTTTTTACCTCATTATTTATTTTTTATTTTTTTTTCTTTTGTTCAAGCTTATGTTGGAAATTTTATTTTTAGTTTCTATTTTTTTGTTCTTTTTTCGTTTGGAATTTTTTTATTAAGTTATTTGTTTTTTATAAGTTTTCTTTTTATTTTTATTTCTTTAGCTATGAATTTCTATGATTTTATTTTTAAATCTAAAATAGCAGGTCTTTTTTTTCTTTCACGAGATTTTTTGGCCGTAGAAGATGAGGATCTATGGGTTTGTTCTAATATGTTTTATTTTGATAACCAGGTTATCGAATCTAAAGATTTTAAAATTCCACTAACAAGTGACGATATTGAAGTTTTTTCAACAATTATCCGTATGTTTTTTGATATTCCTTTTAAAAGTTCAGAATATTACATTTTTTCTAATCAATTATTTCTTTTTAAATCTGATTTTCTTAAACATTTAAATCGCAAAAGAGATGATGGTATAAATATTTTGGATGAATTATATGCTAAAGCCAATTTATCAAAACAGTTATCCTCTAAACTATCTAATTTTTTTTCTCCATTTTTAGTCAAAGACAACTCAAGTTATTCAAAGGGTAATAATAAGAATAATGTGAAACAATTATTGAATTCTAAAATTTTTTATCCTTCATTTTTTAATTTTCTTCTTCATTTGATGAATTTCTATATTCCTAGTCTTAAATCGAATAAATTAGAGAAATTAAAAGAAGACAAATTGAAACATCAATATCGTAAATTTAGAAAAAAATTTTCTATGAAAAAAAGTTTTACATTTAGGAAGTTCAATTTTTCTAATTCTGTAAATCCTTTATCCGCAAAAATTTCAATTCAACAAAAAATTGACAATAAATCCAATTTTATTAACCTAAAAAATCGTAAGACTTTTTTAGAACAATATTTTTTGATTAAAAATAGTTTGGAGTTTTTTTCGTCTTCTCAAAAATTTTCAATTTCGGCGTTTTCTTATTTTAGAAATCAGACGTTATATAATGAATTAAATAATAAAGTGAAGTTGCAACGTTTTAGACGTTTTTTTTGGATTTCTTTTCCGTTTTATATTTTAGAAATTTATAATTTATTTCTTCTTTCTTTTTTTAATTCAAAACTTTTAGTTGTTTTTTATAGTTTTTATAAATCTTTACTCTCAAAATTTTTATATATTTTATTTTGGTTATTCGGTGATGATTTTCCGTCTGATATCAATCCACTTTTTGAATATAAAGTTTCTAATTATAATCCAAATGTTAAATTGCAAAAATTAAACGATAATTTTTTTAATTTTATAAAAACTAAAAGCCCAGATTTTCAATTTATTTCAAAAATTTTTCAATCTTTTTTAAATTTTGATGGTTATTTCATTAAGTTAGATGAAGATGAAAGTAATGATTTAAAAATCAAGAAAAGTAATGATTTTAATTTTATAGTTAAACCAGACAGTTTAATTGATGATTTACAGATTATTTTAGACTCAAATGGTCAGATCAGTTCACGTACGCGCAAATCATTGCAAAAGCTAAAAAAAGAGCTTTCTGAAGAAAGAGAGGATCGCTTTTTAAATTTTTTAAATCGAAAATCTGGAACTGTTGAAAAACAAAAGTTAATTTTTGGGAATAAATATTATTTTTCTAATAAATATAATTCTAAATCTTCTTTTTATCATCCCAAAATTGAACTTTTGGATTTTTATAAATTATTAGAGTATTTTTATTTTGTTTTAACAAACGACATAAATTTTTATGAAAATGCTCAGTTTAACGCGAAAGTGGAGATTCTTAAACAAAAATATGGTCAGGCTATCGTTAATGATTTGTTGGATAGTAAGGATCATAAACAAGCTAAAAAAGTAAGTGTTCAACTTCATGTTGTTGATCATATTTTAAAAGATCAAATTATTGAGTCATCTGATTCTTTTCAATTTTCTAATGTTACTGATACTATCGTTAACGATAATTTTTTAAAAAAAGAATTTGATATGAAAAATTCTTTTAAATCTAAGCGTAAAACTGTTTCTAGGTTAACTGTTGATAATTTTGTTGATGACTTAATTTTATCTTATAAATATCGTTTCAGAAAATAAATTTTATGTCTCATATCTTAAACCTTTCTTTTTTTAATATCGAATTTTTTTTTTGTTTTAATATAATCTTGTTGACATTGTTTTTAATGGGTAAGGGTTTAAATTTGAAATTACGAAAATTTTCCGTTCTTAATTTAAAAGAACAATTTGTACTTACGGTAAATATTCAAACTGTAAATTTTTTATTTTTTTTATTCTTTTTACTTTTTATTGTTATTATTTCATTATTTAATAAACGTTTTTTTTTTTTTGATCTAAGTTTTTTTAATGATAATTTTATATTAATAGATAAATTTTTAGCATTATTTTCGACATTTTTTGTTCTTTTTTTATCTAATTCTTATTTTAAATTAGAATCAATTCTAAAGTCGTTTGAATATTTTTTGATAATTTCTCTGAGTTTGTTAGGAATGTTTTTTTTAATATCATCTAATGATTTTTTATCTCTTTATCTTTCGGTTGAATTTCAGAGTCTTGCTTTATATGTTTTGGCTGCTTTTAAGCAAAATTCTTTATTTTCTATAGAAGCAGGTTTAAAATATTTTATTTTGGGAACGTTTTCATCAGGGTTACTTTTATTTGGTGCTTCTATTCTTTATGGTTTTACTGGTACTTTAAATTTTAATGAGTTAGATTTAATTTTTCAGTTTAATAATGTTTTTAAAGATGATTATTTGTTTAAACTTGGGTTATTGTTTTTTTTTTCTTCCTTGATGTTTAAATTCACTGCTGCACCATTCCATATGTGGGCACCAGATGTTTATCACGGATCCCCAACTATAGTTACTTTTTTTTTTCTCTTACGCCAAAAATTATTTTTCTTGGATTATTTATTCGTTTAGTTTTATTAGTTTTTTCACCTTTTGAAGTTTTTTTTCGATTTATCTTCTTCCTTTCGGGTTTTTTTTCTTTGTTAATAGGTTCTCTTGCGAGTATTTATCAGATAAAATTGAAACGTTTGTTAGCATATAGTTCTATTTCTAATATTGGTTACATTCTAATGGCCCTTTCATGTGCACAAGTTGAGGCTTTGACATCTGCATTCTTATTTTTTTTTGTTTATATTTTCACAACTGCAAGCATTTTTTCTGTTATTTTAGGTGTTAGATATTTTCATAATAATATAAAAATTAAAAATATTTTTGAATTAATGGGATTATTGAATTTTAATTTCTCTATAGCGTTAATTTTCATTATTAATTTATTTTCTCTTCTTGGTCTTCCACCTCTTTCGGGTTTCATTGCAAAATTTTTCTTATTCTTGTCAGCTTTAGGTTCTGAATTCTATTTTTTTTTATATTTAAGTATTCTCGGAAGTATTTTTTCTGCTGTTATTTACTTACGAATGATTCGTTTAGTTTTATTTAATAAATTTAATAATATTTTTTTTTATAAACCAATGGAGTCCTCTTATTCTATTTCATTAGCTTTTTTAGTATTGATAAATGTTATTTTTCTTTTTTATCCAAGTGAAATATTTAAAGTTTTTTATTCTTCTATTATAAATTTTTTTAAAACTGATTTTTGTGTAAATTTTATTTTTTAGATTATTTTTTCTTATTTTAGTAGCTCAATCGGTAGAGCAACTGACTGTTAATCAGGAGGTTATTGGTTCAAGTCCAATCTAAAACGGTTTAAAATAAAAGGGATGGCCGAGTGGACAATGGCATCAGACTGTAAATCTGCAGCATTAACGTGCTTCGTAGGTTCGAATCCTACTCTCTGCACCAATATTCGTTTTTTATTTTGTAGTTTATTAAATTTTCAATTAAACAATTATATATATATTTTTTTAAAATGTCTGATATTTCCATTTCTAAATATAAAGGTTCAGGAGTTTTTCATGAAGAAAATTTTTCGCTAATTGATTTGACTTTAGAGCAATTAGTCGAATCAAATTTTCATATAGGAGCTCGCTTAAGTAAATTTGAGAAAATTAATTTTACTTTTATTTTTTCTAAACGATTTGATCTTTTGGTTTTAAATTTAACATATAGTTTGTATAATTTAAGGTTAGCAGTTTATTTTTTAACAATAATGGTTTCACGTCGAGGTAAAGTTTTATTTTTTGATAATCACGAGCAAACTCATGATCTTATTCAATTTATTGGAACAACTTCACGACAGTATTTTATTAACAAAAAATGGATAGCAGGCCTTCTAACAAATTTTAAAAATTTTTATCCAGCTGTTTTTACTGGTGTGTCACGTCATTTTAGATTTTCAGAGAATAAATATGCGGGTATGCGATATATTCATCGTCCTCCAAATGTATCTTGTTTACTAAATATTTCAAGAGGCTCTTCTGCTTTTCTTGAAAACTTTCGATTAGGTATTCCGACGATTGCTCTGGTAAATTCTGATAATAATACAGCAGGAGTTTCATTTCCTATTTTCTCTAATAATAATTCTTTTTATACTTTTGATTGTTTTTTATCAATATTGCGTTCTGCTATATTTAATGGTTATAAAGATGAAATTTATAAATTTTACAGAAAATCTTTGAAACGTATTTTGAAGACTCGTTTTATCACTTTTAGAAAAAAAGCATTAATTAAAGGTTCTATATTTTTATTTGTTCGTCATTTCTTTGTTAAATTATTTTTTGTCCATAAGGATTTATTTTATTACTTTTTCCTTTATCTGTTTAATAATATGCAGAAACAGCCGTTTAAAGATATTATTTGTATTTTTTTAAGGGATTTAACTTATTTTTATGACCGCGTAGTTGTTAGTGCTCCTACTTATTCTTTATATTCTTTATCTACCTCAAAATTTAGTTTTAATCATTTTAATTCTGTTGATAATCTCACTTTTTCAGATTACAATCGTTTTTTAAAAGCATTATTAGAAATTTTTTTATCTCCGGAGTTTCCAAGATTTTTTTTTAATTTCTATTCTTCACTTGGACCCGTTTTCGTTTCTTTGTTTTCAAAATTTCTTTTTTCGCCGGATCTTCGTAATTTTAACATTTCATTTTTTTCATCTAAATTATCAACCTTTTTTTATGATTTTAATTTTGCTTTCTCGTTACTAAAGAAGTGGTTTTCTTCTTATTCGAAATCTTCTTTTTTTATAGATTGTCACTTTCCTCATGAGTTTTTTCCTTTTTTGATTTATCCTAATATTGAACCATTTTCTTTATGTTCAATACCTTACAGATTTTTGACTTATAATCATAGAAGCTTATTGTTTCCTCTTATACGTTCATTTAAATTTCTAAATTTGAATTCCTTGTCGTATTTATATCGTGATTTTCGAAAAGATTTTTGGTTTAAGGTTTTTAAATTTTCTAAAAATTTTAAAAAATCTTATCGTATTATTGATAAAAGACTTAAGTTTTTAATACTATTGTGGCGTTCTTTATATTCTAAAAAACGAAAATTTTTGACTTTTTATGATCTTAAAAAATCTAAGTATATAAATTTTTCTAAAAAATATGTTTTTAAAAATAGAAATAAAAACTTTTTTAAAATGCGATTTTTCACGGGTGTTACTGTAAAGGAATTAATCAGACGACAACATTTAAGAGAATCTTTTAATAATGCTTTTTTAAAATACTTTGATGAAGAATTCGAAGATACTCCTTTTCCTTTTAATAATGAATTTTTTTTTTTGCAAATGGCTTTTGGTAATATTTTTTTGACTCGCGAAGCCGAAAGAAATAAAATTCTTGCTGATAAAAGAAATTCATCCGTTACTGTTGTTCAAGAACGAAATCTTTATTTAAAAGTTGTTTTGAAAACACGTTCTAGTCGTTTCCTTCTTTATTTCCCATATTTTGTAGATATTTTTATGAAACTTAAAAAAATAAGATAATGTCAAAACGTCTTATTAAAAAATACAAATTATTAAAATTTTATCAAGAAGATTTATGGGGTAAATTGGCTGTAAGATTATCATTTAAGAAAGTAAAAATAAATCGATTGTTTCACGATATTTTTCAAGAAAAAAATGCATTCAGAAAAGATTTGTTAAAGGAGAGGGATAGATTGAAAAAAAAATTTCTTGTTGATGAACCTTTTTCATCTGATCTTCAAAGACGTAAACGAAATAGCTTATTTCGTTCAGCTTTTCAGGAATTTGTTAAAAATTTACGTAAAATATATTTTAGAGCTTCCTTTAATTTTAGAACTGACAAAGGAAAACCAAAAAGAAAAACGCGTAGGTTATCAAATTTTGCTAAACGATTAAAAAATCGACATAAATTGAGACGATTTTCAACTGAATCTTTGAATGTTCGTCAATTTCGTAATTATGTTCGTAAGGCTCGTAAAACTAATGCAGTTTTTATTCAATTTTTTCGTTCATTAGAAACTCGAATTGATACATTGGTTTTTCGTCTTAATTTTGCGAAAACTGCTGGTGAAGCACGTCAATTAGTTAATCATCGTAATTTCTTAATTAATGGACAGTCTGTAGGTTTTTCTTCAGAGTCTATTAATATGTTTGATGTTTTTAGTGTTAAAGATAAAAGTCTTTTTTATAAAAAATCCCTTGATTTATTTAGAAGAAATTTAATTTTATTTAGTTTACCTTCATATTTAGAGGTAAATTTTCGAATTATGTCAGCTGTTATTTATATGTGGCCTATTTCATCTAAGGTACCTTATACTCGCAAAATAGATGCGAGATCTCTGGTTTCTGGTGGTCCAAAGGATGGTCGTTAAAATTTTTATTTAAAAAATTTTTATATGTCGAAATACAAATATAATACTAATTTTTTAGATTCATATTGTCTTTATTCAATGCGTTTACAAGTATACCGAAGATATCAAAAGCCTATTTATAAAATAGTTATTACTAATTCAAATAATAGAATAGTTAAAACTTTAGGTTATTATAATCCTTTTAAAATTAAGTTCCGAACAACTTATAAGTCGTTACCCCAGCCAATGTTTTTTGGGAAAGTTATAGCTCTTGATCGATTGAATACTTTGATTTGGTTGCGTAAGGGTGTTATTCCTTCTTCTCCTTTTTTATGTTTTTTACTTTATGACATGGGTTTGCTAAAAACACAATCGTCTTCTTCAATTGATTCAAATTTTTTAAATTTTAGAAAACGTATTCACAAATTTTTACCTCTTTTAATAGATGAATTATTACAATATTAGTTTACAAAAAAACTTGTTTAACTTTGCTATCCCTCGTTTTTTGATTTTAGAAAAACTTAATTTGCGTATTTCACCTGCTCCAGGTGATTTAGTTTCGATTCGTTATTTTGAACGTATTCCAGGTCGTGTTTCGGTTTTTAGGACTTTTAGTTGCTATGGTCTATGTGTTTCACGCAAACGTTCAGGTCTTACAAGTAGTTTTATAATAAGAAATAGTTTTAAGCGTAATAGTATTGAATTAAGATTTTTTTTACATTCTCCTTTAATTGCCCGTATTGCATGTTACGATGCAAAAAGGCGGCGTTATTCAAAAGCTAAATTGTATTATTTAAGAGTTAAAAAAATAGCCAAAAGTCGTTTTCGTTTTGAAAACTTTAAAAATGTTCTTTTGTAAATTTTAAAACTTTTTTAATAATACGCATGTAGCTCAACTGGTAGAGCAACGGTCTTTTAAACCGGAGGTCCTGGGTTCAAGTCCCAGCATGGCGAGTTAATTTTGGTTTATTTACTCGTGTATTGGTGGTTATAATGGATTATTCTTAAAATTTATTATTTATTATATATATATTTTTTTTTTAACATTTTTATTCTTTTAAATGGAACAAGTAATTTTAGTTGCTGCTAAATCGATAGGTGCAGGTTTAGCAACCATAGCTCTTGCAGGAGTTGGTGCTGGTATTGGAGTTCTTTTTGCAGGTTATTGTGTTGGTTTCTCTCGAAATCCTAATGTAAAAGCTGATTTATTTGGTATTGTCATTCTAGGTTTTGCATTGACTGAAGCTATTGGTCTTTTTGCTCTTATGATGGCTTTTTTGCTATTATTTACATAATTTATTAATTTCTTTTTCCATAACTCAGTGGTTAGAGTGCTCCTTTG
>QLAH01000427.1_pt1 | contig 22593 bp, 16 predicted proteins | sample 4693081 | NCBI WGS metagenome assembly QLAH01 (sample SAMN09425401, study PRJNA476045) | Lake water metagenome, whole genome shotgun sequencing project.
ATTAGAAGGATTGGGTTGATGCGCTACTGGATCTAATTCATAAGCATATTGCTTGATGCACTTTTTTGTTTTAGTATCAAATGCAAAAAAACGAATCATGGCTTTATTGGGCTGCAAATCTGCCCTAGGTCCATCTTCCTGAAGCGGCTCTTCTACATTGAGCATGAGTGTACGATATTGGTCTGCATAACTCATTCCTTCTAATACCCCATTTTGTCTGGGGCCTTTTTCTATTAAACTCATATAGAGATTGGCTGGCATTTGTAAGCTGTCTTTCCATGCTCCGTTTGTATCAATAAAATAAACTGCTGGATTAATCAAAATGCTTTCCTTCGGTCTAATGGATCGCTCTCCTTCACTGCTCCACACCAATTGATTGATCCCTGGATGATAGCGCATGCTTTCCGGATCAGGCGTTTGAGTAGGATCGGTTTTTGCGCTTGGATATGTTTTACCCTTATTGTCTTGCAAAAATGCGCGGCTGATAAAAGCCACGGTATCAATCTTATTGTTTTTAATGGCAATAGTGGCTGTATAAAATCGTGCTGGATTAATCGCTGAACGATCATCGCTAATTAAGTAAAACTGATCTTTTTTTACATCATAATCAATAGACGACAAACCTCCTACGGTGGTTTGCATAAACTGAAAATTATTGGGAATGGTATAAGTATCTAAGTATTCTAAGCTAGCGGTTTCAATTGGCTTCTCTACTCTAATTTGCTTTATACTCTTACAGGAAACAGTACTAAAAAAAAACAGAAGAAGGGTTGGTATAATATATTTCATACAATAGTATTATAAGCGATTGACCTTTGCGTATTGGACCACCATTGCAGTGTTTTTTAAATTAAGTTTTCGAAGAATATTTCTACGATGGGTATTAATGGTTAATACACTTAAATTAATAGTGTCGGCTATTTCCTGACTAGTAAGTCCTTTACTAATTAATGCAATAATTTCTTTTTCTCTTTTGCTTAGACCTCCATCTTGGTCTGTTAATTTTGAATCCATTTCTTCTCCCCACATATAAACATTGTTTCCCGATACAACTTGCTCTATGGTTTGAATTAATTCGTCGGAGGAAAGATTTTTAATGATATACCCTTTAACACCCAATAAACTGCATTGGTGCATAATGTCGCTGTCATTCTCCATGCTCAAAATAATAATAGCCGCATTAGGGTATTTATGCAATATTTTTTGGGCTACTTCATATCCATTTCCGTCTGGGAAATGATAGTCCAATAAAAAAATGTCTGGCCTTCTATCTTCATATAACTGAAAGGCATCCTTTGCAGTAAAGGCTTCTCCAACCCAATTGATCCATTCTTGGTCTTTTAAAACGCTCTTTATGCCTTGCGCAAAAATTTTATGATCGTCGGCTATCGCAACTTTAGTTCTATTTAGCATTAAATGGGGTTTTCGATCCAACAATTTCAATTACAATACTAGTCCCTTTTGTGTTTGAATCTATCAAAATTTTTCCATTTAGGTATTCTACTCGGTATTTGATGTTTTTCAGACCAATCCCTTCAGATTGGTTAGGAATAAACCCAACACCATTATCTTCTACCAACAAAGTAATTATATCGTTATTTTTTTCTTCCCACAAAGAAATGTACACTTCAGTTGCTTGGGCATGTTTTTTCACGTTGTGAATTAACTCCGATACAATTCTATATAATCCTGCTTCAACAGCCAATGGAAACCTTGTTGTGAGGGAACAATCAAAATAGGTTTTAAACTCATTAGATAAATTCCACCTAGCAACAGTTTTTTCCAAAATAGCCACCAATCCTTTTTCTGGGAGGTTTACAGGCATTAAGTCGTGTGCTATATTTCTAAGATCTTCAATTGCTTCTGATAATTGATTATCTAGCCAATGTTGATTATTGGGCTCTTGCTTTAGCTTGTTGAAAGCACCTATTCGAATACTACCCAATAAACCCCCTAATCCATCATGTAATTCACGGGCAAGCCTAGACCGTTCTTCTTCCTGTGTTTGTATAAGTCTATCTGCGTATTGGCTTCTTTCTAAATCTAGTTGCTGCTGGGCTTGTTCTCTTTCTCTCTTATAATAATTGTATCGTTGTGTCAAGCCAAAAGAAAGTATTGTACTATTAGCTAAAATTCCAATAGCAGATCCATATTTATTAATAAAGAAAACCCAGCTGTCTTGTACATGGTATTGTGATAAAATAATCAAGATGCTAAAAATAGCATGGGCCATAAATGCTGCTAAATAAAATAGGGAAATTGCTTTTGCGTTTTTATAGCTTTTGAAAATGAAAAACATTACTGTTAACATCGAAAGCAACCACAAAATATTAGCAACACTAAGCGTTATATACCTAATCCATTCGTTGGCTATTGATAAATTGCTAGGTATAATTATACCTAATAATAAAATCAGTAATAATTGCAGTACCCTGGTAAAATTGTTGTATAATGGCTTTCTTTCATTTGGGGCAAAATATCTTCTACTTAATTCAAGAAGTAAAATAAATGAAGTAGTACTAAAGATTGGTCTTGCTTTACTGGCCATATCGGGATGGTTGGGCCATAAATACTGGAAACCTAGACCCCAATTAGATATAACCCAAAGAGCCGCAGAACTCACAAAAAGTATATAAAATAAATGAATATTATCCTGAAGTGAAACCCATAAAAATAAATTCAGTAAAACCAGAAAAATCATCCAACCAACAAAAATTCCGTATGCCATTTTTTGATCGGATAAGTATTGTATCATATCTTTTTCTTCCACAAATCTTATAGGAAGATCTAAAGATTCCCCTTTTTTATCTACCTCAATTAATATTGCTTGGGTATGATTCGGAATTTTAAACCAAAAATCAGGATCATTTAACTCACGTTGTTTGAATTTAAAATAATCGCCTGATTGAAAACTAAGGTTCAGTAAATTATTTTTAATTGCATAAATATTGATATTATTGATATGCGGGTTTGCAATTTGCAAATAATTCACTTCTGGTTGATTGGTCCTGATATAGACCCACCATTTAAATTGAGTAAATCCAGGATTAAAATAACCATTTCGAATGCTATCTTTTTTTAGGAATAGTGCGTCAAGGGCTTTTTCGGGTGTATAATTAGCCTCATCCGCTAAAACATATATAATCGGTTCTTGATAATTTTCTTTTGCTTGTGTAATGGTATAAATCCAATATACTAATCCAGTAAAAAAAAATAAGCTGAAAATGATGGCAATGGGCTTGTTGCTTCTTTTCATACTGTTGAAATAAAGTATTGAATTTATTTACAAATCATTTTAGAAATAGGGGGGGATGAATACTTTCCCAATTGGTAGACTGCTGATAGTATTTTGCAGCTAATAATATTGCTGCCTCATTATAAAGATTTCCAATGAAGCTAATGCTAGTAGGCAATCCAGATCTTTTATCGAACCCCGAAGGAGTACATACTACAGGTTGACCGGTTAAATTGGTAATTGCAGATTGATTTCCACTTCCTCTTGTTGGGCAAATAAGTACATCAATTTGTTCAAGTGCTGCATGAACTTTTTGCTGTAATTGATAACGCATTCGATTGGCGTTTACATATTCAACCGCAGGAACTAATCTGGATACCCTAAAACTATTGGGCCAATCAAAAGGTCCCTGTCTTGATAATTCATCATCAATATTAAATCGGGTTAAATCATCAAAAGCAGCTGCAGATTCTGCACTTATAATCACATCCATCATATTGGCTTTATAAACCGCAGTATCTGGAAACTCAATAGGAATTAATTCAACACCCATTTGTTTAAATGATTCCAAAACCTTCCATTCATTTCTTGATGTGTCTTTAATTAAATCAAAATAGTTTTTTGCAAACCCAATTCTCAGCTTTTTTATATCACCCTCTGGTTGATAATTAAAAGGAATATTCACTGCAGAAAGGTCTTGTCCATCTGTTCCATGAATAAAACTAAATACTATTGCCGCGTCTTCAGCAGATCTACAGATGGGTCCTATCTTATCTAAGCTCCAGCTTAAAGCCATTGCGCCTGTTCTACTGATTCTTCCAAATGTTGGCCTTAATCCAGTTGCTCCACAAGTAGAGGACGGAGATATGATTGATCCCCATGTTTCAGTTCCTATTGCAAATGGTACCAAGCCAGCAACGGTTGCTGAAGCTGAACCTGCAGATGAACCAGATGAACCTGTTCTAAGATTCCATGGGTTTTTAGTTCTGCCTCCATACCAGTAATCTCCCATTGCCAGTGCGCCTAATGTAAACTTAGCAACCAATACAGCACCAGCTTCTTGTAAGCGATTATATACATAAGCATCTTCCTCAATTACCTGATCTTTATAAGGTGTTGCGCCCCAAGTGGTTTTTGTTCCTTTTACCGAAAACAAGTCTTTTAACCCATAGGGTATGCCATGTAAGGGACCTCGGTATTTTCCTGCTGCAATTTCAGCGTCTGCACTCTTAGCTTGTTCTAAAGCCAACGATTCGGTAATTGATATAACACACTGTAAGCTATCTGCATGCTGTTTAATACGATCAATAAAAAACCTAGTTAGTTCTACAGAACTTATTTTTTTGTTCTTGATTAACATGGACAAGTCTGCAATACTATAAAAAGCTAATTCAGCTTTATTATCGGGCAATTGAACCTTCTTATTAAACTTCCATTTAATCTGCTGTTGTTTACTATTAATTTGTAACCCAGGTACCATTGGATTTTGCCATAAACTCATGGGAATGGCATTATTCACTTTGATTTTGTGCATATCCTTATATACACTTAGATTGTCTTTAATGCCAGCGTACATTGTATCCACTTCTTTCTTAGTAAATTGCAAATCAAATAACTTAGCAGCCGATACAATATCTTGTTTCTGTATCGTGTCTTGTGCACTAGATTGTAATCCTAATAAGAGGGCAACAAAAAATGAAATTTTTTTCATAAATATAGATTCGAATTATTCTGCTTGATTTTGGGCAAAAGTGTTTCCTTGAAAAGGATCTCCTGTTTCAAATCCTTTTTTAAACCAATACATTCTTTGTTTTGATGTGCCGTGTGTAAAGGCATCGGGTACAATATATCCTTGTTGCTGTTGCTGAAGCCGATCATCTCCAATAGCATTGGCCGCATTTAAAGCGGCTTCAATATCACCTTGCTCTAAAATATTTCTAAGCTTATTAGCATGATGGGCCCAAACACCCGCAAGAAAATCAGCTTGTAATTCTAGTTTTACAGATAATTGGTTGTACTCTTTTTCAGATAGTTTGGATTTCATTTGTTGAACAGCAGCCGCGGTTCCGTTTAATTGTTGGATATGATGGCCTACTTCATGGGCAATTACATAAGCCATAGCAAATTCTCCGGGGGCATTAAACCGTTCTGATAATTCTTTAAAAAAAGAGAGATCAATATATACTTTTTTGTCGGCTGGACAATAAAACGGCCCGGAAGCATCGCTAGCAAAACCACATCCAGACTGGGTTTGTTGAGTAAACAGTACTAATTTGGGGGCCTCATATATTTCACCTCTTTCATAGTAGATAGAGTCCCAAACATCCTCGGTATATGCCAATACCACTTTCGTAAAGGAAGCCAATTTTTCGTCTTCTGTGCTTGTGGTTTTTGTAGAAACCTGCGGGGTTTGTTGTATTACTTGGTTTACTACCACGGCAGGGTCTCCACCTAATAAAATATATAGTAATCCAATAATAATGGTACCTATCCCACCGCCTGCAATTAATCCAGAACCACCGCCTCTGCGATATTCTACATTATTACTTTCTCTATTGCCCATCCAACGCATAACTACAAATTAACAATAAAGGATAGCTTGAACAACTATTTAATTGGATTTCTGCATAGCACAATAGTTCTTGCAGCAATAACAATAAAACACAAAACGAATAAGCCAAGTATTCCAAAAAAGAAATTCAATATCATTCCAATGATTAATAGAAAAAAAGGAAAACCCATGAATAATATTCCAAACAAAACAGAGTCGTAAAATACCGTATTCTTTGTTTTGATTTTTACGAGTTGATCAATGGGCTTGAATAGGGGTTGGTGAAGATAGTACCCAATTGAAGAAATAAATTGTATCCAAACGGTGTGATTAATATTGGCCGAGACGGGTTGTTTAATTAATGGTTCAAGCGCTTGCCTTATTTGGTTATTAAAATAATTCATGTTTTTGGCACGCTCTTGAAAAGGAAACATACTATTTGATTCAATTGGTTCACCAATAATCACTTGAACTGTTTTGGCCCAAGCATTAAATTGATCATAAGCAATTCCTATAGGAAGTATTTTCAAAGCCGTGTTTCCTTGGTAATCCAAAGCTATTCTTGCAGCTCCTTTTTTAAAGGGTTGAAGTTGATTGGTTAATAAACAAATTCCTTCAATGAAAATTAAAACGATTCCCCCCTTTTCTAATATTTTTTGAGACTGATTAAATGCATATTCATTGAGGTATAAATTTTCCTTTCCTTCACTTAATCTATAAATGGGGATCATATTTAATAAACGCAAAAAAAAACGATGATGATTTTTTTTAAAGGCATCGCCTCTTGCTAAAAAATGAATTGGGTTTTTAAAAAAAGCCCCAATAATGATTGCGTCTAAAAATGAATTAGGGTGGTTGGCTACAATTAAGATAGGTCCCTTTAATTGTAAATTATTTCTATGATGTATATAAATTTTTCTACAGAAAAAAGAGAGTGCAATTCGAATAAAGGGTTTAATAATTTCGTATATCAACGATTACCTTTTTGGGGGTCCGGTATAAGTAAAACTACCATTATAAGTATTGGTAAAATTGGTCAGTTCTATATTCATTACAATTGTATAGTTTCCTTCTCTGTCAATAGGAACCTCAAAATTAGAACTAAATATTTTTTTAGGATTTACCATTACATCAAACTTATGGTCTAATACTTGTCTACCGTTTATATCAAATACGGTATAAACCAATGATCCTTGTTGAACGTCTCTTAAATTATTAATAAATTGAACCTTATATTTTACTGGGTTTTTTCTACTAAACCTTGCTTTAGTATTGTAAGGTGCAATCTTAACAACCACTTCTGCCTTCGCTTTCGATTGCTGTGAATAAACAGTTGTTCCAATAACCAACAATAAAATGATTAACAGCGATACTCTTTTTATGAATAGGTTTTTTAACATTTTTGTATGTTTATAATTCGGCCACTATTGATACAGCACCGCCGGTTCCTTTACCGGTATTCCTTCCGCTTACATCAGTAAAAATATTAAAAAAGATTTGATGATGTTGACCAATTCTTCTTCCATATCCTGCGGTAATTCTAAAAAAACTAAATTGTCTATTTAAAAAGAGGTTGTTTGGATTAAATAAGGTTTGCGAACTGGTAGACTTGATTGTTGACAATTGAAAAGTGAGTTTATTGTCTTGATCCAAAGGAATTCCTAATAAAGCATCGCCAAATATTTGTGTAGGGCCTTCTGGGCTAAAGAACTGACGAATACCCAAATTAATATCAAAATAAGTATTAGAAAACCTTTCCCCATTAGAACCAGAATAAGACAATTTTACTTCACCCCCTACTTGTTGAAAACCAGTAAAAGGAACTTTATTGGCAAAATTAGAATAGAGCGGAACTATTATAGAACCAGTTACGGTTAAAAACTTAGTGTAGTCAAATGTGTTTAATAAATATGACAAACCAAAAGTAGCATCCCCTAAACTAGCATTGGATTGTAGAAGGCCTGTTTCTTGTTTTCTTTGAATTACGTATGAAACATTACCCACAAAATCCAATCTTTCACCAATACCAATTCCACCGTACAATCCAAAAAAGTGAGAAGTAAATCTGCCCGCATTAGAATAAGCAAAATAATTTCCGTTTCCATCCCAATACCCCTTTGCCATGTATAAGTTATAGGAGGGTACCAATAAATATTTACCTCTTCCTATCGGAAAACCAGCATAGGAGTTATTACATACAAGTACAATAATGATTAGCGCAATAATTTTTTTCATCCAAATTTTTTTTAAATAACTCATAGAATTTTTTTCATCCAAAAAATTTCATACCCATAATAGGTCTTATCCATTCCATTTTCATCCAAACTCATGTATATATTTCTATTATCAATTCTAATTTGATTATACAAAGCGATAGCTGCTTGAGGTGGACTAAAAGTGTTTTTTTGATTATGACCAAATAATACCCGGCAACGAATATTTGAAGCAAAATTAACTGGATCAAAATATTCCCAATTTTTAAATAATCCTTCCTCGTTTAATCTATTTCGCGGATTTCTTAAATAGGTTTGAAAATTAGTTACGGGCCAAGGTATAACTTTTTGAGTACCTGCCATATAAAAGAGCGTTCTCATATCGGTATAAACCGGTCTCTCAATAATACATCCTTGCGGTCTATTATCCAATGATGCAACAACAGCCGATAAAGCTCCACCCTGACCAGCACCCTTTACAATAACTTTTTTCAAATCTAATTTTAAATACTCGTGTCGATAAATAAAATCTAAGCCCCTCAGTGCATCCATATAAACTGATCGATAGATATATTTATTGCGATCATTTAAATTGATAATATTAAAAGTGTTAAAATCGGCATTGGTATTGTCTTTACTGTTTCCGTGTCCCCTAACATTTAGTCTGAAAACGGCCATATCGGTTTTCAGTGAGTCGGGTCTGAGGTCTTGTAAATAATCGGGTAATTCATAAATGACCGAGAATTTTCCTTTACGTTTTGGAACAGACAACCAACCCCGAATAGTTTGAAATTCAACAGATTGGAATTCTACCAAAAAGACATCTACGTCTCTTGTGCTTTGGTCTCCCCTTCTGGTAACCCTGAATTTTGGATCAATATTGATGAGTTCTCTGCGTGCATCATCCCAAAATTGATCAAAGTCTGCTGGTCTGTTAACAGTTGAATATACTTTCTCGGGGTCAACTGCATAGCCAAAACTGAGCGTATCTATATAATCATTTGCTGATACCATTAAAAAGAATTGATAAAAACCGGGTTTAGTTTTATCATTTTCAAGAAATAAGTCTTTGTTATAACCCCTTTTGGCATCAATGGTAAAAACAATATCTTCTGAAAAAACCTCTTCCCCCTTGTAATTATATACTTTGGCTTTAATAGAACCCCTTACTTTTTCGTTTGTATTGTTTTTGAATTTAAGGTTATAACCAATTTTGTCATCGTTTCTAAAAATGGCTTCTTTTTTGAAAGGCTTTATATCGTATTCGATTCCTTTTTGTGCATAGATAGCCCCACCGAATATACAAGCCGTTAAAATAAGGCATTGCAGAATACGGCCGCTCAGGAAAGAATAACTGGGTACCTTTGCGTTCATTTGCAAAAATGAATTAAAATTTAGGGCGCCAAAGAGCCACCAAGTGTTTGATAAACGCCTAAATGGGGGTGAATATTATCTAAGTAGAGATTAATTTAATACAAAAGCCCCGGCCTTTGCAGACCAGGGCAATTTACTAACCCATCTAAAAAGCGATTTATTGTTCAGTTGCTTCAGCCGGAGTTTCGGCCACCACAATTAACTTAGCCCTAATTTTTGCTTCAATTTCGTTAGATAATTCAGGATTATCATGTAACAAAGTTTTAACTGACTCTCTTCCCTGACCCAGCTTGTTACTCTCATAGCTAAACCAAGATCCACTTTTTTGAACGATTCCCATTTCTACGCCCATATCAATAATTTCACCCACTTTGCTAATACCTTCACAAAAAACCAAGTCAAACTCAGCTGCGCGGAAAGGCGGGGCTACTTTGTTTTTCACCACTTTAACTTTCACTCTATTACCGATTGCTGTATCGCCGTCTTTAATTTGTGTCATTCTTCTGATATCTAAACGAACAGAAGCATAGAACTTTAAAGCATTACCACCAGTTGTGGTTTCTGGGTTTCCAAACATTACCCCAATTTTCTCACGAAGCTGGTTAATGAAAATACAGATGGTATTGGTCTTGTTAATGGTAGCAGTTAATTTTCTTAATGCCTGACTCATCAATCTAGCTTGAAGACCCATTTTACTATCACCCATTTCTCCTTCTAATTCTCCTTTGGGTACCAAGGCGGCAACAGAGTCAATTACAACTACATCCAATGCACCAGACAAAATAAGCCTATCGGCAATTTCTAATGCCTGCTCTCCATAATCTGGCTGTGAAATCAAGAGGTTATCTACATCTACACCCAATTTCTGCGCATAAGCACTATCAAATGCGTGTTCCGCATCAATGATTGCGCACATTCCGCCTTTTTTCTGCGCTTCGGCAATAACGTGAATAGCTACTGTGGTTTTACCAGAAGATTCTGGTCCATATATTTCTACAATTCTACCTTTAGGAAGACCTCCTACACCTAATGCAGCATCTAAGCCAAGTGAACCAGTAGAAATGACTTCCATTGGTGCTGTGCTTTTTTCATTCATCATCATTACGCTTCCTTTTCCAAAATCTTTGTCGATTTTATCTATGGTCAGCTTTAGGGCTTTTAATTTTTCTGCATTACTCATGTTGTACTTTTTAGAAGGTCAAAATTAATGAGGTGGTAAAACTAGTGTTTTTTAATTATACACACTAATTTTTTTAGTATTTTTTTACTAACCTGTTTAGTTTTCTGTTTGTTCTACCAAAAATAATACGCCACCAAACTAATTGGCAGCGTATTTATACCATTATTCTTATTTTTTTAACTGTTTACCAACCTATTCCATAATCTTCGCCATTATTAGAAGATCCGCCCCAAAGGCTATTGTGCTTTCTATCAATAAAAATGGCATTGATTGGACCGCTGGTTCTTTGTCCAAAACTGAGTTTATACCCCATTTTCTTTAATGCCTCTCTAGTTGGCTCAGGGGTTCTAGCAGAAAGCAATAAATCTCCAGCTTTAGGTTTACGGTCTTTTATTTTAGTTCCACCCAGTGATAACCAAAGTTGGTTGGTATTAATGTTTTCTGCTTCTGAAGCTTGTTGAACAGTCATGCCAAATTCAACCATGTTTAAAAAGAACTGCAAAAGGTTTTGGTCTTGGGTGTCTCCTCCTTGAACTGCAAATGAAAGATAGGGTTTACCTTCTTTTAATGCCATAGATGGGGTTAGCGTAACCCTTGGGCGCTTTCCTGGGGCAACAACATTAAAGGGGTTGATAGATGGATCCAAAACAAAGCTTTGCATACGCTGGCTCATACCAATACCCGTGTTTCCCGCAATGGTAGCCGGTAACCATCCACCGCTAGGTGTTATAGAAACTACCCAACCTTCTTTATCTGCAGCTTCAACAGTTGTTGTACCCCTCCAAAGACGGTCCATATATTCTTCTAATTCGGCTTTTGCGGTAACCGTGCTATCATGTGCTGGCACAAAATTTCTTTTTCCTGTACTATCCATATCAATATTCCACTGTTTAATTTGTTCGGTATATGGATTAACACGTCCTTCAAAAGGATAAGGGTCACCAGGGGTGATTAAGGTATTATTTTTTACCGGGTTGATTAAGGCTGACCTTTGTTTTGCATAAGCTTTACTTAATAAACCACTCATGGGCTGAGGCGTTGGAGCAAATGCAGGATCACCGTAATAAAAATCACGGTCTGCAAACGCTAGGCTCATTGTTTGGTAAATGGTATTTATGTATTGAGGAGAATTGTAACCCATTTTTTTCAAGTCAAAATTTTCTACAATATTCAAAGCCTGCAACAAAGAAGGGCCCTGTGTCCATTGAGTAAGTTTATACACATCAATGCCTTTATAATTAATCATTGATGGAACTTCTTCTTTTACTTTCCAATTAGCGAGATCTTGTTTGGTTATTAACCCACCTTGTTCTTGGGCTCCTCTTACAAATTCATCTGCAATATCTCCTTTATAAAAGCGATCATATGCTGCTTGCAAAGCCTGTTTACGCGATTTTTTATTCTTCAACGCTGTTTGCTCTGCGTCCACTAATTTTTTTAATGTGTTTAGTAGGTCTTGCTGTACAAATATTTCACCCGCTTCTGGTGCTTCTCTTTTTTCTCCTAAATGAGGTAGCAATACTTTTTTACTATAAGGCCATTGCTTAATTCTTTCCTTACCCCTTTCTATGCTGTTTGCTGTTTGTGCATCAATTGGATAACCTGCAGCTAAATCCATTGCAGGTGCCAACACTTGTTTTAAGCTCATGCTTCCATACTCAGATAACATATGAATTAAACCGCCCACTGTACCAGGAGTAATAGCAGCCAAAGGACCATATTCTGGAGGAAAATTATATCCCTTGGATTTAAAAAACTCAGTCGTTGCTCCTGTAGGTGCAACACCTAAAGCGTTAATACCAATCACTTTTCCTGTTTTAGGATTATAGATGATGGCTTGTGTTTCACCACCCCAACTTAAAACATCCCACATGGTGCAAGTAGCAGCTAACATAGCACAAGCTGCATCAACAGCATTTCCGCCTTGTTGAAAAACAATAGATCCTGCAGTAGCAGCAAGTGGCTTGCCAGTTATGGCCATCCAATTTTTACCATGTAATGGCGGCTTTTGTGTAGCCTGGGCCATAATCATTGTTGTTACAAAAAACAACGACGAAGTCAGAAAAATTTTTCTCATAAAATTTAGTTGATAATGGTTTTATTGTATTTCTTGGGCTTTCATTACTCTTAACAAATTACCACCCAAAATTTTAGTTACCTCTTTTTTAGTGTATCCTTTTTCTAATAATGCTTTTGTAATTAAAGGATAAGAAGTTACATCGGTTAATTCTCTTGGGCTTGCACTAATACCGTCAAAATCAGAACCCATACCCACATAATCTACTCCAATTCTATTAACGATATAATCTAAGTGATCTAATAACATACTCATAGGCGGTTGAATAGCCAATGATTCTGATTTATATTTTTCAACGACCATTGCTTGAGCATATTCTTTCTGCATACCGTTTGCAATCAGTTCTTTTATTTCAGCTTGTTTGTTTTGCAGGAATATATTTTCTCTATTTTTAAATGAGCTATCAATAAATGCAGAATAAAAATTTAATTGAATTACCCCTCCGTTTTTTCCAACAGCATCTATTTGTTCGTCTTTTAAATTCCTAAAAACAGGACAAAGCGCATATGCATTGCTATGAGAAACTAAAACAGGTTTTGTGGTGGTTTGTATGGCATCCCAAAAGGTTTTTTCACCCACATGACTTAAGTCTACCATCATACCTAGTTGGTTCATTCTTTTTACTACTTGTTTACCAAAATCATTCAATCCTAATTTTGCAGTTGGATCATGTTTCATTTTAGTTTCATCCATAGCAGAACTTGCCCAGCTTGTAGAATTGTTCCAGGTAAGTGTCATGTAACGAACACCTCTATTGTATAATGAATCTATTTTATTTAAATCATTTTCAATCATATGGCCACCCTCCACACCAAAGAGCGCAGCTATTTTTTCTTTGCGTACCGCTTTTTTTAAAGCAGCATAATTGGGTACAATTTCTATTTTACCGGGATTACGCTTTGCTACAGCATAGAGTGTATCTATTTCTCTATTAGCCCAAGAATAGGGTTGAGGTTTTTCTCCATCACACCAAACACTAAAAATTTGAACATCTACCCCTGCTTCTTTAAACCGATTTAAATCAGAATGTGTTTTTCCTTTTAAGTCTTGGTCAATTAATACATTTTTTTCAATTGCGGCAGTAAGCAAATCATTATGTGAATCTGCCATGATTGCTTTTCGGTGTACTTTTTTATACGACTGTGCTTGAGCAACAGAACAAAAACATAATAGCCCAATAACAAGGTACTTCATTTGATAGCTTTGGCTAAAGCTAAAAAATTTGTGGTGTTAGCAACTAAATAATTTTTGAATGGATGAATATAGAATTCATATTATAAAATAATATTTATTTAAACGGGTTGCTCCATTTAGTATTGGTTGCAATTGTAGGATCGGTCAGCGTTTTCATAAACGCAATCAGTGCTGCTTTTTGAGCATTGGTTAGATTCAGCTGGATAGGAGAACCATTGGGTTGCCTTAATGCATTATCTAAGTTAGGGTGTGCTTTTACCCCACTGTTATAATGCTCTACTACTTGCTCTAAGGTTTTGAATCTACCATCGTGCATATAGGGTGCGGTTAGTTCAATATTTCGTAAAGTATGTGTTTTAAATGCTCCTCGGCCCGCTCCATTGTCATCGTTTGTATTAAGGTCTAATCCATTATTTCGAGGTCCATTATTTGCTGATACAAACGCTTCAGTAGTATGACATCCAAAACAACCAGCACCTCCATTTTGAACAGGGTTAATAAATATTCTTTTGCCTTCATTTTCTTCTGCAGTAAAATTGGTAAAATTGGCAACAGGGTTATTGGTTTGAGCTCTACCTACATCATATTTACTAGTACTACTTACAATACTTCTCACAAATTGCGCAAGAGCCAATGAAATTCGATTACTACTTATAACCGTATCACCGAATGCGTTTTGCATTAAAGGAGCATAAAATGCTTGTTCTCTAACACGTTGGAGTAATGTTGGAATAGTCATACCCATTTCTGTTTGGTCTTGAAATGGCATTAATACTTGTTCTTCTAAAGTTGCAGCCCGCTCATCCCAAAAGAATCTTCCCCGTTGATAAAATTTTGCATTAATTAAACTCATAGAGTGTCTACCTGTTTTTCCCCCTGCAAAACCTTTACTCAATATAGCAGTATCACTAAATCCAAAAGAAGCATTGTGGCAACTGGCACAAGAAATGGTTTTATTTACACTTAAATTTTTATCGTAGAATAAAACCCTCCCTAGTGTTGCTCCATTATTAGTGATGGGATTACTTTGTGGCGTATTATCAATTCCATTTACTGAAGTTGGTGCTCCACCACCTGCGTTTACAAAAAAATAAGCCGGTAAATTTAGATTTACATAATCAAAAGGAACGGCAGGTAAGTTTAATGCCGCAGAAATGATTGGATTTTCAGTAGTTACTACTGTTGGGTTAACTATTGTTTGGTCATTCTTATTACAAGCAATTATTGATACGCTTGTAAATAAAACCAAGATGAAACTCTTTTTCATATGAGGCATTTTCGGGTTTGATGCCTTTTTTGATAAAAAGTTTATTCTTATATATAAAAAGCTTTGTTAAAATGAAAACTACTCTTTTTAACCTCCTATTAGCCCTGCTGCTCTACTGATATCCATCATCCTCTCCATTGGTTTAAGCGCTTGTAACCTTAGGGTTTCGTCCATTAATATTTCTGGTAAATCATACTTCATACAGAGATATATTTTCTCTAAAGTATTTAGTTTCATATAAGGACAATCATTACAGGCACAATTATTTTCAGGAGGGGCAGGAATAAACGTTTTTGATGGATTATTTATTTGCATTTGATGCAAAATCCCTGTTTCGGTTGCAACAATATATTCGAGTGTATGATCTGTTTGTGTATATTTTAATAATTGTGTTGTGCTACCAATATAATCTGCAATATTTAATATAGCTTCTTCACATTCAGGGTGTGCAATTAGTTTTGCCTTTGGATGCCTAATCTTTAGTTTGACAATTTTTTCTAAACTAAAGATTTCATGAACCATACATGCCCCATTCCAAAGCAACATTTCTCTACCAGTCTTTTTACTTAAGTATGCGCCTAAATTTTTATCAGGAGCAAATATGATTGGTTGATCAAGGGGAATACTTTCAATAATTTTCTCTGCATTTCCACTTGTACAAATTATATCACTGAGCGCTTTTATTTCAGCAGTACAATTAATATAAGATACAACAATATGATCAGGATGTTTTTCTTTAAATGCTTTAAACAATGCAGTAGGAGCGCTGTCTGCTAATGAACAACCCGCTTTTAAATCGGGGAGTAATACCTTTTTTGAAGGATTTAATATTTTGGCAGTTTCTGCCATGAAGTGAACTCCAGCAAATACGATGGTGTGAGCTGTAGTTTGTTTGGCTTGCTGAGCAAGACCAAGACTATCTCCAATATAATCAGCCACATCTTGGATATCAGTTTCTTGGTAGTAGTGTGCAAGTAAAACGGCATTTTTTTCTTTTTTAAGTTTTTCTATCTCTGCAAAGAGATCCAATTCAGGATCAATATCCAAATCTAAAAATCCGTTTTGTTCAATTTTTAATTTTGCTATGTTAATATCCAAAGTAATAATATTTAATAATTATTTATATAAAATCAACTACTACTATTATAAGTGTGTATATCGGGATAACTTAGTTACCCACATACAACAAAGGTAACCTTACTTAGTTTATCCACCGTTATTCACTTTTATATAAACAGATTAAATTCTGTATTACATTGATATTAGTCTAGATATTAACATTGCTGTATAAGCAAATGCACATTTTCATTTTTTGACTTTCCACTTTTGTTTCACTGTTAATTAACAAGAATAACTATTGTCTTTTTTTACTTGTATTATGATTTATTTTATTGTGTCACACTTCTTATCCTATTCCTTTCCACATTTTTGTTGGTCTAAAGTCGATTTCTCCACCAATATTTAAGGTTACCAACATGTGTATGTGCATATTTTTCCACAATTTATTCTACCTCTTTTTCCCTTATTTTTGCCTCCCCGTATATGAAGCGGGATAAATTATATATTAATTATTAATTATGTCTGTAATTCAAACTATTCGAGACCGTGGCACCTGGATTATTTTTGTCATTATTGCTGTTGCATTAATTGCTTTTATTTTACAGGATGGAGCCGGACGTGGTGGATCTGCTTTTTCTAACAGTTCTGTTATTGCTAAAGTAAATGGTACTAGTATAGAGCGTGGTGATTTTGAAGAGCGTTTAAAATCACAAGAAGCTATGTATGCTGGTCAAGGAGCAACCCGTGACCAATTGATTGGTACTGTATACAATATGGAAGTAGACAATATTGTATTAAATCAAGAATTTGAAAAACTTGGTTTAACTGTTTCAGCAAAAGAATTGAATGATATTCTTTTTGGTGAGAATTCTCCACTTCGTCAAGAATTCACAGATCCTAATACAGGTCAATTTAAAGTGGATGATGCAAAAAGGGCATTTGCTCAAATAAAAAAGAGTAAGAACGCTGAACAAATTAAAATGATCAATAGTGGTTATATAGAACCTACTATTCAAAATAGTTTGCGTAATAAGTATCAAAATCTTTTGATTCAATCAGTTTACGTTCCAAAATGGATGGTTGAAAAACAACAATCAGATAATAACGCAGTAGCTTCTGCTTCTTATGTTTATTATCCATATGTTGCTATTGCAGATTCAACAGTAAAAGTATCTGATGCAGATATTAACAGCTATGTAAAAAAGCATAGTAATGAATATAAAAATGATGAAGAAAGCCGTTCTATTTCTTATGTAAGTTTTAGTGCTGCTCCTACTTCTGCAGATACAGCAGCAACACTTGCTCAAATTAATGAGTTACGTGCTGGTTTTGCTGCTTCTACTGATGCGGCTGCATATCTTGGTAAAGTAGGTTCTGAATTAGCGTTTTATAATAGTTATTTTGGTGGATCTAAAATTCAAGTGACTAATAAAGATTCTATTTTACGTTTGCCTGTTGGTGGAATGTATGGTCCTTATGTTGATGGTAGTAATTATGTAATTGCTAAAATGGTAGGTATTAAGCAATGGCCAGACAGCGTAACTGTAAGACATATTCTTATTGCTACTAGTAATCCTCAAAGCGGTCAACAAATAAGAGATGACTCTACTAGTAAGAAATTAGTAGATAGTATTCAAACAGCAATCAAAAACGGTGCTGATTTCAATTCTATGGTTGCTAAGTACTCAGATGACGGTGGAAGTAAAGAGAAGGGTGGTGTGTATGATTATTTTCCACAAGGTCAAATGGTAATCCCTTTCAACGATTTTGTATTTGATAATTCTGTTGGCACAAAAGGGGTAGTAAAAACGGATTATGGTTATCACTACATAGAAATATTAGGTCAAAAAAATAGAGCAGCTGCTTATAAAATTGCTTATTTAGCTAAACCTATTTTAAGTAGCAATGAAACTGTTAATGAAGCCAATACCGCTGCAGCTAATTTTGCTTCTAGCGCGAAGAATGTAAAATCATTTAATGAAAATGCTAGTAAGCTTGGATTACCCATACTTCCTGCTAGTGAAATTAGACAGAATGATTTTACAGTAGGAACCATGGCTAATACTCGTTCTTTGGTTAGATGGATATATGAAAATAAAGAAGGTGCTGTATCAGATCCAACAGAAGTAGGGGATCAAATTATAGTAGCTACAATTACAGGAATTAATAAAGCAGGTACTTTAGGTGTTAATGAAGCTAGACCGCTTGTTGAAGGCTTAATCAGAAATGATAAAAAAGCTAAAATTATCATAGACACGAAAATGAAAGGCAATAGCTTGGAAGAAATTGCTAAATCTGCAGGTGCTTCTGTATTAAGAGCAGATAGTTTAAGCTTTGGATCAGGTTTTATTAATGGTGTTGGAAATGAGCCAAAAATTGTTGGCGCTGCATTTAATAAAGCTATTCAAAATAAAGTTTCTAGTTTAATTGCAGGTACTTCTGGAGTATTTGCCTTGAAAGTAGAAAACATATCAGCTAAAGCTGCTGATGCTTTACCTGAAACTGTTAAGCAATCTTTAATTCAAAACCGTAAAATGGCGACCTACAGAAGTGTAGAAGCTTTAAGAAAAGCTGCAACAGTAAAAGACTATCGCTTTAGTTTTTATTAGTCTTATTAATTTATAATCCTTAGCCCACTTTTTCCGAAGTGGGCTTTTTTTTGCGGCTATCGTAATTAAATTGTTTTCCAAATTGCTAATTTTACAGTCATTATGGAACCCATTATTAATAAAGTTGCCGAAAGTGGTATTATTAGTCTTGATTTAGAAACTTATTTTTCAAAGGAAAAATTGATAGTTTTTGATTTAAAAGACTATTTATTTATGGGGCTAATTTTAAAAGAAAAAGATTTTAGGGCTGCTCTCATTACTACTGATTGGGAAAAATTCAGAGACAGTTATGTTGCAGTTACTTGTAGTGCAGATGCTATTATCCCAATGTGGGCGAATATGTTAGTTACTGTTTATTTAAGCCCAATTGCAAAAGGTGTATTTTTTGGCACGGAAGAATATGTAAAAGAACAATTACTATTAAATGCTTTAAATACAATTAAAGGTGCTGATTATACAGATCAACGTGTTGTTGTAAAAGGTTGTGGTGAAGATCCTGTACCAGCTTCAGCATATGTTAAAATCACTGCAATCCTAAGACCCTATGCAAAGAGCATCATGTATGGAGAACCATGCAGTACTGTTCCATTGTATAAAAAGAAATAAAATTCTTTAAAGAACAGCCTTGTTGGCAATTGTTCTATTTTTTACTTCTTCAAATTGTTGATCATAGTCTTTTCTTATTGTTCCAAACAATCGGTCCCAAATAAGGGTATATAAACCATAATTGCCTTTAAAGTATTGGTGATGCTGGTTATGATTTACCGAGGTATTAATCCATCTTCCAATCTTTGTTTTATTAAAGCCCTTTGGATATAATTCATATCCCAGATGTCCATATACATTGTATAGAATAGAGAACAAAAAAAACAAAGCTAAATGAGTGATATGAATTGGTAAAGTAAAATAAAATATTACCACAATGCCCTGCTCAATTACTGCTTCTAATGGATGAAAAGCATAGGCCGCCCATGGTGATGGATTGGTTGATTGGTGATGAACTAAGTGTACATATTTAAAAATTGATGGATGATGCATTATTCTGTGCATGATATAAAAATAAAAATCATGCATAAAAAACAGGATAGGAAATACTGCAAAATAATAACCCCAACCCAATGAATCAATCTCTTTGTATCTAGTAGTATGTGGTCCAATGGTTGGACTGTTTAATATAACAATGATTAAACTAAAAATTATTATAGTGGTTAGTGAATAAGAGATTTCTCTTAGGAAATCTTTTGTCTTAGGAATTTTTTGTTGAATTTTTTGATACAGCCATTTTTTTCTAAATAAGACATAGAATAACAAAAAAGCGATTAGTGCAGCACCAAAATAGCGGCTACCAATCTTTTCTACTGCTTTAAAAAATAAATCCCAATTCATTTTTATACTATTAATGTGCTTGTAACCAGTTTTTGCCTCTACCAACTTCAGCTTCAACGGGAACTCCATTAGGTAAAGGAAGTGCGTTAACCATACAGTTGATAATTAACGCTTGTAAATCATCGGCTTCTGTTTCAACTGCGTCAAAAACCAATTCATCATGCACTTGTAAAATCATTTTAGATTTCCAATTTGATTTTTTCATCTCTGCATGAATTTTAATCATTGCCATTTTAATCATATCTGCTGCGGTCCCTTGAATGGGAGAGTTGATCGCATTTCTTTCAGCAAATCCTCTTACTGTAAAGTTGGCACTATGTATATCTTTTAGCCATCTTTTTCGACCCATTAAAGTTTGTACATAGTCGTGTTCCTTTGCAAATTTGATTTGATCGTCCATGTACTGTTGAATATAGGGAAACTCTTTTTTATAGTTTTCTATTATTTCTTTAGCTTCTGCTCTACTCACACCAAGATTTTCTGCTAATCCAAAAGCTCCTTGACCATAAATAATTCCAAAGTTTACACTTTTTGCTTTATACCTCATTTCTTTGGTAACCGCAGTTTCTTCTACTCCATAAACTTTGGCAGCGGTTGCTGTGTGAATATCTTTTCGTTCTTTGAAAGCCGCACACATATTTGGATCTCCACTAATAGCGGCTACAATTCTTAATTCTATTTGTGAATAGTCTGCACTCATCAATAGTCTATCAGGTTCTCTAGGTACAAACGCTTTTCTTATTTCTCTACCTCTCGCAGTTCTTATGGGTATATTTTGAAGATTTGGATTATTACTGCTTAGTCTTCCAGTTACCGCTACAGCTTGCGCATAAGAAGTATGGACGCGTCCCGTTTTCTTATTAATCATTTCGGGTAAAGCGTCTATATATGTAGATTTCAATTTAGTTAATTCTCTAAATCCTAATATATCATCAACAATTTTGTGCTGATTTGCCAGCTTTAATAGAACATCTTCCCCTGTAGCATATTGACCTGTTTTGGTTTTCTTTGCTTTAGGATCTAATTGTAATTTATCAAACAATACTTCTCCTAATTGTTTCGGTGATGCCAAGTTAAACCGAACGCCGGCTTGTACGTAAACACTTTCCTCACATTTTTTAGCTTCTATTTCTAGTTCTCTGCTGTATTCGTGTAAAAATGCTTCATCAACTTTTATTCCTTCAAACTCCATATCTGTTAAAACCCGGACTAATGGATTTTCTACTTCATAGAATACTTTTTCTACCTCTTTTGCTTTTAGTAAGGGAACAAAATGTTTTTTTAGTTGAAGGGTTATATCTGCATCTTCTGCAGCATATTCTTTAATCTTTTCCTTTTCAACATCACGCATATTTCCCTGGTTCTTTCCCTTTTTACCAATCAGTGTTTCAATTGAAACGGGTTCATAACCTAAATATTGAGCACTGAGCAAATCCATACTACGTCTACCTTCTGGCTCAATCACATAATGCGCTAACATGGTATCAAATAATTCACCCTTTGGTTCTATTCCATACCATTTCAATACCAATAAATCGTATTTGATATTTTGTCCTACCCAACATTTATTAGCATCTTCAAAAAGCGGTACAAAGAGTTTTAATCTTTCTGTTGTTTCTTTTTGATTGCTACTGAAAGGAATATAATAAGCTTTATTGTTTTCATAAGAAAAACTAAGTCCTACTATCTCAACATTATTTGCATCTGTTCCTGTTGTTTCTGTATCAAAACATATTTCTTTAATTGTCAACAATTCTTTTACAAGTTGTTGAATTTCTTCGGTGGATTCTATTAAATGATATTCGTGTGGTGTGTTATCTATATTTTTATCTGCTACCAATCCATATGCTGGTGTGTTTTCTTCTTCTTCTGTAATTTTATTTACCACCAATTTTTGTTCTACTGCATTTCCAAATAAATCAGTTTGAACACCCTGTGGTGCAGATTGAAAAGCATTAAAGGTTTCACCCAGAATTCTCTTGCCAAGTGTTTTAAATTCTAGTTCTGTGAAAACAGTATTTAATTCATCTCTATTCCATTCTTTCAAACGATAATCTTCTTCATGAAATTCAACCGGAACATTGGTGATAATTGTTGCTAACTTTTTGCTAATGATAGCAGACTCTTTTCCATTTCTTACTTTTTCTCCAAGTGCCCCTTTAATTTTATCTGCATTTTCTAGAACCCCCTCTAGTGTTTTGTATTCCTTTAAAAGCTTAGCAGCTGTTTTTTCTCCAACACCAGGGATACCAGGTATATTATCTACCGCATCTCCCATTAATCCCAACATATCAATTACTTGCTCAACTTTTTCAATATCCCACTTTGCACAAATTTTCTCTGCATTAACAATTTCTTCTGGATTTCCATATGATGGTGGTTTATAAATATATACATGCGGTTTTACCAGTAATTGACCATAATCTTTATCTGGTGTAACCATAAATA
>QLAH01000428.1_pt1 | contig 22491 bp, 27 predicted proteins | sample 4693081 | NCBI WGS metagenome assembly QLAH01 (sample SAMN09425401, study PRJNA476045) | Lake water metagenome, whole genome shotgun sequencing project.
TGCTCCGTCAGGCTTTCGCCCATTGCGGAAAATTCCCCACTGCTGCCTCCCGTAGGAGTCTGGGCCGTGTCTCAGTCCCAGTGTGGCTGATCATCCTCTCAGACCAGCTACTGATCGTCGCCTTGGTAGGCTCTTACCCCACCAACTAGCTAATCAGACGCGGGCCCATCCTCAGGCGAAATTCTTTTCACCTCTCGGCATATGGGGTATTAGCGGCCGTTTCCAGCCGTTATCCCCCTCCTGAGGGCAGGTTCCCACGCGTTACTCACCCGTCCGCCACTAACCCGAAGGTTCGTTCGACTTGCATGTGTTAAGCACGCCGCCAGCGTTCATCCTGAGCCAGGATCAAACTCTCCGTTGTAGATCGTGTCCTCTTGGCAGCCACCAGCCATCTCCGCTGTTCTTCTCTGGCTTTTCAGCCTTCAATCTCCAGCTCGGATTCCCAATCGCTCTCCTCAACCGATTTGCTTTCCTCCACCTCTCTCCTCGCTCTCGCTCCGATCAAGGCGTTGGTGCCCCTTCCGCTGACACAGAAGGTTGAGAGTGCAACAAAGACGTCAGCCCTTTCAGGCTTCCCTCCCCGTCGGCTTTCCAGATCTCAGATCCGGTCGCGAGTCCTTCTCCTCAACCCTTCCCCTCCCCAGGTCGTGAGAACCCAGGCAGGCAGGTCAACAAGCTCTTCTCGCTCATTCTTTTTGACGGGACCTCACACCCCTACTGCTGGTATCCGTTGAAACCTCACCCTCTCCCTTCCTTCGCCTAATATCTCAGGCAATACAAAGGTCGATGCTTTGGTGCCAACGCAGTAGAAGCGTCAGTTCCTAAACTTCTTTGGTTGTCCAGGTGCTCCCGCTTCCCCCCTCTCAGGGGTTCGCGGCTTATCGCCTCGCAGCGACTCGTTCAACCTACAACATCGGCAGCCTCCGGCTCCCTTCGTCGTAAGCCGCTCCCTCCTTCAGGCTCTCGCCCGCTCTCAGAAGCTTGACGAACCTAGCAGTTCGTCCCCCCAGGCTTTCCCTCGCTCCGCTCTCACAGCCTCCTCGGCTGCTCCTGCCTCGCAACTCTCAACCTGGGCCCACGCGGTTCCCCGCGCAGTCCAATACCTTACCACACGGGGGCTGATTCCAGACGTGCCGGCCCACCGCCTCTAGCCTCCGCTCAGACCGGGCCACTGCGACACCGCCGGACATGGCCAAGCCCTTCAGCCAGCAGAACCTGCGTCTGCGGCCCAGTTCCCGTGAGCTTGCCGTCGTCCAAGCCGCGCAGGACCACTTCGAACGCACCCTTGTGCGCGTGCATGGGGAACCAGTAGGGGCGGTAGCCGCTCTGGCACACCCGCGCGTGGAGGAGCACGCGAACTACGGCGAGGTGTTTCTGCGCGACAACGTGCCCGTGATGGCCTACCTGCTGATGACGGGGCGTTTCGAGGTTGTGCGGCACTTCCTCGAGGTGAGCCTGGATCTCCAGAGCAGCACATACCAGACGCGGGGTGTCTTCCCCACCAGTTTCGTGGAGGAGGACGGAAAGCTTGTCGCCGACTACGGACAGCGTTCGATCGGACGCATTACCTCTGTGGATGCCAGCCTTTGGTGGCCCGTACTGTGCTGGCTCTATGTCAAACGCAGTCAGGACCTGCAATTCGCCACCAGCCAGAAGGTGCAGAGGGGCGTTCAGCTGCTACTCGACCTTGTTCTCCATCCGAGCTTCGAGGGCACTCCCGTGCTGTTCGTACCGGATTGCGCCTTCATGATCGACCGGCCCATGGATGTTTGGGGCGCGCCGTTGGAGGTGGAAGTTCTGCTCTACGGCTGTCTACGGAGTTGCTGCCAGCTGATGGAGCTGGCCCAGCGCGACAGCATGAGCCGCCTGCTGGATCAGCGGCTGGTGCTGACGCGACAATGGCTGCACGACCTCCGCCGTTTCCTGCTGAAGCATTACTGGGTGACCAGTAAAACCGTGCAGGTTCTGCGGCGAAGGCCTACCGAACAGTACGGGGAGAAGCAGTACCAGAACGAGTTTAATGTGCAACCTCAGGTGATCCCGCCATGGCTCCAGGACTGGCTGGAGAACCGCGGGGGTTACCTGATTGGCAACATGCGCACAGGCAGGCCTGACTTTCGCTTCTACAGCCTTGGCAACACGCTGGGCTGTCTGTTCGGACTTCTGACGGCACCTCAGCAAAGAGCCTTATTCCGGCTGGTTCTGCACAACCGGGACCATCTGATGGCCCAGATGCCCATGCGCATCTGCCATCCACCAATGGACCAGGAGGAATGGCGAGAGAAAACCGGCTCGGATCCCAAGAACTGGCCATGGAGCTACCACAATGGGGGCCACTGGCCCAGCCTGCTCTGGTATCTCGCCGGCGCCGTGTTACTACATGAACAGCGCCACCCCACAGCCGACGCCCTGCTGATGGGCCAGATGCGGGCGATGCTGGAAGAGTGCTACTGGAGCCAGCTCAACCAGTTGCCCCGCCAGCAGTGGGCCGAGTACTTCGATGGTCCCACCGGCACGTGGATGGGCCAGCAATCCCGCACCTACCAGACCTGGACGATCGTGGGCTTTCTGCTCACCCACCATCTGCTGCGTGTGCGTCAGCAGGATGTGAGCCTGCTGGATGTCGAGCGATCACACCTGAGCTGACGCAGCAAAAAGCCGCGGTGGGAGCCGCGGCTTGAACGGGATGGAAACTTGGAAAGGCCAGGGTTGGGAACGTCTCAGAACAGGCCCAGGGTGAGCGACTTGTCGATCGGCAGGGCAGCACCAATGCCGAGGTAAATTGTGAAAACGGTCCCGAACAGGAACACCGCCATGGCGACGGGACGACGGAAGGGGTTCTGGAACTTGTTGAAGCTCTCGATGAAGGGAACCAGCATCAGACCGAGAGGAACCATGGTCTGCAGGGCGATGCCCAGCAGCTTGTTCGGAACAACCCGCAGGATCTGGAACACCGGGTAGAGATACCACTCAGGGAGGATCTCCAGGGGTGTGGCGAAAGGATCGGCCTTATCGCCGAGCATGGCAGGGTCGAGCACAGCGAGACCCACCAGGCAGGCGAAGGTTCCCAGGATCGTGACGGGGAACATGTAGAGGAGATCGTTCGGCCAGGCCCGCTCCCCGTAGTAGTTGTGTCCCATGCCCTTGGCGAGCTTGGCGCGTAGGAGGGGATCGGTGAGATCAGGCTTCTTGAGATTGGACATGGCGGAGAACCGGAGGGGGGAATACCTGGGTTAGAGGAGCCGAAGCAATCAGGAAGAGACTAGGTGCAATCGATCAGAGGGGACCGGAGATGCCCTGCTTGCGGATCATCAGGAAGTGCATGAGCATGAACACCGCTAGCAGCCAGGGCATCACGAAGGTGTGAAGGCTGTAGAAGCGGGTGAGGGTGGCCTGGCCAACGCTCTCGCCGCCGCGGAGGAGTTCCACCATGAAGTCGCCCACCACGGGCACGGCAGCCGGAACGCCGCTCACGATCTTCACGGCCCAGTAACCCACCTGATCCCAGGGGAGCGAATAGCCGGTAACACCGAAGGACACCGTGATCACGGCCATGGTCACGCCTGTGACCCAGGTGAGTTCGCGAGGGCGCTTGAAGCCGCCGGTGAGATAGACGCGGAACACGTGCAAGATCAGCATAAGCACCATCATCGAGGCGCTCCAGCGGTGCACCGAGCGGATCAGCCAGCCGAAGCTGACATCGGTCATGAGGTACTGGACGGAGGCATAGGCTTCAGCCACCGTGGGCTTGTAATAGAAGGTCATAGCAAACCCGGTGGCGAACTGAATCAGAAAGCACACCAGGGTGATGCCGCCCAGGCAATAGAAAATGTTGACGTGCGGCGGCACGTACTTGGACGAGATATCGTCGGCGATCGCCTGAATTTCCAGGCGCTCCTGGAACCAGTCGTAGACGCCGTTCGGCTTGGCGGCGGGTTGGGAGTTCGCCATGCAGCGAGGGGTTTGGGTTGCGAGAGTCTACCGATCGTCAAGACCCCCCCGTGAGCGGATCCCCCGGTCGCCCGTCGGCGGCTCAACCCTTTGCAACAGCCCCCGGGCGCGGCCCCGGACCGGCGAAGCGGGCCTGGACCGCCCTGATGGTGGCCCTGTGGCTAGCCCTGGCCTTGCTGGTTCCGGCCCCGGGGGCGATCGCGCTCAACGACGCCCAGCAGCTGGTGGTGGAAGCCTGGCGCCTGGTCAACCAGAGCTACGTGGCCCCTGAGCAGCTCGATGCCGTGCACTGGCGGCAGCGACGTCAGAAGGCCCTGGAGCGTCCGATCGAAAGTTCGGCGGCTGCCTACGACACCATCGAAGCGCTGCTCGCCTCCCTGGGCGACCCTTACACCCGGTTACTGAGACCACCGGAATACGAGGCGCTGCGCTCCACCAACCGCGGCAGCGTCTCGGGAGTGGGGCTGCAGCTCGGACTGAGGGACGCGGACCATCAGGTGGTGGTGATCGCGCCCCTGGATGGCTCGCCCGCCGCGGAGGCGGGGATCGTCTCCGGCACCGAGGTGATGCGTGTGGAGGGCCACAGCAGTGACGACCTGGGGCTGGAGGGAACCGCCGCGCTGCTCCGGGGTGCGGCCGGGACTGACGTGCTGTTGGATCTCCGCACACCCTCTGGGAGGGAGCGGGAGGTACGCCTGGAGCGGCGGGCCGTGGACCTGCACCCGGTGCGGCACCGGCTGATCGTGCGGAACGGGCATCGCCTTGGGGTTCTGCGCCTCACCCAGTTCAGCGAGCCGGTGCCCAGCCAGGTTAAGGAAGCTCTCGAGGCATTCAGCGATCAGAGCATCGAGGGCTTGGTGCTGGATCTGCGGAATAACTCCGGTGGGCTGGTGAGCGCAGGAATCGCGGTGGCCAATGCCTTCCTCGATGGCGATCCGATCGTGGAAACCCAGGACCGGGGTGGCATCGCCGCCCGCCAGCAGGCGACCCCCGGCCGCCTCTATGAGGGACCGATGCTGACCCTCGTGAACAGCGGCACCGCCAGTGCCAGCGAAATCCTGGCCGGGGCCCTGCAGGACGCCGGGCGATCGCAACTCGCGGGCGTTCCCACCTTTGGCAAGGGCCTGATCCAGACCCTGCTGTCTCTGGGGGATGGCAGTGGACTCGCGGTGACCGTGGCCCGCTACCTCACACCCTCCGGACGGGACATCCAACACCTGGGGATCAGTCCCGACCACCGGCTTTCCTCCCCAGAACCCCTGAATCCGGGCGGGGAAGGCGACGACTGGCTGGATCAGACCGCCGACCTACTGGTGACGCAGCTGGAGGCAGCCAGGGGATGAGCACACGCGCCTATCACGATCCCCTGCACGGAGCAATCCGACTGGATCGCGACGATCCGGCCGAAGCCCTGGCCATCGACCTGATCGACACCGCCCCCTTCCAGCGGCTCCGCCGCATCCGTCAGCTCGGCCCGGCGTTCCTCACCTTCCACGGTGCTGAGTCGAGCCGCTTCACCCACTCCCTGGGGGTGCTGCACCTGGCACGCCAGGCCCTCGACCATCTGCAGCGTCTGGATCCGGCCCTGGCGGAGCAGCGTCCGCTGCTGCTTGCCGCAGCCCTTCTTCATGACGTGGGCCATGCCCCCCTCAGCCACACCGGGGAGGAGATGTACGGCCTGCGTCATGAAAGCTGGTCGGGGCTGCTGATCCGTGACCATCCCGCCCTGCGCGATCGGTTGGAGGCGGTCGAGCCAGGACTGGCCCGTTCGGTAGCCGACCTGCTGGAGCATGGGCGCTGTGAGGTGCCGGCGATTGCCGCACTGGTGAGCAGCCAGCTGGACTGCGATCGGCTCGACTACCTGCTGCGCGACAGCTACAGCACGGGCACCAGCTTCGGCAAGTTGGATCTCGAGCGCATCCTGGCAGCCCTCACCCTTGCTCCCGATGGCGGACTGGCCCTGCATCCCAAGGGATTGATGGCGGTGGAGCACTACCTGGTGGTACGCCAGCTGATGTACCGCAGCGTCTACAACCACCGCCTCAATGTGGTGTGCAACTGGCTGCTGACCCGTGCCATCGCGGAGGCCCGCAGGCTCGGCCCCCGATATGTCTGGGCCGATGCCGTGCTGGCGCGCTGGTTGTGGCAACCCGAAGGCCTTGATCTGGAGAGCTTCCTGGCCAATGACGATCTGCGCACGGGCTACCACCTCAGCCGCTGGCGGGAGGAGGGACCGGCAGAACTAGCCGATCCATGCCGCCGCCTCCTGGATCGGCAGCTACCCAAGGCCACCGATGTGAGCGACTACCCCCCCAGCATGCGCCTTGAGCTGCTGGCGGAGGTGAGGGGGCTCTGCCGCCGCGCAGGACTCCCCAGGGAGGGCGAATGCACCCTGCTGCAGCGCCAGAGCCACGGCTATCACCCCTACAAGGGAGGCCTTCGCCTCTGGGATGGGGAACGCCTGCAGGCCCTTGAGCGCCGTTCCTCCCTGGTGGCCAGCCTGACCCGGCCGCTAGAGAGTGCCTGGCTCATCCATCCAGCGGACGTGAGCGCAGCCGTGAAGGAGCGACTGAGCCGTTGGCCCCTGGTCCCTCGGACTCCGGGGTGAACCGTGAAGGTCGCTCACCTCTAGGTTGCCGCTCAGTTCCACCCCCCAGCCGTCGCGCATGGCCGCCGCCCTGATCCCGGCGCTCGCCCCAGACCAGCTGCATCTGTTGCGCCTTCCCCAAGGCGAGGGGGTCGCCAGCGCCCTCGAGGAGGTGCACCAGGCCGTGCGCCAGTCGTTTCTGCAGGGGGCCGTGGGCCTGGAATCCGGAGACTGGCTGCTGCGGGTGCCTGAACTGCGGGATCTGCAGAACCTCTTGCAGCGCCACGGCCTTGAGCTGCGGCGGGTCCACAGTCGCTGCCCCGGCACCCTCGTGGCCGCAGCCGCCCTCGGACTCGAACAGGGTGGATCGCTGCCGGTGAACGGGGCAGGCGACAAGGCCGCCACGAAAGCCAACGTCGATCCCCTCACGGTGCACCGGGGAACGCTGCGCTCAGGCGACCACCTCCAGGTGGAGGGTTCCGTGCTGCTGTTGGGGGATGTGAATCCCGGAGCCCGCATCAGTGCTGGAGGCCACGTGCTGGTGTGGGGGCGGCTGCGGGGAATGGCCCACGCAGGGTGCGGAGGCAACCGCAGCGCTCGGATCGTGGCCCTGCAGCTGCGCCCGCTGCAGTTGCGGATCGCCGACGCGGTGGCCCGGGGTCCGGAGGAACGACCTCCTGCGGGACTTGCCGAGGAGGCCCTTCTGGTGAATGGCACGATCCGAATCGACCCGGCCTCTCCGAGCTGGCCCCTGCCGCAGTGATCCCGATCGGAGGGCTGCCACGCGGTGGACGTAACCTGCCCGCACGCCACAGGACGCCGTGACGTCAACCTCCCCTCGCATCATCCTGATCTGCTCCGGCAAGGGAGGGGTCGGCAAGACCACCCTCACGGCAAACCTTGGGATCGCCCTGGCCAGACTCGGCGAGAGAACGGCGGTGCTGGATGCCGATTTCGGCCTCCGCAACCTGGACCTGCTGCTGGGTCTGGAGAACCGGATCGTCTACACCGCCCAGGAGGTGCTGGCAGGCACCTGCAGGCTGGACCAGGCCCTTGTGAAGCACAAGCTCCAGCCCAACCTCTCACTGCTTCCGGCGGGCAACCCACGGATGCTCGAGTGGCTCACGCCTGAGGACATGAAGAAGATCGTGGCCCTCCTGGCCGAGCGGTCGGATTTCGTTCTGATCGACTGTCCGGCCGGGATCGAGGACGGGTTCAAGAACGCCGCAGCCGCTGCGCGGGAAGCGATCGTGATCACCACCCCTGAGGTGTCCGCGGTGCGGGATGCCGACCGTGTGATCGGTCTGCTGAACGTGCAGGGTATCCAGCCGGTACAGCTGGTGCTCAACCGGGTTCGGCCCAAGATGGTGGCATCCCAGGAGATGCTGTCGGTGGAGGACGTCACCGACATCCTGGCCCTGCCACTGCTTGGTCTCGTGGTGGAGGACGAACAGGTGATCGTCTCCACCAATCGCGGAGAACCGCTCACCCTCCAGAGCGCTCCCTCCCCGGCCGGTCAGGCCTACCTGAACGTGGCGCAGCGACTCCGGGGCGAAAACCTGCCGATCGTGGATCCCTCCAAGGAACCCACGGGGCTGCGAGCCCGGCTCAAGCGCATCCTCAAGAAACGCCTGTTCTGAGCCCCGATGTCCCTGATCGACTTCATCAACCGGCTGTTGGGCCGCCAGGCTCCCAGCGCCAGCACCGCCCGTCAGCGCCTCCAGCTGGTGCTGGCCCACGACCGCAGCGACCTCAATCCCGAACTGCTTGAGCAGATGCGGCGGGAAATCCTTGCGGTAGTTCAGAAGTACGTCGAAATTGACCTCGACAGCGGCGACGTAAGCCTCGAGACCGAGGATCGGGTCACGGCCTTGGTGGCGAATCTGCCGATCAAGCGGGCGCGGGTAACCCGAGAGGCCCCCGACATACCGGCCGCCCTCCCCCCAGTCGGCGACGAAGCCGATGCAGATGACCCTCCCGTGCCGATCGGTGGCTTCGACGGCAGCCAACAGGCTCCGATGCCGGCCTGGCCTTCCACCAGGGAGGAAAGCACGCCAGACGCGGCACCAGCAGAGAACAAAACCAGCAGCGAAGCAACCGATCCCTAGACGAAGCGACGCAGGGCGGCGGAGGGGAACCCTTGGAGGACCCTCCCCAGCTCCCTCTCGCGCTGTCCGATGGACGCATGCCCCCTGGCCCCGCTCACGCCCGCCGAGCTGCGGGTGCTCTCGCTCCTGCTGCTTGGGAGCAGCAATGGGCTGATCGCCGAGCAGCTGTTTCTGAGCCGTCGCACGATTGAAAGCCATGTGTCCAGCCTTTTGGCCAAGACTGGCTGCCGCAATCGCAGCGAACTGATGCTCTGGGCCCTGGCCCGGCCGTAAGCTCCCCCCAGGGGATTCCAGAGCCGGCTTAGCTCAGCGGTAGAGCAGCGCTTTTGTAAAGCGAAGGCCATCGGTTCAAATCCGTTAGCCGGCTTCCTCCCCCTACCCGCCCATGGTCAGCCCCTCTGATCCCAGGGCCCTCCCCGTTTGCCCTGCTGGACTGCTCAGTCGCGCAGCCCTCCAGGGCAGACGCCAACTCTTCCCGCTGCCGGCGATCACACCTCGTCGTTGCCCGCGAAAGCCCACACCGCTGCGGCCAGAAGCGCCCAGCCGATCCAGGCCAGCGCAAGCAGCGGTGTCAGCACGGCCAAAAGGGGCTCGAACAGCCAGTGGCTCACCGCCACCGTCAGGAGGATGATCAGGATCAGGCTCAGCATCCCGGGCTCCTTTGCTCCCCTGGCACAGTGGCGCCGGCTCGAAGGATCTGCCAGCCCGAGGGCACGCCATCCAGGGGCATGCTCCAGGCCAGCACCGTGCTGGCAGCGCCTGAGCCCGGCGGCCAGGGGAGTGGGCCGAGCAGCGGCAGCTCCGGGAACAGCGCGGCGGCTTCGCTCGCATCACGGGCCGCAGGCTCGCCGGAGCGGTTGGCACTGGTGGTGGCCAGCGGACCGGTGCGGCGCAACAGCTCCCGCGCCTGCTCGCAGGCCGGCACCCGCAGCCCAAGAGTTGCGCCCCCGGGATGCAGCGCCTTGGTGACCTCCACCTGGATCGGCAGTACCAGGGTGAATGCCCCGGGCCAGCAGGATCGTGCCTTCTCCAGCCACGGATCCTGCCAAGCCACCCCGAGGAACTCCACCAGTTGGGTCAGATCGGCTCCCATCAGGATCAGGGGCTTCTCCCGCGGCCGTGCCTTGCATGTCCAGATGGCGGCGGCATGGCCCGGAGTGGCGGCAAGGGCAGGCAGGGTGTCGGTGGGGAAGAGGGCCAGGCTGCCGGCCTCTAGGGCGGCGGCCAGTTGGGGGGGGAGGAGCAGAGGGCTCACGCCTGGGGGAGCTCGAAGGCCGCCATGGTGGCGGCTGGACGGCGGGCGCTGGCGAACCGGGGCACACCTTCCAGGTCAGGGTGGGCGCAGACCTCCACCAACCCGGCAGCTTTCAGCAACGCAAGCACCGCCGCGCTCTGGTCGTGATGGTGCTCAAGCAACAACAAGCCTTCCGGCGCCAGAGCCTGCGGGGCTCCTGCCACCACCTGGCGCAGGGCTGCCAGGCCATCGGGTCCCCCGTCAAGGGCAAGCCGCGGCTCATGCAGGCGCACGACCGGATCCAGGCCCTCCACGGTGGCGCTGGGGATGTACGGGGGGTTGGCCACCACCAGATCCAACTGGCCCCACCAGGGGGAAAGGTTCTGCCACCAGTCGGAACAAAGCAGCCGGACACGAGCCAGGGCACCGTGGGGGCGCAGGTTGACCGCCGCTTGAGCCAGGGCGTCAGAACTCACATCCACCGCCAGTCCCAGGGAACGGGGGAACACCAGAGCCAGGGCCAGGGCCAGGCAGCCGGACCCCGTGCCCAGATCGGCCCACAGCTGAGGTGCAGCGGCAGGCCAGCGGCCCAGGGTCACGGCCAGGTCAGGCAACTGCTCCGTTTCCTGGCGTGGGATCAGCACGCCAGGGGCAACCTGCACGTCAAGGTCGCGCCACGGGCAGCGCCCCACCAGGTATTGCAGGGGAACCTGGGTGCCCAGGTGCTGCCGCCAGAGATCCTCGATATGGCCCAGGCTGCAGGTGAGACTTACGGGCCGATCCGGATGCAGGCGCAGGTCCTGGAGCTTCGGCCAGGTCAGCCCCCCGGCCAGATCAAGCAGCCAGTCGAGGTCGGCAGGCTGCCCTCCCTCTGCCAGGAGCCCCCGTCGCCAGAGCAGGAACGCGTCTGCAGACAACGGCAGGGAGGCCACAGGAGCGAGGCCGTCTCCGTTGGCATGGACCTGCTGCATGCGAGCAGACTATGGCTCAAGGAGAGGCCTCCTCAGGACGGCCGCCACACCAGGCCTGGTTCGGCCTGGAGGCAGCCGGCTCTCTCCAGTTCCATCAGCCCCACCGCCACTCGGGCCGGCGGCTCACCCAACCGCTCGCTCAGATCCTCAAGGGAGGCGGCAGTACCGACCGCCTCAAGAAGGGTGCGTTGGAAGGCACTGAAGCGCAGGGTCGCTTCGGGAGCGGCAGGATCGCCCTTCAATGAACGGGTGAGAGGCCCGGTTCCGAGGGTAGCCAGCAGATCGGCGGGCTCAAGGAGGGGCGTGGCTCCGCGGCTGAGCAGCCGATTGCTGCCGGCAGCCGAGGCACGGGCGGCATCGGCAGGCACCACCCAGAGGGGGAGCCCCTGATCCCAGGCCAGGTTGGCGGAATGGAGAGCTCCACTCGAAGCCGGGCACTCCACCACCACCACCGCCGACGCCAGGGCAACCTGAAGACGGTTGCGCGCAGCGAAATGGCCGGGCAACACGCCACTGCCAGGGGGCTGCTCGCTCACCAGCAGGCCGTGGCCGGCCACCGCCTCCTGCAGGTGGTGATGGTGGCGGGGGTAGACCCGCTCCAGCGGTGTGCCCAGCACCGCAACCGGGGCCCCGCCCCCGCGCAGGCAGCCCTGGTGAACAGCGGCGTCAATCCCTTCCGCCAGCACGCTCACCACCGGCCAGCCGGAGGCAGCCAGGGCCTCCCCGAGCCGCCGGGCCGTCGCCAGCCCGTGGGTCGAGGGACGACGGGTGCCCACCACCGCAACCGCCGCACCCCGGCGCAGCGGGCTCCAGAGGCTTCCCCGCCCCCGCCAGTACAGGCCCAGAGGAGGACGGGCGAGGTTCGCGATGCCAACGGGCCAACGACCATCGCCGGGGAGCAGCACCCCCCGGCCTCCTGCCAGCTGCCGGGCCAACTCCGGGAGAGGCTCGGCGCCCCAGCCGCGGCGGTAACCCTCGAAGGACTCCAGCACTCCCGGGTGCCAGCCCGGGAGATCTCCGAAGGCTTCAGCCGGCTGTGCCCAGGCCACTTCAAGGCTGCAGAAGGCGTGGATCACGGAATTCAGCCGCACCCAGCCGATCCCAGGACAGCGACTCCAGAGCAACCACCAGAGACGCTCGCTGTGGCGGCAGGCCGTCAGCCCAGAACCTTGGCTCACCCGGGCCCCACCATCGGAAGACCCACACCCCGGGAATACCCCACGCACCAGTTCGCCCATGGCCGCCGGATTCGTACATTTGTACTATACGGGTCTGTCTGTGGGTCCGGCGACCAGGGTGCCCACGGCTGCCTCAAGCTCCGGCGGAAGGCGGCGCAACAGGCGGGGCCCAGTCGGTGCTCCGGCCACTTCCACCAGCACCAGTTCCACACGGGCCTCTGCCGCCAAGCTGCCATCGGGGCGCAGGAAGCGGCTCTGCCAGGGGAGTTTCACCCCCTGACGCGGCAGCACCCTGCTGAGCAGACGCACCCGGTCACCGTGGTGCAGGGCCTGGCGGTACTCGATCGCCAGGGACACCACCGGCAGCTCCAGACCCCGACGGCTCAGATCGGCATAGGCGAGCCCTGCTGCGGCAAGGGCCTCCACCCGCGCCTCCTCCAGCCAGGCGAGATAGGCCCCGTGCCACATCACGCCGGCATGATCCGTGTGCTGGGGAAGCACGGTTCGCTCGAGGCCCCAATGGCCGGCATCGGGGCAAAAATCCGGGTGCTGCATCACGGTGTTGGGGAGGAAGGAACCGCAGGCGGAGATCAGCCATAGGCTGCGCACGAGCCCCGAATGAGCCCGTGTTCCGCAATCTTCTGATCGCCGATTCCGGCAAAGGTCATGTGGAGGAGATGGTGCGCATGCTGCGTGCCATTCCGCCCTGCCGCCAGGCACGCCTCCATCTGCTCCACGTCGTGCCCGAGCAGGGGGGCGATGAGCTGAAGGCACACCGGAGTCAGGCCGAGGAGCTGGTGGCCGGGGCAGCGGAGCGCATGGGACTCGAGGCCTCGGCCGTGACCACACTCGTGCGGGAGGGCGATGCCAAGCAGACCGTGCTGAAGGTGGCCGAGGAGATCGATGCCGACCTGATCGTGATGGGCTCCCGAGGCCTGGGACGCCTGCAGTCGATCCTCTCGAACAGTGCCAGCCAGTACGTGTTCCAGCTGTCCACCCGACCGATGCTGCTGGTGCGCGACGACCTTTACGTGCGGGCGATTAACCGAGTGATGGTGACCGTCGACGGCACGGGTGTCGGTGACGACGCCATCAGGCTGGCCTGCGAACTGGTGGCGGCCATCCCCGGCGGCAGCCTCACCGGCGTACACGTGAGCAGGCAGGACCTCACCCCTTCACGGGGCGGGAAGTCCCCGGCCGATGAAGTTCTGGAGAGGGCGGTGCAACGTGCCCGGAGCTTTGGGGTGGAGATGAAGCCCCTTCATCGCACCGGTGATGTGGGAAGGACGGTGTGTGCCGCCGTCGAAGAGGAACGGGCAGATTTGCTGGTGATCGCCTCCCAGGATCGCCGGCCCCTGGTGGCCAAGGCGCTCGTGGACCTTGACCGGCTCCTGGGCAGTTCCGTGAGCGACTACATCCGGGTGCACGCCCCCACACCGGTGCTGCTGGTGCGGGAGCCGGAGGGCAGGCGCTGAGGCGACCGCCTCAGCCGCCCTGGCGGCTGCTGGTCTGGATGTAGAGAACTATCAGGAAGACGGCCGGAACGAGAACGAACAGGAGACTGGCAACGAATCCGAGGTCGTTGGTTTCCATGGCGGCCTTGAAGGTGCTGAGAACGTATCACCGCTCCCCAGGGAGCTCGGCAGCCCCTTCACTGCTCGTTGTGGTTGGGCCCTCTGCCTCTCCATCCGCAGCCTCCTCCTCCGGTTCCGGGGCAGGGGGCTCGGGCCAGGCCGTCGGCCCCACCGGAAGGGGCGTTGCCAGGGCCGTGGCCCACAGCCCCTCGCCATCCGCCGGAGGGCTCTGGGGCCGGGACAGCACCAGCAGGGAGGTCTGCACCAGGGACTGACAGGCGAGACGCCAGGTCTGGGGGCGGCGGCGCAGCTTCTGATCCTCCACGGCCGTTCGGGGGCTGAGCGAACCCTCAGGGGCACCCGCCACGTCCACGAAGCAGGTGATGCACTGGCCGCAGCCGCCGCAGTTCCCCAGCCTCCCCTTCAGTCCGTAGAGCTCGATTCCCTCCCGCAGCGCAACCTCCCGGAGGTTCTCCCCGGGGTAGCACTCCACGTCGCGGCCTTCTCGCACAAATCGGATCACGGGCATGGGAGCGCTTCACGGCAGCCCTTCATTCTGGATCGAGCAGTTGCGGTCCGTAACCAGGCGGCCCGGGCGGCAGTCCGCACCCACTACCATCGCCAGACGGATCGGCGTCGCCGGTCGTCACACCAACCCAGACCTGACCCCCCATGGGATTGCCCTGGTACCGGGTGCACACGGTCGTCATCAACGACCCGGGCCGATTGCTCGCCGTGCACCTCATGCACACCGCTCTGGTAGCCGGCTGGGCCGGCTCCATGGCGCTCTATGAGCTCGCGATTTTCGACCCCTCCGACCCGGTCCTGAACCCCATGTGGCGCCAGGGCATGTTTGTCATGCCCTTCATGGCGCGCCTGGGCGTGACCGGAAGCTGGGGCGGCTGGAGCATCACCGGTGAAACCGGCGTCGACCCGGGGTTCTGGAGCTTCGAGGGCGTGGCCGCCGCCCACATCATTCTCAGCGGCCTGCTCTTCCTTGCCGCCATCTGGCACTGGACCTACTGGGATCTCGAGATCTGGCAAGACCCGCGCACCGGGGAGCCGGCCCTCGACCTGCCCAAGATCTTCGGCATCCACCTTCTGCTGGCCGGTCTGGCCTGCTTCGGCTTCGGTGCCTTCCATCTGACCGGTGTCTTCGGCCCGGGCATGTGGGTCTCCGACCCCTACGGCGTCACCGGACACCTGGAGAAGGTTCAACCATCCTGGGGACCTGAAGGCTTCAACCCCTTCAACCCCGGTGGCATCGTGGCTCACCACATCGCCGCCGGCATCGTTGGCATCATCGCCGGCATCTTCCACATCACCACCCGTCCGCCGGAGCGCCTTTACAAGGCCCTGCGGATGGGGAACATCGAAACCGTTCTCGCCAGCGCGATCGCGGCTGTGTTCTTCGCTGCCTTCGTGGTGGCTGGAACCATGTGGTACGGAGCCGCCGCCACACCGATCGAGCTCTTTGGACCCACCCGCTACCAGTGGGATCAGAGCTACTTCAAGACTGAGATCAACCGCCGTATTCAGACGGCCCTCGACAACGGTGCCACGAAGGAGCAGGCCTGGGCGTCGATCCCCGAGAAGCTCGCCTTCTACGACTACGTCGGCAACAGCCCGGCCAAGGGCGGTCTCTTCCGTGTCGGACCGATGGTCAACGGCGACGGTCTTCCCACCGGCTGGCTGGGCCACATCTCCTTCACGGACAAGGAGGGCCGTGAACTCGAGGTTCGCCGTCTGCCCAACTTCTTTGAGAACTTCCCCGTTGTGCTCCAGGACAAGGACGGTGTGGTCCGTGCTGACATCCCCTTCCGCCGCGCCGAAGCCAAGTATTCGTTTGAGCAGCAGGGTGTGACGGCCACCGTCTATGGCGGTGCCCTCAACGGCAAGAGCTACACCGACCCCGCCGAAGTGAAGAGGCTGGCCCGCAAGGCTCAGCTTGGTGAAGCGTTCGAATTCGATCGCGAGACCTATCACTCCGATGGCACCTTCCGCAGCTCCCCCCGCGGCTGGTTCACCTTCGGCCACGCCACCTTCGCCCTCCTGTTCTTCTTCGGCCACATCTGGCACGGGGCTCGCACCCTCTACCGCGACGTGTTCGCTGGCATCGATCCCGACCTAGGTGAGCAGGTTGAGTTCGGCCTCTTCCAGAAACTGGGCGACAAGTCAACCCGCCGCCTGCCGCAGGGGTACGTTCCCCCTGCCGGATCCACTCTCAGCTGATCGCCCGACCCCCGAGGAAATCCCATGGAGAGCTTCGCTTACATCCTGATCCTGGCTCTGGCCATCTCCACCTTGTTCTTCGCGATCGCTTTCCGCGATCCCCCGAAGATCGGCAAGTGAAGCCGGCCCTTCCCGGACGCTTCTCCCCCCGCCCTGCGGGGGTTTTTTATGGGCTGCAGCAGCCACTGGCACAGGGTGAGCGATTGTCCAGCCCCCTTCTCATTTCGGTACCGGGTGCCTACACTCGGTGAACACACGTGAAGCTGCGGGCATGCAGTGCCCCTCCTGCCAACACACCGACAGCCGGGTGCTGGAGTCGAGAGCCGCCGACAGCGGGCGCAGCGTGCGACGGCGCAGGGAGTGCCTCAACTGCGATTTCCGCTTCACCACCTACGAGCGGGTGGAAACCGTTCCGATCACCGTCGTGAAGCGCAACGGTGCCCGAGAAACCTTCAATCGCTCCAAACTGCTCCACGGCCTGCTTCGGGCCTGTGAGAAAACGGGACTGGAGCCGGCCGTTCTCGAGAACGTTGTCGACGACCTCGAAGTGGCCCTGCAGCAACGCAGTGGCCGCGAGGTGAGCAGCAATGAGATCGGCGAACTGGTGCTGGAGCGGCTGCGCACCATGAGCGAGGTGGCCTACGTGCGGTTTGCTTCGGTCTATCGGCAGTTCCGCAGCGTCAGCGATTTCGTGGCCACCCTCGAAGGCCTGAGCTCCGGGGCCCCAGGTCCCCGCGCCGGCAAGGGGCGCAATCGGCTAGCGGTGGTGGGCTGAACGCCATCAAAGAGATGCCGCTTACCTTGCTAGGGTGAACGATTGCGCCGTGCTGCTGGCGGGCAGCCGACGCCTCACCTCGCACTGCCTCGGGCAGACCGCCGCTCTTCCATGACCGTGACACCCACTTCCGAACTCGCCGCCGCGGAGGCTGCGGAGGAGATCAGCCTCGAGGCGATTCCCGAGGAGGTGCCCGCCGCCGACGATTCCAGCAGCCGCGGCAGCGCAAGGGACGGCGATGGTGTCGGCTTCACGCTCGACGAATTTGCTGCACTGCTCAGCAAGTACGACTACAACTTCAAGCCCGGCGACGTTGTCAACGGCACTGTGTTCGCCCTGGAGTCGAAGGGGGCGATGATCGACATCGGTGCCAAGACGGCCGCCTTCATGCCGCTGCAGGAGGTGTCGATCAACCGCGTCGAGCACCTCTCCGACGTGCTGGAGCCCGGGGAGGTGCGCGAGTTCTTCATCCTCAGCGAAGAGAACGAAGACGGCCAGCTCACGCTCTCGATCCGTCGCATCGAGTACCAGCGGGCCTGGGAGCGGGTGCGTCAGCTGCAGAAGGAGGACGCCACCATCTACTCCGAGGTTTTCGCCACCAACCGGGGTGGTGCCCTGGTGCGGGTGGAAGGTCTGCGGGGCTTCATCCCCGGCAGCCACATCAGCACCCGCAAGGCCAAGGAGGAACTGGTCGCCGACTTCCTGCCCCTCAAGTTCCTGGAGGTCGACGAGGAGCGCAACCGTCTGGTGCTCAGCCATCGCCGGGCGCTGGTGGAGCGCAAGATGAACCGCCTGGAAGTGGGCGAAGTGGTGCTCGGGACCGTTCGCGGCATCAAGCCCTACGGCGCCTTCATCGACATCGGCGGGGTGAGCGGCCTGCTGCACATCTCCGAAATCAGCCACGAGCACATCGAGACTCCTCACACCGTGCTGAACGTGAACGATCAGATGAAAGTCATGATCATCGATCTGGATGCAGAGCGCGGCCGCATCTCACTGTCCACCAAAGCGCTCGAACCCGAGCCGGGCGACATGCTCAGCGATCCCCAGAAGGTGTTCGACAAGGCCGAGGAGATGGCGGCGCGCTACAAGCAGATGCTGCTGGAGCAGGCCGAGGAAGGTGAACCGATGGGTGTCACCCTCGACTGAGCGTCTCGGTTGCTTCCGCATGGTGCATCTGTTGTTGAGGGGAGAGATCCTGGGGGCCACCGCCCCCCCCATCGAAGCCATCCTTTTCGATAAGGACGGCACCCTCAGCCACAGCGAACCCATGCTGCGAGCCCTGGCCCAGGCCAGGGTTTTTCACTGTCTGGCCCTAGCCTCTGAGGCCGGTTGCCCCCCGGAGCAGCTCGACCTGCTGCGCGACCTGCTGAAGCGGGCCTATGGCATGCGCGAGGCAGGGATCCACCCCGCCGGCACCACCGCGGTGGCCGCGCGCGACCACAACCTGATCTCGACCGCCACCGCGCTGGCCCAGGTGGGCCTGGGCTGGCCGGAATCACTCGCCCTGAGCGAGGAGGTGTTCGCCCTCACCGACGGACTCCATGGTCAAGGCAGCGTGGAGCCCCCCCAGCCCACCGACGGACTGGAGAAGCTGCTGGCCAGCCTCCAGGACGCAGGGGTGCGTTGCGGCATCATCAGCAACGATCACCTTGACGGCATCCATCAGTTCCTGGAGCACCACGGTCTGGCCCATCACTTCCAGGCCCACTGGAGCGCCGAACACCGGCCGCGCAAACCCGATCCCGGGGCAGTTCACGGTCTCTGCAGCGAACTGGGCGTGGCCCCGGAACGCTGCGCCCTGATCGGCGATGCCAACAGCGATCTGCGGATGGGGCGTGGGGCCGGCGTTGGCATCGTGCTGGGGTATCGGGCCGGGTGGAGCCAGCCGGCGGATCTCGATCCCTCCTTCGCCCTGCTCGACCACTGGCGCGACCTGGATGTGGTGGCCGCCACCCCGCCAGGAGTGCTCAGGGCATAAGCTCTCTGCCGATATGGATTCTGCGACGTATGAGCCGCCACGTCTTCACCTCTGAGTCGGTGACGGAAGGGCATCCCGACAAGATCTGCGATCAGGTGAGCGATGCGGTGCTCGATGCCCTGCTTCGCGAGGATCCCGAATCCAGGGTGGCCTGTGAAACGGTGGTGAATACGGGGCTGTGCCTGATCACCGGTGAGGTCACAACCAAGGCACGACCGGATTACATCAGCCTCGTTCGGGGCGTGATCGAGAAGATCGGCTACAGCGGAGCGAGGGCCGGCGGATTCGATGCCCGCAGCTGTGCGGTCCTGGTGGCCCTCGATCAGCAGTCACCTGATATCGCCCAGGGCGTGAACGAAGCCGACGACCACGACGGCGATCCCCTCGACCTCATCGGAGCTGGCGATCAGGGGATCATGTTCGGCTACGCCTGCAATGAAACACCCGAACTGATGCCGCTGCCGATCAGCCTGGCTCACCGGCTGGCGCGGCGTCTGGCGGCCGTGCGCCATGACGGCACCCTTGACTATCTCCTCCCCGACGGCAAGACCCAGGTGAGCGTGGTCTACGAAGACGACGTGCCCGTGGAGATCGACACGATCCTGATCTCCACCCAGCACACCGAAACGGTCAACGGCATCAGCGATGACAAGGAGGTCCGCGAGCGCATCAGCCGCGATCTCTGGACCCAGGTGGTGGAACCCGCCACCAACGACCTCACCCTTCGGCCCCGCAGGGAATCCACCCGGTTCCTCGTGAATCCAACCGGAAAGTTCGTGGTGGGCGGGCCCCAGGGCGACGCCGGCCTCACGGGCCGCAAGATCATCGTGGACACCTACGGTGGTTATGCCCGCCACGGCGGTGGCGCGTTTTCCGGCAAGGATCCCACCAAGGTGGATCGCTCTGCCGCCTATGCCGCCCGCTGGGTGGCGAAGGCCCTGGTGGCCGCCGGTCTGGCCAGGAAGGCGGAGGTGCAACTCAGCTACGCGATCGGGGTGGCACGGCCCGTAAGCATCCTGGTGGAAAGCTTCGGCACCAGCGTGCTGAGCAACGCCGATCTCACCGCCCTGGTGCAGGAGCACTTCGATCTCCGCCCGGGGGCGATCATCCAGGCCTTTGGTCTGCGGACCCTGCCCGGGCAACGGGGCGGACGCTTCTATCAGGACGTGGCCGCCTACGGCCACTTCGGCCGCAGCGACCTGAACCTCCCCTGGGAGGATGTGGACGCGATCGCTCAGGTGCTGCGTCAGGCCACCGCTGAACGTGTCGGCACTGGCGCTGGGGCTTGACCTCGGCACCAGCGGCCTCCGTCTGGCCCTGCTCGGGCCCGAGGGGCCGCTGCAGGAGGAAGGGATTCCCTACCCAGGCCCCTTTGAGGATCCCATCAGCTGGCGGGAGGGGTTGATCACCCTCTGCCGTGCGATCCCCGAGCGCGATCGGCTGTTGGTGCGGGCGATCGCCGTGGACGGAACCTCCGGCACACTGCTGCTGTGCCGGCCGGATGGCTCGGCGCCCTCACCGGGCCTGGCACATGCCCTTCCTTATCACAGGGCCTGCCCCGAGCAGGCTTCGGCTGCCGCCCGGCTTGCCGGTGGGGCCGGCCCTGCTGCCAGTGCCAGCGGCAGCCTCGCGCGGGCCCTTTTTCTGCTGGAGCGTGCCCGGCAGGAAGGAGTGGTGGAGCCCCTGAGGCTGCGACATCAGGCCGACTGGCTGATGGGCTGGCTCCTCGGCAACTGGCGCTGGGGCGAGGAAACGAACAATCTGCGGCTGGGGTGGGATGCACAGGCAGGCAGCTGGAGCGGCGAGATCGGCTCGTGGACGTGGCATGAGTCCCTGCCGGAGATCGTGCCCAGCGGCACTGGGGTCGGTGGTCTCCACCCCGCTGCGGCCGATGCACTCGGACTTCGCACTGACTGCCTGGTGGTGAGCGGCAGCACCGATTCCAGCGCTGGAGTTGTGGCGGCCGATCCCCAGCCCGGCGATGGCATCACCGTGCTCGGCACCACGCTGGTGCTGAAGCAATTCAGCGATGTCCCCCTGCAGGAACCTGGAATCAGCTGCCAGCGACTGCAGCGCCGCTGGCTGGTGGGGGGGGCATCGAACGCCGGGGCGGGGGTGCTGCGCCGCTTCTTCGATGATGCTTGCCTGGTGGAGCTGAGCCGCCAGATCGACCCTGAACGGGACAGCGGCCTGCACCTGCGCCCGCTGCCGGGTCCGGGCGAGCGCTTCCCGGTGGACGATCCGCAGCTGGAGCCGGTTCTCGAACCACGCCCTGTGAGCGATGCCCTCTACCTGCAGGCCCTGCTGGAAGGCCTGGCGAGGATCGAGCGGCAGGGATGGGCCCGCCTTGCGGAGCTGGGCTGCCCTCCTCCCCGGCGCATCGTGACCCTCGGCGGAGGCGCGACCAATCCACAGTGGCGCCGGCTGCGGGAGCGGATTCTGGGGGTGCCCGTGGTGAACCGGCCCCGGCTCACCCCGGCTCTGGGCATGGCACGGCTGGCTGCCGGTGCCCTCACCGGCGAACAGGGAACCCTGAGGATGGAAGGGATTTCCTCTTCTGTGTGATGAACGAACGGCTGCGCTCCATCGTGTCGATGATCCTGTTCCTGGTGCTGGCGGGCTACGTGGGCTTCAGCGCCATTCGTCTCGCCCTGCTTCTCTGGCAGCGGTTCGCGGCCGCCTGATTCCAGAATCGGGCCCTGATTCCCCCTGATCCCCATGGCCGCCGACCCCCTCACCCCCGCCGTGAGCGATCGGATCTGCAAACACATGAACGATGACCACGCCGAGGCTGTGCTCGCCTACGCCCACCACTACGCCGGCCTCGCCAGCGCCCGCTCGGCCCGGATGCTGGCGGTGACACCCGAGGCGATGCGGCTGGAGGTGGATGGAACTCCGGTGGAGGTGCCCTTCGACCACACCCTCAGCGACAGCGAGGATGCCCACCGCACGCTGGTGGCAATGCTGCGGACCATGCGCGGGAACGCTTGAGGAGAGTCCCTGCAGCCTGAGTCCTTGATGCCCCTGCCAGCCACCCCCCCGCTGCTGGCTGTGGGCCGGCTGGTCCTGGGGGGACTCCTCGAGAGCTCGTGCCCCCTCTGTCGGCGCCGAACTCAGGCCTTCGATCAGGCCGCCGTACCCTGCCCGGCCTGCCTCCAACACCTCCAGCTGCCGCTGGAGGGCCTGAGGGGCGCCCATCCCCTGCCCTGGTGGGCGGCTGGGTTCTACGCCGACGGCCTGCGCTCGCTGCTGCTGGATCTGCGCCGGCGACCTCGGCCGGGCACCCTTGATGCCGTGATCGGCGCTCTGCGGCCCCCCGAAGGAATCCGGCGCCAGGGGGCTCTGCTGGTGCCGATTCCCAGTTGGAAACGCCGCGGTAATCCCCTGCCGGAGCTGCTCTGCCAGCGCCTGGGGCGGCGACTCGGGCTGCGGCGGGCGGACCTGCTCCTGCACCGCCATCCCGTCCTCGGGCAGCACCGCCTCAAGCGCACGCTGCGCTTCGCCAATCTCGAAGCCGCCTTCCAGTGCCGCCGCCCCCCACTGCCGGGCCAGGCAGCCCGGCGTCCCCTGCTGATCGTGGACGACATTCTCACCACGGGCGCCACCGCCCTCAGTGCCGCCCGAACCCTGGAAGCGACGGGATGGCAGGTGGCGGGGGTTCTCTGCCTGGCCAGGACTCCGGCGGCGGGACATCGGCCGTGATCTAAGATCGCACCGTCGCTGACGCGACAGGCCGGGATAGCTCAGTTGGTAGAGCAGGCGACTGAAAATCGCCGTGTCCCCAGTTCAAATCTGGGTCCTGGCATCACACATCTCTTCGGGGCCACCGAATGCCCTGGTTCCCATGCCGGGGCTGACGGCCGCAAAGCCCACCCCTAGCGTGGAGAGGATGCCCCAGCG
>QLAH01000429.1_pt1 | contig 22460 bp, 19 predicted proteins | sample 4693081 | NCBI WGS metagenome assembly QLAH01 (sample SAMN09425401, study PRJNA476045) | Lake water metagenome, whole genome shotgun sequencing project.
AGGCCCCTCCAGGAAGCCGGATGCCACCAATCTCAAGCTCAGAGGGGTCGTCAACACTCATAGCATCAGCTTACCTGAAGAGCTGCAATTGAAACCCCGACTCTTTCATCACCCCCTGAACAGTTACATTTCATCAATGGGCGTTATCGTGACAAGAGATTTTTCCTTTTAAGATCCTATGGCCTTTATAGAGGCATCTTTGCGGCAAAGCGTCACTTAGCCCATCAGTTCTGTCAGCCCGTTGCGTCTCTTAATTGGCCAGACTCTTTACAAGTGCCCTATGCCGCTATCCATGTTCGGCGAGGAGATAAGGTTGAAGGATATCGTTTGCCGCAGAAAGGCGATCTCATTGTTGAAGGTGAGCAAGTGCCGTTGAGTGACTACTTATCGATTATTCATGGACAAGCGCCTCATCTCAAAAGCTTATTTGTCATGACAGACGATTACCAGGTTATTGACGACTTGAAAGCGATTGATGAAAAACTAAATATTTTCACCTTTTGTCAGAAAGCAGACCAAGGCTACACACAAGATAAATTCAACGAACTGGGATCACAATCGAAAACTATGGCCATCAGAAAGCTAATTTCAGAAGTTGAAATAGCTTGTCATTCTCGAATCTTTGTTGGATGTTACAAATCCAATGTTTCGCGCTATGTTGCCCTAGCTCACAAGCACCCAAAGCGGTGTTATAGTGTCGATGCTCAAAAAAATTGGCATCCCCGCTAGATGGGGACTCTCGATATCTTCCTAGGGTTGCCCCATTTGTAGCTGTCATAGGCTGGCGTAGATGCCCTGGTAGAAGAACAATTCTTGATGGGTACCCGCTTCTACCAGTTGGTCGCCTTCCATCACGTAGATGCAGTGGGCGATGGCGCACCTATGGCCCAAGGTTATGGGTCAGGCGCAGCGTCCTCCTCGGAGATGGCCGCTTTCGGTTGCGTCAGCCGTTGCAGACAGGCTTCTAGGGCGGCTCACACGAACTCGTGGATATATTCGTCGTCGGGGGCGGGGGGCTTGACCCGGTTTCTGGAAATGGGGCCGCTCATCGTAGAGGCGACCCCGCAGCACATCGGTTTGATGTACCAAGTCGTAGAGAATTTCGACTGCCAAAAGGCTCCTAACCCCAGAAGAATCATGCTCCCGTCTTTAATCCAGTGCGATTTTTCAGAGCCTTTGATATATTGGGGATCAATACAAGCGATCTAGATCGCCAAGGATATTTCCCTAGGTAGTGAGCGTGGCTGTCAGCATTGTCTCCCCCCTTTCTTCTGCTACCGTAGCCCGTCCGTTTTTGAAATGGGCGGGGGGTAAAGGGCGGCTGCTCAGCCAGTACGAACCCTATTTCCCGGACTCCTGCGCTACCTACTATGAACCGTTTGTGGGGGGTGGGGCGGTCTTTTTTTATTTGGCCCAGCGGATGCAGCGGGCGGTTTTGGGAGACATCAACCCCGAACTGGTGAATGTCTATCGCTGGGTGCGGGATGCGCCCAAGGCTCTGATCGTCAAACTGGAGTACCACAAGCGCCATCACAGTCCCGACCATTACTACCACATGCGACAGCAGCACCAGTTACCCCATCCCCTAGATCGGGCGGCGCGGCTGATTTACCTCAATAAAACCTGCTACAACGGCCTCTATCGGGAAAATGCCCAGGGCCAGTTTAACGTGCCTGTGGGGCGATACAAAAATCCTGCCATTTGCGATCCTGCCCTCATCCGAGCGGCCTCGGCCTCCCTTCAGCCAGCGCAGATCGTTGAGCAGCCCTTCACAGCCCTGCTGAAATATTCCTTCACCCCCCAAGATTTCGTCTACCTCGACCCGCCTTACCATCCCCTCAGCGCCACCAGCCAGTTCACCCAGTACAGCCGCCATGGTTTTGGCCCCACCGACCAAGCGCGTCTCGCCCAGGTATTTCGGCAACTGGCCGACTGGGGGGTGCGGGTGATGCTGTCGAACTCAGATTGCGAGTTTATCCGCGATCTCTATGCGGGGTTCCCGATGCACTCCATCCAGGCGGCGCGGATGATCAACACCCAGGCCGGACGGCGGGGCAAAATTAGCGAGCTGCTGATTACGTCCTACTGATGGACTCGTCATTGGTTAACTGATAGCTTGACCTGCGGCGCACCTGCGGCCCCAGATTACGGGTCAAGCTGATGGGTCAAGCTGACGGATCAGCATCCTCTGATCTAGGCGCGTCTGGTTGTGTCAGCCGTTGCAGGCAAGCTTCTAGGGCAGCCCTTACCGATTCATGGGTATATTCGTCGTCGGGGTGGGGGGCTTGGCCCGGTTTCTGGAAATGGGGGCGTTCGTCGTAGAGGCGTCCCCACAGCACGTCGGTTTGGTGTACCAAGTCGTACAGGGTTTCGGGGGAGGTCAGCACCGTTTCAATTAAGTCTTTCACAGCCTCAACGGGGCTATCGAGATAGCGGCTGAGGCGGATAGGGTCGTCTTCTAACCAGCGAACCAGCACCTGCTGAAGAGCACCCTCCAAATCCTCCAGGTTGGCCTTCAGAATGTGCACCACTTCCCCCTGTACCTGCACCAGCTTAGGAATCGGGGACTCCCCCTTCATAAAACCGCTGGCTTCCTGACCAATGGCATCGGCCAAGGAGAAGGGTCGCCCCCGACGAATATCCTGCTGAATATCGGCAGATGAGGGAGCAAGCCTTTGGACCTTGTCTGGGTTCAGGGCATCGGGCGACATATCGGGCGACATAGTAAACACCGTTAAGGTGAAAGCCCATCCCCTCTCAGGTTGGTGCCTAGGAGGGGATGGGGAGCAGAATCCTTGCAACGCCCCTCTCCCCGCTTGGAAGAGGGGTGGAGGGCGTAGCTTGCTTCCCGTCAGGGTGGGCTGGATCGCGGCACAAGAGCGCGTTGATGATCTACTGAGCCTAGCTCACCTATTCGTAACCTCAGTTCGGGTTAGACATAGTGACCAGACCCCCTGGTAGACCTCACCCCCAGCCCCTCTCCCACGAGGAGCGGGAATCTAGAAAAGCTCAAAGTCCCTCTCCCCAAGGGAGAGGGATTTAGGGTGAGGTCTAAAGCGCAAGCTAGAAGAAGGTTTCTCAAGATTGCAGCGGCTGGCTGATCCCGAACTCAGGTTATTCGTACAGCCAGGACTTGGTGCCCGGAGCCCAAGACACCAGTTCCGCCGCCGTAAACCAGAGGGCAATTTCGGCCTCGGCAGTGTCGGGCGCATCGGAACCGTGAATGATATTGCGGCCTACGGTGATCCCCAGGTCGCCCCGGATGGTACCGGGATCAGCCTCTTGGGGTTTGGTCGCACCAATGATTTTGCGAGCGGAGGCAATCACATCTTCCCCTTCCCACACCATAGCCACCACCGGGCTAGAGGTGATGAAGTCTACCAATCCGGCGAAGAAGGGACGATCTCGGTGAACGCCGTAGTGCTTTTCCGCCAGTTCGCGGGGCACCGCCATAAACTTCATCCCCACTAGGGTGAAGCCCTTTTTCTCAAACCGACCAATAATCTCGCTGATTAGACCTCGCTGTACGCCGTCGGGCTTAATCATCAAAAAAGTGCGTTCCACAGATACGGACTCCTAACGCGAAAACAATACATGACAACTGTAAGACCTTTTCTATGCTCAGAAACGGTGGTCACTTTGTAAAGGCGTTGCCCAGAGTTTTTGGCACAACGGTCAGAGCCTTGATTCCAGATGTAGGTTGGGAACGAGGCCCAAAAATGGCAGGAGACTTGCAGAAATGGGGCTTTACAACGTTTTGCGCGCCTACAACTTGCGGGAGGCTAGCCAAGCACCCCCCACAATCAATCCACTGGATAACAGCAACCTCCAGGAGGGTTCGGCCAGCCCTGCCACCACCAACAGCAGGGTAGATAACAGCGGGGCCAGGTAGGACAACGTACCCAGTAGACGCAGGTAGCCATGCTTGACGCCATAGTCCCAGGTGAAAAAAGCTAGCCCCACCGGGCCAATCCCCAGGGCCAACACTGCCAGCCATTGCCACCCCACAGGCCACACGGGGGTTTCCCATAGCCCGTGGCAAATCCAGGCCAGCAGTGCGGTAACACCACAAAAGCCTCCCACAGACTGGGTCGGAATCGTCCCAAAGTGACGCGACAGCACCGAGTAGCTCGACCAGGTGAAGGCACAGACCAGAGCCGATAGGTAGCCCGTGGCATACTCTGCCCGCAGGGATAGCCCTTGTCCTTGGGTAATGAGTAGCCCCGCTCCCAAAAAGCCCAGACTAGCCCCTAGGCCATGACCCCAGCCTAGCCGCTCACCGGGCAACCCCGCCGACATTAAGACAATCAGCAACGGCCAGAGGTAGGCGATCAAACTGGCCTCCACCGCTGGGGCATGGCGCAGGGCCAGAAAGTAGAAAAAGTGATAGCCAAAGAGGCCAAACAGCCCCACCACCCACACCACGGCGGGTAATTTCAGGTAGCGCCAAGGGTGACCACCCCCCCAGACCCAAAACCCCACCCCCACCCCAAAGGCTAGGGTAAAGGCCATCGCCGTCAACTGAAATGGGGGAATGGGGCCACACAACTTGGTGAGCAGCGCCAACGTTGCCCACATCAGAATAGCGGTGAAGCCAACGCTAGTCGCCTGGGTGGGAGTGGGGGAAGCCATGGCCGCAGTTGCCTTGCCGGGGTTATTCCTAGGGGCTAGATTTCTAGGGGCTAGATTTCCTCTTCTTCGTCCACCGTAGCGCTGGGGGTAGCCGACGGGGTGAAGGCCGTTGGCGCAGCAGGGGTCGAGGCGGTAGGAGTCGGAGCTGCTGGGGCCGGAGTGGGCGTGGGAGGCTCCAGCACGGGGGCAGGAGGCGCTTTGACCACGGGAGCCGCCTTAGGCTCAGGTTCGGCCAAGCCCAACTGCTGACGGGCTTGGCTCAGTAGGTAGGCGGCCCCAGATTTCACGGTGCCCAAGAGGGCTTCCCCGGTCGCTTCCATGGAAGGAGACTCGGCCTCGGCGCTTTTCGTGCTGAGGTTGGTGTACCAGGTACGGACACGACGTCCTAGATCTACAGAGTTGCGGTAGAACCACTCGCCCCCCACAAAGGTGAGGCAGATGACCAGCCAGATCAAAATCCCGGTTTCCCGCAGGATGCCCCAGGTGCGGCTGAGCATTTTTTTGTAAATCTCGCCCGTTTCGCCGGAAAAGACCAGTTGGCCAACCACATTAGCCTGCTCTTTAATCTTATCCATCGAGGATAGTCCTCCTAAAGATCGATGTATGGGTAAAGTTTGGGCCGAATAACCAACCTACTCTAGCCGAGGGAGGGTATCAAGAAACACCACGCCCATCATTCTGGGGCCAGCGTCTTTCTCCAGCACTGGGCTGATATCAGCGGGGGTAGGGGCTGGGTGAATCACCGCAGAGCGACCGAATGCCACCCCGGCCACCTACAGTCTAGGGATTGTCCCCCAGGCCACGGCTTCAGCCCTTCCAGATGGTGGCCAGTACGCTAGCGGGGTCGAGATCCGCCAGTTTTCCAGTTTTGGCGGCTACCGTAATTAGCCGATCACCGCCGCCGAGGGGGGCGGCCCCAGGGTCAGCCCTGAGGCTTACGGTATACACCTCTAGGGCTACGGCGAGGGCCACGGCATAGCCCTGAACAGCCACCAGAAGGTTCGCTCCTGCAATCAAAGCCGCCAGTTGGCCCAAGGTTTCGGGTTCCAGCACCGTCAGGCCGGGCAGGGTCTGGCGGAGATTCGCAATCGTTGCCATGGTGTCGGCGGTTTGTAGGACGACCAGGGGCAGATCGGGCTGGCGCTGTTGAAAATCTTTAAGAATTGTGACCCACTGGTCTGGGGGGTAAGCCTCTCCCTTGGGGGTGCGGCCAGGATACACCGCCACGTAGCCCCCCTGAAGTTTCGCACCCTGGCGCAGGGCATCCACCGCCTTAAGATCGGATTGGGGCAGGTTGAGGCTGGGGGGAGCCAGGGGGGCCTCCACCTTCAGCGCCTTCAGGAAGGCGGTATAGTCGGCGGGGGAACTGGCGCGAGGAAGCAGGGTGGTGAGAAACCAGCCATTACTCCCGCCCTCGTAGCCAATGCGGGTGGGAATACCGCTCAGCCACAACAGCAGCCCAATCGACCAGGATTCTGTCAAGGTGAGTACCGCCTCAAACTCGCGGTCTCGCACAATGCCCAGCAGGTTGGCCCAATCCGCAGGGCTGTTGCTGGCTTGAAAGCTGTAGGGCACCACCTCGGTGACGACCTTCGACAGTTGGTAGATGTCCTTGGCCTCCGGATCGGCGACCACGGCAATCTCAGCCGCTTTGAAGGCCTCTTTAATTTCCCGCAGCACAGGAAAGAACTCCAGTTGGCGTTCAATTCCCCCCGGAACCAGAGCCAGTACCCGCATAATTTACGTCCATGCCTGTTCGCAAGCTATTGTAGTGGAACCTGACCGCGATTAAGTGAGATCTGGCGGACAAAGGGGATTAAATTTCTGCCCATTGGCAAAATTTCTTGCCCGCTCTTCCCCTTATCGGTAATGGCTATGACTGTTGTTCACCTGTTGATTCCTGCCGCTGGCATGGGCCGCCGCATGGGGGCCGACCGCAATAAAGTGCTCCTGCACCTGCTGGGCCAACCGCTGATTGCCTGGACGTTACGCGCCGCCGAGGAGGCCGAGTCTGTGGCCTGGATCGGGCTCATCTGCCAGCCCAGCGATCAACCCCTGCTGCAAGCGGTGGTGGCAGACCTCGGCCTCCGTAAGCCCATCACCTTTCTACCCGGGGGCGACACCCGCCAAGGCTCGGTCTACAACGGCCTGCAAGGGCTACCGGAGGACGCCACCCAGGTGCTCATCCACGATGGTGCCCGCTGTTTGGCTACCGCCGACCTATTCAACCGCTGTGCCGCCGCCCTAGACCACTACAAAGGGCTGATTGCCGCCGTCCCCGTCAAGGACACCATTAAAGTGGTGAATACCGACCAGCAGATTACCGCCACCCCCGACCGCCAGCACCTCTGGGCGGCCCAAACCCCCCAGGGCTTTGATGTGGCATTTCTGAGGCAATGTCATGATGAAGGTCGTCGCCAGGGCTGGGCCGTTACCGACGATGCAGCCTTGTTTGAACAATGCGGCTTACCCGTCCACATTGTGCCGGGGGAGGAAACCAACCTCAAGGTCACTACCCCTGTAGATTTGGCCTTAGCAGAATTTATCTTGCAACAGCGGGGATAGCCCTAGGGTCGTTAACCCAGGCGGGCGATCACCTTGAGCAACCTTTGGGCGCGAGGGGTGAGGCGAGTGCGGCGATAGGCATCGGCAGCTTTTTTGATGACCTCGGCCTGGGTGGGGTAGGGATGAATGACGCCACTGAGGGCATTGAGCCCCTGCCCGGTGGTAATGGCCAGGGTGAGTTCGCTAATCATGTCTCCGGCATGGCGGGCTACCAGGGTTGCCCCTAGGATTTGGTCTGATCCGACCTTGTGCAGAATCCGCACAAAGCCCTCCGTTTCGCCATCGGCCAAGGCCCGATCTACACTCGTCATCGGCACCGTGAGGGTTTGATAGGAAATGCCTTGGGCCTCGGCTTCGTGGGCGTAGAGACCGACATGGGCCACTTCGGGGTCGGTATACGTGACCCAGGGCATCACCAGGCGGCTAAGGCCGCTACGCCCCAGGCCAAAGGGGGAAAACAAAGCGTTTTTAATCACCAAACGGGCAGCGGCATCGGCAGCGTGGGTAAATTTCCAGTCCATACAGATGTCGCCAGCGGCGAAGATATGAGGCTGACTAGTTTGTAAATAATCGTTGACGATCACTCCCCGCCGTGGATCGTAGGCCACTCCCGCCGCTTCCAGATCGAGACCATCGACGTTGGGCACTCGGCCCGCCCCGATGAGGATCGCATCGATGTCTAGGGTCTGGCCTGGGGCTTCATCCTGGGGTGATGAACCCACTGACCGATAAAAAACTCGCTTGCCCGTGGGTGTGCCTTCCACCCGATCTAGGGTTGCGCCCAAGGCCAGGGTAATGCCCTCGGATTGGAATCGCTGCTGTAGCAAAGCGCTGGCTTCAGGATCTTCGCGGGGCAGCAGCCTTTCTTGGCGGTGGATGAGCGTTACCTGGCTCCCCAACCGCTGAAACGCCTGGGCCAGTTCGCAGCCGATGGGGCCACCGCCTACCACCAGCAGCCGAGGGGGGCAATCCGTCAGGGAAAAGACGGTTTCGTTGGTCAAAAAGCCTGCCTCCGCCAGCCCCGGTACCGAGGGATGATGCGCCCTCGCTCCGGTGGCAATCACGGCTTTTTTAAAGGACAGTCGTTGATCCCCAACCTGAAGCGTGTGGCTATCCACAAACTGCCCTGCTCCGAGGAACACATCGATGCCCATCTGGCTAAATCGCTCTACAGAATCGTGGTGGCTAATGTCGGCCCGGATCCGCCGCATCCGTTCCATCACGGCAGCAAAATCCACCGTCACCCCTGTCGCCAGCCCTCCCAGGGAGGCCGCTTGCCGGATATCCGCCACCGCCCGCGACGACCGCAGCACACACTTGGAGGGCACACAGCCCACATTTAAACAGTCGCCGCCCATCAGGCTTTTTTCCACCAGGGCAACCTTCAGCCCCAGGCCCAGCCCCGCCGTACCCGCTGCTGTCACCAGCCCCGCCGTACCGGCCCCAATCACCACCAAATCATAGCGATCCGCTGGGGTAGGATTTTGCCAGTCGGGGGGCTGCACCGCTGCTTGCAGGGTGCGGTTGTACGCATCCAAAGGGTGCAGAGCCGGGTTGAGGGATTTGGGGGAAAGGGGCATCATGGCGAGGTAAAATCCTGGGCTGTAGGGGCTTATGCGTCACCTTGACCGTCTGACCCTTTCCCAAAAGCTTGCAGGGTTTGGGACACATCGATCCCGGTGCCCTGCTTAAGCTGTTCTAAAAAGGCGGCCATTTTGGTGGCATTGGTGCCACCGCTGGCGTCGATGACGGTGATCTTGTCCACATTCACCTGGGGCACGGTATCTACCAGGTCAGACAGCAGAGACTCTAGCTTTTGGAACAGGAAAATTTCCCTGGCGTTGTCTCCGGCGGCTTGCCAGGTGACGGCTAGGGCTCGGAGCCCTTCGGCCCGGGCGCGACCGTCTTCAATGATGCTGGCGGCTTCCCCCTTAGCTTGGGCCTGGGCCTGTTGGCAGGCGGCGGCGGCGGGGGCAATCACATCGGCCTGAAGCTGCTGTTCTACCTGGTTGCGACGTTCCCGCTGGACGGCCAGTTCGGCTTCGGTGCGGGCCACCTCGGCGGCAATCTCGGCTTCGGCCTCAGAAATGGCGGCTTGGCGCTGGCTGAGGGCATTTTGTAGCCGTCGGTCGGCATCGGCGCGGGTGGTGGCAATTTTGGCCTCAATTTGGCGCAGGGAGGTGCGGCGCAGGTTTTCAGAGGCTTGCAGGGACGATTGGGCCTTGGCTTCGGCCTCGGCAATGCGTGCATCGCGCAGTAGGTCGGCCCGCTGTTTGCGGCCAATGGAGTTGAGGTAGCCCACGTCGTCGGAGATGTTTTGGATTTGCAGGTTGTCCAAAATCAGCCCCAGTTGGGCCAGGTCGTCGTCGGCTTCGTCCAGCAGGTTTTGCACAAAGGCCATTTTGTCTTCGTTCACCTGCTCTGGGGTGAGGCTAGCCAACACGCCGCGCAGGTTGCCCTCTAGGGTTTCGCGGGCGATTTTCTCGATTTCCTCTCGGCTCTTGCCCAGCAGCCGCTCAATGGCGTTGTGGATGGCGGGTTCTTCCCCGGCAATTTTGATGTTGGCCACCCCGTCCACGTTGAGAGGAATGCCGCCCTTAGAGTAGGCATTGGTCACCCGTAGTTCGATGATCATGTTGGTCAGTTCCATGCGGAACGTCTTTTCCAACAGGGGTTTGCGGATGCTGCTGCCGCCCTTCACCAAGCGATAGCCTACCCGCCGCCCATCGTTGACGGTGCGCCGATCTCCAGCAAAAATCAGCACCTCACTGGGCTGGCAAATGTAATACAGATTGCGAATCACGAGGATGAGGCTGCCTGTGGCCCCAAACATGACAACCAGTAAAGCGAAAATTAGGCCCATGAGTCTTCCTCCAGAGGGTTATGAGTTGTTGGTTATTGGTTATTGGGCATTGATTCGTAGGGTGACGCCGAGGCGAGGCTAGCGCCCTAGCGTCAGCCATGCCCGAAGGGCTATACGCGAAGCAATGCACCAAGCCATGCTTACGAATCTCCTATTGGTCGCCCGTTGGAGGTGGCATGTTTAGATCTGGCGTGGGTGGAACCGCTGGGGAGGGAGCGATCCGGGGCCGGGTCGGCGCTGGCGCAGAATCCGCGTTGCGGGTGAGGGGAATGCCCAAAATCGACTCGGACTGATGGAGGAACTGCTTCACCATTTCCGGGTAGGCGTTTAGCAGAGAGGCAATGGCCTTGCCGTCGCCGTTGTCGATGACATTCACATGGCCCAAGTGCAGCCGACCGGGGATTCGTCCCGCCTCCTGAAGCACCATTTCGAGCTGCTGCACCAAAAACAGTTCCGAAGCATCTACCCCGGTGTCTTGCCACACCCGCACCAGCAGTTCGCTGGCCTGGGCTGAGGCCTTGGCATTTTCCTCCAGGATGGCCGATGCGCCCCTGGCCTGAAACTCCTGGGCACGACGCTGGGCCTGGGCGGGCAACACCTTTTCCACCTCCAGTCGAGCCTGCTCTAGGTTGGCGCGAATGGCTTGCAGTTCCCGCTGGGCTCTGGCCTTGGCCTCTTCGGCGGCGGCCTGGGTGCGCTCTTCTTCAATGCGGGCCTGCTTTTCCACATCGGCGGTGATGCGGCGCAGTTCGTTTTCCTTCTCCTGAATGGCTGTTAAAGCCTGGGTTTTGGCTACCTCGGCCTCGCGGCTGCTGTCGGCTTCGATCTGTTCGGCCTCGGCTACGGCGTTCGATTCGGCAATTTCCGCATCCTTTACCACCGTGGCAATTTGTCGCCGCCCAATAGAATTCAGGTAGTCCACCTGATCCGCCACGCTTTGGATTTTCAGCGTATCCAGATGCAGACCCAGCTTCATCAGGTCGTTACGGACATCGCTGGCAATGCGCTCGGCAAACTGAAGTCGATCCTCGTTAAGCTGCTCCGGCGTCAGCGTGGCCACCACGCCGCGTAGGTTGCCCTCCAGGGTTTCGCGAGCCACGCGGGAAATTTCCTCTCGACCTCGGCCCAAAAAGCGCTCAATGGCGTTGCCCACCAGGGTTTCATCGCGGGCAATTTTGACGTTGGCAATGGCCTGAATATCCAGGGGCGTGCCCCCTTTGGAGTAGGCATTCGTGACCTCAATGGGCACGGGCATGGTGGTCAAATCCATCATCCGCACCGTTTCCAAAATGGGAATGCGAAAGGTTCGTCCGCCGTAGATTACCCGGTAGCCCACCACCTGCCCATCAACACGGCGGTACTTGCGGCCCGAAATAATCAAAATCTTGTTGGGGTCGCAGATCTGCACCAGGGCATTGACGCCCCAAATCGTGATCAGCGCCGCAAAAATCAAAAAGGCCATGGCCCCGCCGCCCAACGACTGTGCCACAACGGGCACTGCTGGCTCCGGTGGCAAGGTTTCCGCCGCCACGACCGTTTCTAATCGATTTACACTCTCTGCCATAACCAACCTCTCCTAGCGATCTCGTCATGTACGGGCGCACCGCTGTGCGCCCCAACCTTGGCCCACCCTTACGGGAAGCAAGCTACACCCCCAATCCCTCTCCCCACGGGAGAGGGGGGCCAATCCCGCTTCCCGACTCCCGCTTCCCGACTCCCTATGCCTCAACCTCCTCCGCTGAGGCCACCCACAGCTTGCCGTGCTCCATGCCGACGACAAGGACGGATTCACCCACGGCAAAGGCCCGTTCTTCCTGGGTGATGGCGAAATAGCTGACGGTGGAATCGCCCAGCACCAGCTTCACCTTGCCACGGCTGGCTTGGTCGAAGGGGATTTCGACTTGCCCCACCTGGCCGATGAGAGACTCTGGTTTCACCATGCTGCTAATGGGCTGACGGCTGAGGGCCCGCAGGACAGACGCCGCAACCCAGCCGCAGAAAATCCCCATACCCAGGGCAATGAAGGCCACCAGCCAGGGGGCAAGCTCGGGGGTGATCAGGGTAATCAGCAGCCCCGTCAGGCCGAAAAAACACAGGAAAAATGTCCAAAACCGCAGGCTCAGCAACGGTAGCCACCAGCGAGAACGCAGGGCCGTCAGGGTTTGGTCAATCTGAGTGCCTACGTCAATGTCGTCTACATCGGCAGGAACGGGGGTATCTAGGTCGAGGTCAAAGTCGGCGTCAATATCGACCCCATCGACCCCCCCAATGGCCGCCAGCAGTACAAAAATGCCCCCCACAATGAAGCACAGACCGTAAATCACCATGGCTAGCCACCATCCTCTTGGCAACGGATCCAGACCTTTCCTGAGCACTAATCCTCAGAATTCGGGAGCCTTGTTTGTCAGGGTACTCGCCCCCCTGCACCATACCGGGGTTTCTTCAGAAATTCATAGGAATCGTCATTGAATAAAACGTGCCGATGAAACGCACAGCCTGGGATGAGTAATGGCCCTGCGGGGCTTGATGCTTAAGACGGTCAACCCAGATAGGAACGCTAAGCCGGAGATAAGGGCGTTTATGAACAAGGTTGTTTACAAACCGTAACAGTTCGGTTAAGGTAGTGACATACATATCTCGCTACCCCTTGTGGGCAGCAAACCTTGTAAACCTGCACTCATTTTTAATCATGACCACAACCCTTCAACGGCAACAATCTGCCTCCCTGTGGGAGCAGTTCTGTCAGTGGGTCACCAGCACCGAAAACCGCCTGTACATTGGCTGGTTCGGCGTGCTGATGATCCCCACTCTCCTCGCTGCTACCGCCTGCTACGTCATCGCCTTCGTTGCGGCTCCCCCCGTGGACATCGACGGCATCCGTGAGCCCGTGGCTGGCTCTCTGATGTACGGCAACAACATCATCTCCGGTGCGGTTGTTCCTTCTTCCAACGCTATCGGTCTACACTTCTACCCCATCTGGGAAGCCGCTTCCCTGGATGAGTGGCTGTACAACGGTGGCCCCTACCAGTTGGTGATTTTCCACTTCCTCATTGGCGTCTTCTGCTACATGGGTCGTGAGTGGGAACTGAGCTACCGCCTGGGTATGCGTCCCTGGATCTGCGTGGCTTACTCCGCACCTGTGGCCGCTGCTACCGCTGTGTTCCTGATCTACCCCATCGGCCAAGGCTCCTTCTCTGACGGGATGCCCCTGGGGATTTCCGGGACCTTCAACTTCATGTTGGTGTTCCAAGCCGAACACAACATTCTGATGCACCCCTTCCACATGATGGGTGTGGCGGCAGTGTTCGGTGGCAGCTTGTTCTCCGCCATGCACGGTTCTCTGGTGACCTCTTCTCTGGTGCGTGAGACCACCGAGACCGAGTCTCAGAACTACGGTTACAAGTTTGGCCAAGAAGAAGAGACCTACAACATCGTTGCAGCCCACGGCTACTTCGGTCGTCTCATTTTCCAATACGCCAGCTTCAACAACAGCCGTTCTCTGCACTTCTTCCTGGGTGCCTGGCCTGTGATCGGCATCTGGTTCACCGCTCTGGGCATCAGCACCATGGCGTTCAACCTGAACGGGTTCAACTTCAACCAGTCCATCCTCGACTCTCAGGGTCGCGTGATTGGCACCTGGGCTGATGTGATCAACCGTGCCAACCTGGGTATGGAAGTGATGCACGAGCGCAATGCTCACAACTTCCCCCTCGACCTGGCTACCGCCGAGGCTCCTGAAATCATCGGCTAGTCTTGATTGACCAGTCTATGGGTCAGCTCGCGATAGTTGACTTGGAAAAAGCGCTCCCCTTTCGGGAGCGCTTTTTTGGTAACCAAAATCGACAGAAAATCTTGATAAAATAGTGGGTCTGTCAAAAAATTGTACTAACTTAAGCATTTCGGTTTAGGATTTCGATTGAAATTAGGGCTAGTGCATATCGCCTCAAAGGTAGGGCTGGCTAGCTCATCGGGATGCTTGGGCATCTATGGGACAGTCTCTGATAGCTTGGCCAAGTCGCAGTCACAGGGAGAGAAAGTCAAAACTATGGCGCTGATTGTACAGAAATATGGGGGCACATCCGTTGGCACCGTGGAGCGCATCCAAGCGGTGGCGCAGCGGGTAAAGGCCACCGTGGAGGCAGGCAATAGCGTGGTGGTGGTGGTTTCGGCCATGGGCAAAACCACCGATGGCCTAGTGAAGCTGGCCACCGAAATTACCGATCAGCCCAGCCGCCGCGAGATGGATATGCTGCTCTCCACCGGGGAACAGGTGTCTATTGCATTGCTTTCCATGGCGCTGCACAGTATCGGCCAAGACGCTATTTCCCTCACCGGGGCGCAGGTGGGCATTGTTACGGAAGCCGAGCATACCCGTGCCCGCATTCTGACCATCAACCCCGAACGGATGCAGCGCCACCTGGCCGAGGGCAAAGTGATTGTGGTGGCGGGGTTCCAGGGCATTAGCCAGTCTACCGACCTGGAAATTACGACCCTGGGACGAGGCGGGTCGGACACCTCCGCTGTGGCCCTAGCGGCGGCACTCCAGGCGGACAAGTGCGAAATTTACACCGACGTACCGGGGATTCTCACCACCGACCCGCGTCTGGTGCCCGAAGCTCAGTTGATGGACGAAATTACCAGCGACGAAATGCTGGAACTGGCCAGCCTGGGGGCCAAGGTGCTGCATCCCCGTGCTGTGGAAATTGCCCGCAACTACGGCGTTACCCTGGTGGTGCGCTCGAGCTGGACGGACGAACCGGGCACCCGTGTGATTTCGCCCCAGCCCCAGCCCCGCCCCCTGGAAGGATTGGAACTCGCCCATCCCGTCGATGGCGTGGAGTTTGACACCGACCAAGCCAAGGTCGCCCTGCTGCGAATTCCCGACCGTCCCGGCATTGCCGCCCGCCTGTTTGGGGAACTAGCCAGCCAAGACCTCAATGTAGACCTGATTATCCAGTCCATCCACGAGGGCAACACCAACGACATCGCCTTTACCATGGTGCGTGCCAACCTCAACCGGGCCGAAGCCGTGGCCGAAGCCATTGCCCCCGCCCTGCGCAGCAACCCCACCGACACTACCCAGGCCGAGGTGATGGTAGACACCAACATGGCCAAAATCAGCATCGCTGGGGCCGGGATGATTGGCCGTCCGGGGGTGGCCGCCAAAATGTTCTCCACCCTGGCCGAGGCGGGTATCAACATCCAACTCATTTCCACTTCGGAAGTTAAAGTAAGCTGCACCATCGACACCGCCGACTGTGATCGCGCCCTGGCTACCCTCTGCGAAGCCTTTGAGGTCACCTCCTCCCCCATGCCCCAGTCGGAAGAGCCAGCCCTGACCTCCACCCAAACCACCCCGGTGGTGCGCGGTGCCGCCCTCGACATCAAGCAGGCCCAGGTGGCGATTCGCCATGTGCCCGACCAGCCCGGTATGGCCGCCAAGATCTTCCAAATCTTGGCCAACAACGGCGTGAGTGTGGACATGATCATCCAGTCCCAGCGCTGCCGTTTAGTGAACGGCCAACCCACCCGCGACATCGCCTTCACCGTGGCCCAGGCCGACGCCCGCACCGCCAAGGAACTGATGGAGCAAGCCGCTTTTGAACTCGGCTTTGGGGAAGTGGTCGTCAACGAAGCCATCGCCAAGGTAAGCGTGGTCGGCATCGGCATGATCTACGCCCCCGGCGTAGCAGCTCAGATGTTCAAGGCGCTTTCCGAGCAGGGCATTAACTTACAGATGATTGCCACCTCGGAGATCAAAATTAGCTGTGTCGTGGATGAAGCGGAAGGGGTCAAAGCGCTTCAGGCCGTTCATAGCGCCTTTGGGCTGGCAGGTACTAAAGCCTTTGTCGTTCCCGCCTAGACCGCTGCCCCAGTCACCCCTAAGGTTCCCAGGCATGAGTGGATCTCCACCGTCCCGCGACCGCCTCAGCCTGATTCGATTTTTGCGGTTAGCGGTCGCTAACATTCTGTCGAATCTGATGGTGCCCCTTGCGGGCTTGATAGATACGGCGTTTTTAGGTCACTTAGACGCCATTCATCACCTTGGTGGCGTTGCCCTAGCCACGGTTATTTTCAACGTCGTCTATTGGAGTTTCGGATTTCTCCGTATGGGCACAGCGGGCACCACCGCTCAAACCAGGGGGCGCAGCAATGATACCGACCTCTGGTTAATCCTACTGCGCAATGGTGCAGTAGCCCTAGGCTGTGGATTGGCGATTTTGCTGTTCCAGGTGCCCATTCGCGAGGTTGGGTTTTCCCTGCTTCAGGCCGAGGCCGAGGTCAAGGCGGCGGGCTATGCCTTTTACAATGCCCGCATTTGGGATGCCCCTGCGGTGTTGATCAACCTGGTGCTGCTGGGCTGGTTTCTAGGTCGAGAACAGGGATCACGGGTGTTGCTCCTATCCCTTGTTGGCAACGGCAGTAACGTTGTGTTTAATAGCCTATTTATTGGCCATTGGGGATGGGCCAGCGCTGGGGCCGGATTCGGTACCGCTCTGAGTCAGTACGTCACGATGTTGTTGGGGCTAGTGCTGATCCTAGGAGAGGGTGGTCTCGCCAAGCTGCGCCAGGTGGCTCCCCAGGGGTGGAATAGTCAGGCCCTCAGGGGCATCTTCTCGCTGAACCGAGACATCCTGATTCGCACCTTTGCCCTAGTCATGAGCTTCGCTCTATTTACCAAAATCAGCGCTACCCTTGGTACCCAAACCCTCGCCGCCAATACCCTGCTGCTTCAGGTGGTAATGCTTTCCGCCTACTTCATCGACGGCATCGCCTTTGCCACCGAAAGCTTTGCCGGACGCTACTATGGCAGCGGCAACGGGGATCAACTGCGGCGCTTACTGTGGGCGGGCGGCAGTAGCAGTTTTGGATTAGGGTTAACCTTCGCCCTAGCCTTTAGCCTCTTTCCCCAGGCACTCTTTGGCCTATTAACCAGCCACAACGACGTCATCACTACTGTGGAAGCCTACGTTGGCTGGTTGATCCCCATTTTGGCTCTAGGTGGCATCGCCTATATGCTAGACGGCTATTTTTTGGGGCTCACGGCAGGAAAGGTGCTTCGCAATGCCACCCTCCTCGCCGCCGGGGTAGGCTTTTTCCCCCTCGCGCTTTTGGCCCAGTGGTTAGGCAGTTCCCACGGACTCTGGCTAGCCCTAGCCGGGTTGATGACGGGCCGAGCCCTCACTCTTCTCTGGATTGTACCGGGATCCCTAAAGCAACCTTAACAGCTAAAATTATCGCGGTTCCAACTTCTTCCACACCCATGGAATTTTCCCCTTAAGCTCTTCATGAAGCCCTACCACGCTATCCCCATTGAAGACTGCGGCGAACCCCTCGTGCCCATTTCGCCGGAAACCTTTATCCTCCTCGATCCCCATCCCTACCAACAACTGGGCGCACCCTACGGCAATCAGTCTCCCTATAAACTGCGGCTAGGGGTTCTAGAAGCATTGAAATCAGCCCAACAATGGCTCCAGGAACAACACCCCCAATGGCGCATTCAAATTTTCGATGCCTACCGCCCCATCGCTGTCCAGCAGTTTATGGTAAATCAGGCTTTTGAAGAATTACGGCAACAACGCTATCCCCAACCGACGGTTCTTAGCGAGGAACAGCGTCTAGATTTGATGGCTGACGTCATCCAATTTTGGGCTATCCCCAGCAACGCCCCCAATACCCCGCCTCCCCACAGCACCGGGGCCGCCGTCGATATCAGCCTGGTAGATATCGCAGGCAACCCTGTGCCCATGGGATCGCCCATTGACGAAATTTCCGACCGTTCCTGGCCTAATTACTTCGCAAACAACCCTGACCCAAATGCCCAGCGCTGTCACCACCACCGCCAGATGCTACATCAGGCCATGGCCACCGCTGGCTTTTGCCGTCACCCCCAGGAGTGGTGGCATTTTTCCCTAGGCGATCAACTGTGGGCATGGCTTCAGCGGGAAGCCTATCCCGATCAGTCCGCCATCGCCCGCTATGGTCGGGTGGAGAATGCTGTCTAACCTCCGTAGGCCCAGGTAAAGCACCACTGCAAGATCAGGTGGGCCGAGGCGCTGTCTTCCTCAGGATCTAAACAGCGCAGATGAACCGCCGTACCCTGGGTGAGTTCTGCCATGGCGGGAGCCCCCTGGGCCAAATCCTGATTTACTAGGTCGATCAGGGCAACAATGGTTTGATGGTTGGCCCAATCTCCCGCCTGGGTAGTTTCAATCACCGCATCCCCCGATAAGGTCAGCGGCAACGTAGGCAGCAACCGACCACTGCCCAGGTCAATGATCCAAGTTTTAGAGTCCGTGGCCAACTGCATTAGCGGTCGCAACGATAAAATTCCCTGCTGCCATCCTCGCCCAGGGGCTAGCACTTGAGCGGGTAATCCCCCCATCAACTGCATCACCCGATCCGAACTTTGGGCCAAATACCAACGAAACCGAGGCCATAGATCCGCCACCAAGACCGGAGATCGCACAAAAGTGTGCTTCAGCAGTGCCTTTGGCCCATCAATAGCCTGGGTAGCCCGGTAGGCCAAGGTGGTACAGGCCAATTCCCACTCCTCCTCCGTCGCGGTAGCCCCAAGTTGGGCCAGTTGGGGCAAGCCCTGCACCAGAACGTGCTGAGCATGACTATGGAGAAACCGCCGCACCCAGTCTTCATCCATAAACGTCAGCCAGTTTCCCAGAACCCCCTCCGTCGAAGGAATGGCCTCATCTATCAGGCTGTTGGCAAAGTCATCCAGGGTAAACGCCGTTGGGTCTGCCTTCATTTGGGGTGGAGGGACGGGTAGAGCCGACTTTGGAGATGAGGCTAGGGTCGTCCCACCCCCTTGCACACCCATATCAGCGATATACAAATGCAGGCGCAAGGTAGCTGTTTGCCAAGACTGAAACGGACAGAGTGACTCCACTGGAAGCCCTGTCGTTAAAACGTCGTAGAGCATCGGCTGGGTCTGGGCCACCGCCTCTATCACCCTCGCCGCCAACATCTCTAACGATATCCAATCCCCGTCCAGGTCGTGATCTAGCAAGGAAATTGCTGTGTCGGGTGAAAGCCATAGCGACGGCGAAGGATCCGCTTGGGTCACTAAATCTAGGGCATAGGTTTCCTGAGTAGTTGCCAAGGTGAGTACGGGAACCAGCCGCACCACGCTCACCGTCCCCGATTCTCCCGGTCGGCGCACCATCGCCCGTCCTCCCTCCACCAGATGCATCACCTCGTAGCCACTGCTGGCCAACATCCACAACAACCGAGGGATCAGAGAGGGAATCGGAAAAATGCTGGTTGGCGAAGGGCGATTCTGGCAGGTCTCCCAGCTATCCGGCGACAAACGCTCTAAAACAGTCCAAACCTCTTCACTAACGTAAGGAGCCAGTAGTTCGGGGGTGAGCGTCGTATCCGCTGGCCATCCCGCCGTCGGCGACCGCATCCGCATGATAATGGCAATGAGGTGATCTAGGGCCACCGCTAGATCCGTAGCCTTCGCCATCACCAACGGTTGCCCATCCACCATTGGCAATCGACAAATGGACTGCCGCAGAAGTGCAGCAGTTGCCCCCGCAGACCAAGCTCCAGGGGGGGGCCAAGGGGATAAAACAGGTATCGCCGTTGCAACCATCGCAGTCACCATCGCCCCAACCAAAAGGACTACTTCCTAGAGGATGCCTAGATAGCCCCCAAAAGGCGACAGCAACTTAGCAAATCTATGGGAAACACCATCCGCATCCTCACCAAGCCATGTAAGCCAACTGTCGAGCCGTGGTGCTAATCTTATCTGCATTGGCCACCAACTGACCGCAGGCATCCCAGGTGCCAGCCAAAAACGCTTGACGCACCCCCTCCGGCATTGCCACCGGAGCCACCTGATCGCCAACGTGAACCTCTAGACGATCCAGATCAAACGTCACCGCCACGGTAGGATCGTCGGTCAACACTCGCTGCACCTGGGTAACGACCTCAGTCGCCGCCGTCACGCAGGGAATCCCGATAGCCACGCAATTGCCAAAGAAGATCTCCGCAAAGCTTTCGCCTAAAATGCCGCGAATTCCCCAACGGGCGATGGCTTGGGGTGCGTGTTCCCGAGACGATCCGCAACCAAAATTACGATTCACCACCAAAATCGATGCCCCTTGATACTCTTCTTGATCAAAAGGATGCTGACCCGACAGGGCTAGGCGATCATCTGCAAAGACCTGTTCGCCTAGCCCGTCAAAGGTCACACATTTGAGAAACCGAGCCGGAATAATCCGATCCGTATCAATATCGTTCCCAACTAAAGGGATTCCAGTTCCGGCAATGTGCTGAATTTTCGACATCACTTTATCCTTACAAGTCTACTCTACATTTTCGGTGTTGCTGAATAACAGTATGATCTCGCGAAAATTTAAATGAGGCTTCAATACCTACAGAGCTCAATTCATACGTTTATCCAGCAACACCACATTTTCAGTGATCAAAGGTCATTAACCACTCGTTAACCGAGTCATTAATTGAGTCTCAAAGACCTCTTCAAAATAGTGCTTTTTATAGCCCAAATTCCACAATTCAGAGGCACAATCTTCCCCGGCATGGGATGGCACAACTTCTAAGTGAAGAATATGAGCCTCACTATCAAAATGACAGTGAATACTTTTCACTGCTCCAATACCGCGCCGATCTAGGGCAACCGCTACCCGTAGTAATGCACTCAGTTGATTCACCATTTGACGGTGATATCGAGTCGGCAAATTCCGAAAGTTCTCATGTTTTTTCTTAGGGCCGCTGCGGCGATGATAGCGGGCAATATTAGCAATCACTTCCAGTTCCGTTTCTGTATAACCCAACAGTTCTCCATGTCGAATGAGGTAATAGGAATGCTTATGATGAGCCGAGTGACTTATAAAGTGTCCACAGTTGTGGAGGATGGTCGCCGCCCAAAGTAATTCTTTTTCTGACGCCCCCCAGGTATGCAAACTACCATAGGTTTGTTCAAATAAATCCACCACAAACCGGGCTACTCGTTCAGCACGATTTAAATGAACCTTGTACTTATGGGCCGTCTTCAACACATTGCGCTGACGCACCGACTTTTGAAACTGCATTCGGTCTTCAATCAGACCGTGGGTGATCATCCAGTCCACCACCACCCCTTCCCGCAGCGCCCGCTCGCAAATGGTGATAGACTTCGCCCCCAGCAGCCCCATCGCTTCGTGGAGAATCACCGCCCCTGCCACAATAATCTCCGCCCGCCGAGGTGACATTTCCGGCATCGCCAGCCGTTCACTATAGCTGGCCCGCCGCAGTTCCTCCAGCAGCTGAGACAAATCCTCGTAGGTCATCTGATAGCCATTTAGCGGATCGGGCACCAATCCTAGACGCTTATAAGCGACCAATGCCGCCAAGCATTCAATCGTCCCCGACGTGCCAATCATGCGCACCGTTTCTGAATCGTCTAGCTTTGCCTTAAGTTCCTGCACAGGCAATTCCAACATCCCCCGCACGTAGGCTCTCAGGGCAATGAACTCCGAATCACTAATTGGATTGGTCTTCACAAATTGGGCTGTTAGCCGCACCGCCCCCACCTTCGTACTGCTCAAACAGCGGTGGGGTTCCCCTGTCCCTAAAATGAGCTCCGTAGAACCACCGCCAATGTCAATCACAGCGTGAGGCTGTCCGTGGAACTCCATCCCAGACAACACGCCTAAGTAAATTCGGCGAGCTTCTTCGGTGCCCGAAATCACATTGACCGTCAGCCCTACTTCTTGGTAAACCCGATCAATAAACTCGGCACCATTAGTGGCTTCACGTACCGCACTCGTAGCCACCGCAATCACATCTTCAGCCTGGAGACTGGCGGCAATGGCACAACAGCGCTTCAGGGCAAACACCGCCCGATCCATAGCTGCTGAAGTCAGAGTTTTGGTCGTCTCATCAAAATTGCCAAGCCGTACCGTTTCCTTTTCGCAGTCAATAATACTAAACGCAGGTAGATCTGGCTGAATCTTGACTACCACCATGTGAATGGAATTCGTGCCCACATCAATGGCGGCCAAGATACGATCCCCCTTAATTGCCTCTGGGGTAAAACTTGAAAAGGCCGTCATTTGCTTTTCAGAATCGCTCGTCAAGCCTGTCGTTGTCACCATCGCCGACCTCAACCGTTCTACTTAGATCTTACCTGTCCATCGTGTCGCCATTGGAGATAACCTACCCTTTTCTTCGCATTCTGCTAGAAGCGCTTTAAACAACCTCCAAAAGAGATTCCCCCTACCTTCACTTAAGAAAGTAGGGGGAACTCATTAATACCCTGGCATTGAGCTATTTTGACAAGGGGCAACCCCCTCACTATCTTCGCCGCAGATGCGTTTCACGTCTGAGTTCGGGATGGGTCAGAGTGGTTCCACACCGCTATAAACACCAGGAAAGA
>QLAH01000430.1_pt1 | contig 22451 bp, 18 predicted proteins | sample 4693081 | NCBI WGS metagenome assembly QLAH01 (sample SAMN09425401, study PRJNA476045) | Lake water metagenome, whole genome shotgun sequencing project.
CAATTAGTTAATCCTTTGTTGATTACAATTTCCCAATATTCAGTACCAGGAACGGTATATAATACATAAGCACCTGTATCTAAGGTAGTTCCACCCATGGTTACTTTATCGGAAAAATGTATTCTGGTTGCAGCATTAGCACCCGTTCTCCACAATTGATTTAAAGGAGCCAATTCTGAATTTTCTTTTAACATGGATCTTCCCTTAATATTCGGACGAGAATAAGTCAATTCAATTTTTCCCATTCCAAAATCTTGACTGATTTTTTGAGTGGTGCTAGGTTGTGGCATTCTAATTTGTGCAAATCCAATTACGCTGCATAATAGCGCGGCTGCAAGCAAAGTCTTTTTCATATTCAATAAATGTTTGAACGTCAAACTTAAGTTTTCCGTAACAAATGCAGCAATATTTTTAAGAATTTCGGCTAAATAGCGAATGATTTAACAATTTCATCATGATTTAATGAAGCCGCAAAGACTATTTAAATCCTGGATGATAGCGTTGTAAAGTATCTTTTAAAAAATGACTGTCTAAGTGGGTATATATTTCAGTAGTTGTAATACTTTCATGCCCTAACATTTCTTGTACAGCTCTTAAATCAGCACCCCCTTCTACCAAATGTGTGGCAAAAGAATGCCTAAATGTATGCGGTGAAATGGTTTTAGTGATTCCAGCTTTTAACGCAAGGTCTTTAATAATATAAAAAATCATCACCCTGCTTAATTTATTACCTCTTCTGTTCAAAAATAAAAAATCTTCAGCGCCCACTTGTATGGGTTGGTGCACCCTGATTTTTTCTTTATAAATTTTAATGAATTTTATGGCATCTGAGCCAATAGGTACTAACCTCTCTTTATCTCCCTTGCCAGTGACTCTTAAAAACCCTACATCTAAATAAAGCCCCGATATTTTCAAGTTAACTACTTCACTGACCCGTAATCCACAACTGTACATGGTTTCTAAAATGGCTTTATTCCTTCCGCCTTCTGGGCTGCTTAAATCTATCTGGTTAATGATTGATTCTATTTCATCAAAGTGTAGGGTGTCAGGTAGTTTTCTTTTGGATTTTGGCGCATCTAATAGAACGGAAGGGTCCGATACGCAAATCTGTTCTACAATACAATATTTAAAAAAACTGCGAATCCCAGAAATAATTCTTGCCTGTGAAGTAGCGGTCATACCTAATTCGCTCACCCATTTCACAAAGGCTTGAAGGTCTTCTAGTACAATTTCTGAAGGAGCTTTGGTTTGATTGATGGCTAATAAAAAAGAGGTAAGCATTTCAATATCATGCAGATAGGCTTCCACAGAGTTTTCACTTAAAGATTTCTCTAATTGCAAATAAGCCTTAAATCCTTTTTTATATGCATTCCACATGATTGATAAAGATAACAGCTATATGATTATATTCGCTTTTAGTCTATTTTAAAAGTACGGCAGTTTTATGCAAGTTAATCTTCGATCATTCAAACAAAAAGTTCATCATCATGCTAAAGGCATGAAAAAGTTTTTAGGTAAACTGGAGAAAAATCCCCCTAAGGGCCTTGATAAAATGGCCGAAAAAATTGATGCAGAAGTTTGGAAAGAAGTAGACTGTTTAAGCTGCGCCAATTGCTGCAAAACGATGAGCCCCACTTTTACAGCAAAAGATCTGAAAAGAATTGCAGCTCATGTAGAGATGTCTGTAGCGGAATTCAAAGAAAAGTGGCTCTATTTTGAAGAAGAAGATGGAGATTGGATGAACAAAAAGCAACCCTGTCAATTTTTGAATTTGACCACCAATATGTGTAGTATATATGAAGTGAGACCTGATGATTGTGCAGGGTTTCCTCACTTAAAGAAGAAGAAAATGGTTGAATATATTCATGTACATCAACAGAATATTAGTTATTGCCCAGCAACTTATAAAATGGTAGAAAAATTTCAGGATTTGTTGAAGCCGGCAGGTAAATAAAGATTTATGTATGGATTTGCTTATCGGCCTATAACTAGTTTTGCAATTCTACCACCACCACCAGCTAAATAAATCGCATTCCCTTTTTTAGCTTTTTGGACTACATGGAAACTTTGTTTCGAAATGTTTTCCCAATTAATACCGCCGTCATTTGAAATATCAACCCCTGAAGTGCCACAGGCTACCAAGGTTTTATTGGTTAAGTAAATGACACAAGATCGATATCCAAATGGTGGTGTTTGTGGTTGATTAAATTGAATATTCGGTTCTAATTGAACAGCTACAGCGTTGCCAGCTCTTAATGTATCTTTTGCAAAATCACCCCCTACAATGAATGCATTCTTGCCCGAGGGGCTAATGGCAATAGAATTTGCTCCTGTTGATTCCTTCCCTTGTATAATCGGTAATGGGTATTGGTCTCGTTGGTCCCTTGCATTGAGTAACCTTGAAACTTTACCTCCTGTAACCATTAGGGTACCGCTTTTAAAATAATTGTTGGATTCGCTTATTTGTAAATTGGTTCCACTGGATGCAAAAAAAGCTTCTCCTTCATTTAATTGAATTCCATCGATTGGATTGGTCTCCCATGTTTCACCCTCATTCATACTCATTGCAAAAAATGCTTTGCCATTTATTGGATCACCAATCACTTGAATCTTTTTGCCAACTGCATGCATTGCGTCTAAAAACATTCCTTTGGTGCTGTCTTCAAATACTTTATACCAATCTTTTCCCCCATTCACTGTTTTTAAAATGACTGCTGGTTCTGCAACTGCCATAATGATTGCTTTTTGATCATCGTATGCTTCTATATCTCTAAAATCTCTTTTTTCAAAACCTGGAACAAGAATCCAATTGAATGATTTACCACCATCTATTGATTTCCCTACCATGCCCCCACTGCCACTTACCCATACAATTTGATTAGAAACTACGCTCAATCCCCTAATACTTGTTTTTTTTCCTTCTGATAGCATTTGAATTACTTCGTTCGATTGACCAAATGCGATGCTGTAATTATTCAGAACCAACAAGAACAAAAAGATTTTTATATATGCTTTCATACATTCATTTTTGCGTAAACAAGAACAAGTTAAATCAATTCCGTTTTAACAGTATAATTAAATTAGTATATGATTCCATATTGGATGAGCCGAACGCAGTTGCTTTTAGGTGATGAACCTATTCAATCTTTAATGAATAAACATGTATTGGTAGTAGGTCTTGGAGGAGTAGGAGGAATTTGCGCAGAAATGATTGTGCGCTCAGGGGTCGGAAAAATTACCATAGTAGATGCAGATACAGTTGATTTAAGTAATGCCAATCGACAAATTCCAGCCTTACATTCCACTGCTGGTAAATTGAAGTCTGAAGTAATGGCTGAACGTCTAAAAGATATTAATCCTCAATTAGATATCATTGTTAAGTCAATTTATATTAAAGATGAAATTACCCAAGAATTATTGGATGAAGCCCCATATGATTATGCAGTAGATTGTATTGATACATTGTCTCCCAAAGTTTTTTTTATAAAGGGTTGCCTAGACCGAAAAATTCCTATTGTGAGTTCTTTAGGGGCTGGTGGTAAATTAGATCCTTCTCAAGTGGTTATTACTGATATCTCTAAAACCTATCAATGTAATTTGGCCAGCTATGTAAGAAAAAAGTTACATGGTTTGGGTATTTACAAGGGTTTAACAGTGGTTTTTAGTGCAGAAAGAGTAGATCAATCTAAAATTATTGAAACAGAAAAAGCATACCCTAAAAAGTCAATCATTGGTACCATGTCTTATATGCCTGCCATTTTTGGTTGTATGGTAGCAAGTGTAGTAATTAGAGGGTTATTGCAAAAAAATTAATAAAGCAAATATGGTTGTACCATTGCCCTCCATTCCTTCACGCTTGTTTCTTTGGTGCATTGATGAATAAATGAATGCATGGGTAAGTCAAATAGTTTTTCTGCATTCAATAGGCCAGAAAGTTTATCTAAATGTTGAATACCTCCTGGATTTACAAAGGTTTTATAGGGTGCCCATTTAAATTCATTTGGGTGTAATGCCTTAATGAGTTTGATCAATAATAGCCCAAAAAATACAGGTTTAAATTGATTGGGATCTTTTACTATAAAATGAACTCCATTACATTCTTCCCCTGCAAATTTGCTATGTTGCGGTATAAATTGAATTAGTCTGCAGGCTAATTCATCATCCATAAATAATTTTATCTGTTCAGCAAGTGCTGGGGCATTTAACCATGGAGCTCCTACCGCTTCAAATGAAAAATTAGTGGATCGGCCTTCTGATAAATTGGTGGCTTCTAAAAAACATAAACCAGGATACAATATGGTTGTAGAAGCAGTTTGGATGGCTGGAGAGGTTGGAACAAACGGAATACCCCAATCCACCTGAAACATGGCTCTTTCCCAATGTTGACATGCTATAATTTGAATAGGAGCATTTATTTTCCTTTCTGAATTATAGTATTGAGCCAATTCTCCTAAAGTACATCCATGTCTGATGGGCATAGGCCATCTTCCTATAAAGGATGAACAAGCATCATTCAGCCAAGGGCCCTCGCAAAGTTCAAAATTCCCGGAAATAGGATTGGGGCGATCTAATACCACCAATTTTATAGAATGAGTGGCCGAAGTTTCTAAAAGATAACTCAAAGTCCATAAATACGTGTAAAAACGAACCCCTACATCAGGTACATCAAATAGAAGTATATCAATATCTGCTAAGTCTTCTGCTGTTGGTGTTAATTTTTGACCATACAAACTAATAATGGGCAAATCAGTTAGCTCATCTATGCCATTTAACATGGGCGCTCCATCAGCGCCTGTTGCAGAAATTCCATGTTCGGGTGAAAATAGTTTGGTTAAATTAAATCCTGCTTTTTGTAATGCTAATCTGGACGGTGCCATTGATTTTGTAGTGGCTGCCTCATTAGTAATCATTCCAATGCGATGGTTTTTCCATGAAACTGAATCTGCTTGTAGCAATACGTCAACGCCAAATAATACCGACATGATAAAAATTTTAATTAACTGTTATCTTGCTTAAAATTCATTTCTTTCTTTAGTTCCTCCACCACATTAAAAATAATGGGGCATCTATCGTAGTGCATGAATGTCGTAAAAACCCTTCTTTTAAAATGAGGTAAATGCAATGCCGGAAATTCTTTACATCCCTCAAAACGATACTCGTATACCGTACACTTATTATCTTGTAAAAAATGACAGGGCATTTGGTTCATGATCATCATTCCATTGCTGCCTTTCTCTAAATATTTATGGTCAAAGCTTGGTCGATCCATTTTTAAATGGCTCGACAAATTATCAGCTTCCTCTTCATTTAAACATACCATTAAACTTTTACAACAATTTCCACAATCTGTACAAGAGATGGTTGGGCTAATTTGTGCGTCTAACTCTTTTACTTTGGCGTCTATGGCTTCGTCATTAAATTCCTTGATAAATGCGGCAAATTGGTCATTCTCTTCTTGGTGTTCAATAGCAAACGCTGCAATTTGTTGGAGGTCGGTTTGAGGTAAAAATGGGCTATTCATTCGGGTAAAGGTACTATTTGGCATATAAAATCCACCAAAAACAGCTATTTATCCACATATAATTGGCATTTGTAGAAAAGTAAAATTGGGCTGAGATTTGAGGGACTTAGATTTGCCGTAAGCAAAAAAGGATCTTAAATAGGAATTATGGCAGAAGACAAGAATTTGGTCAGGTACGATGAAGACTCTATCCGGTCATTAGACTGGAAAGAACATATTCGTTTGCGCCCAGGAATGTACATTGGAAAATTAGGAGATGGTTCAGCTGCAGACGATGGAATTTATGTGCTCATTAAAGAAGTTATTGATAACTGTATTGATGAATACACCATGGGTCACGGCAAGCAAGTTGAACTTACCATTGAAGGTAAAACAGTTACAGTAAGAGATTATGGCCGCGGTATACCATTGGGTAAAGTAATTGATGTAGTTAGTAAAATTAATACAGGTGCTAAATACGATAGCAAAGCCTTCCAAAAAAGTGTTGGTTTAAATGGAGTGGGAACCAAGGCGGTAAATGCGCTTAGTAGTCATTTTTTAGTTACCTCATTTAGAGAGGGTAAATGCAAAACAGCTGAGTTTGAAAAAGGGGAATTGGTGAAAGATCATAAAGAAGTAAAAACCGATGAGCCAAATGGTACTTTGGTGGTATTTACTCCGGATGACTCTGTGTTTAGAAATTTCCATTTTATACATGAGTACTTAGATAATCAGCTTTGGAATTACTGTTATTTAAATGCTGGCCTTGCCATGCATTTTAATGGGAAAAAGTATGTGAGTAAAAATGGGTTATTAGATTTATTACAGCGCAAAACAAATCCTGATGAATTAAGATATCCGATCATTCATTTAAAAGGAGACGATATTGAAATTGCCCTTTCTCATAACAATGACTACGGAGAAGATATATTTTCTTTTGTAAATGGTCAATACACCACCCAGGGCGGGACCCACCAGCAAGCATTTAGGGAAGCCTATGTAAAAGTGATTAGAGATTACTTTAAAAAGGATTATGATGCATCCGATATTAGAACCAGTATTGTTGCTGCTGTTTCTGTTCGGGTACAAGAGCCAGTTTTTGAGAGTCAAACCAAAACTAAGTTAGGGTCTCAAAATATTGCTGAAGGTGGGCAAAGTATGAAGTCTTTTGTTTTAGATTTTTTGGCAAAGCAACTAGATAATTTCTTACACCGAAATCCTGCCACGGCAGATGCTTTAAAAAAGCGGATTGAGCAAAACGAAAGAGAGCGCAAGGAGTTGGCGGGTATTAAAAAGTTAGCAAATGAAAGAGCCAAGAAAGCCAATTTGCACAATAAGAAATTACGTGATTGTAGAGTGCATTTGAACGATGAACTTCCTGCAAAAAATAAGGAAGCTTTTATTGCAACACAAAAAGATACAACCATTTTTATCACCGAAGGGGATAGTGCAAGTGGAAGTATTACCAAGAGCAGAAATGTAGATACGCAGGCTGTTTTTAGTTTAAGGGGTAAGCCATTAAATTCATTTGGGGAAACCAAAAAAGTGGTTTACCAAAACGAAGAGTTTAATTTGTTGCAACATGCTTTAAATATTGAAGATGGTTTAGAAGGTCTTCGCTATAATAATATTGTAATTGCTACGGATGCTGATGTAGATGGTATGCATATTCGATTATTATTAATGACGTTTTTCTTGCAATTCTTTCCAGACCTTGTTAAAAAAGGGCATGTATACATTTTAGAAACGCCTTTATTTAGGGTTAGGAATAAGCAAGAGACGATTTACTGTTACGACGAAACAGAGAAGCAAACTGCCACTAAAAAGCTGGGGAATAAGCCTGAAATCACCCGATTTAAAGGCTTGGGCGAAATTTCGCCAGAAGAATTTGGTCGATTTATTGGAAGGGATATTCGTTTGCAGCCAGTTATTCTTGAACAGGGAGACCATATACAAGAATTCCTTAGCTATTATATGGGAAAAAATACCATGGAGAGACAAGAATTTATAATTAACAACCTTCGGGTTGAACTTGATTTAATTGATTAAAAAAAAGAATAGATGATTCATATTGTTTTTGAAACTGCCAATGTTAAAGCTTTGCAGACTGCCATGGAAATGGACGAATTATTGCAGGGAGAAATATTGGAGATTAAAGATGACTTTGCTGTAGGACCAGTTGATAAAATTTACGAAACTGAGGGATACCAGCAACGCCGTGATTGGTGGAAAACAGTTCTTGCGTTTTCTCCATATGAAAACCAGTTAGATATTGTGGATGATAAATTAACCGTTCATCAATTAACCAATGCATTAACTCAAAACGAAGCAGAAGAAGCTTGGATATGGATGGGGCAAAATGCGCACGATGTTACTGGATATTATTGGCTAATGAGCCAGTTGTCTGCATTTGCAGGAAGGATTCAGGTTTTATATTTAAATAACCTTCCATTCTTTAATGAAAAAGGAAGTATTTTCTATCCCACCCATCTGCACGAAATTCAACCAAGAGAATTTTTAAAAGCGAAGAAGTTAGCAAGACCTATTACACTCAGTGAATTTGAATTGGATCCTGACGAATGGAAAAAAATAAGTGCTGAAAATGCGATGGTTCGTTTTTTAGAAGGAGGAAAAAAAATTTCAGGCAAAGACGTGAACTTTTTTGACAAGTCTATACTAGCGCATATAACAAAAGATGCCCAGAAATTAAGTAAAGTTATTTCATCAACCTTAAGTAAAATGCCCGTTCAAACTGGAGATGCATTTTTGGTTTGGCGACTAAGAGAATTGGCTAATCAAGGAGTATTAAACATCAATGGAGATCTTTCTAAGGGATGGAAAGATTTAATGGTACAATTGGCAATTGCATAAAGTAGAATTAAGTAAAAAGAATGGCTAAAGAGAATATTGATAGAAGGGTTTTTGAAAATGAAACCGGAGTTCAGGGGCAGTATAAAAACTGGTTTCTAGAGTATGCATCTTATGTAATACTTGAAAGGGCTGTGCCTGCACTAGAAGATGGCTTAAAGCCTGTACAAAGACGGATTCTTCATTCCATGAAAGAAATGGATGATGGAAGATTCAATAAAGTGGCTAATATAATTGGTCAAAGTATGCAATACCATCCACATGGTGATGCTAGTATTGGAGACGCTTTGGTGAATCTTGGGCAAAAGGATTTGTTAATTGAAACCCAAGGAAACTGGGGCGATGTTAGAACTGGGGATTCTGCTGCAGCATCTCGTTATATTGAAGCAAGATTGTCAAAGTTTGCACTTGAAGTAGCATTCAATGCAAAAACAACAGAATGGCAATTAAGCTACGATGGACGCAAAAATGAGCCAGTTAACTTACCCATGAAGTTTCCTTTGCTATTGGCACAAGGAGCGGATGGCATTGCGGTTGGTTTGTCAACCAAAATTTTACCTCATAATTTTTGTGAGCTCATTGATGCTTCTATTAAGTATTTAAGAGGCAAGAAATTTGAATTATACCCCGATTTTCAAACTGGGGGAATGATCGATATTTCTGGTTATAACGAGGGTAAAAGAGGCGGAAAGGTTAGAGTAAGGGCGCATGTTGAAGAATTAGACAAGAAGACCTTAGTGATTAGAGACGTGCCTTATGGTGTTACTACCACTCAGCTGATGGAGAGCATTACTAAAGCGAATGAACAGGGTAAAATTAAAATCAAAAAAGTAATTGATGTTACTGCTAAGGAAGTTGAAATTCATATTGACTTAGCAGCAGGTATTTCACCTGATATTACCATCGATGCATTGTATGCATTTACCGATTGCGAGGTAAGTATTTCTCCTAATGCTTGTGTTATCGAAAACCATAAACCTCGATTTATGGGTGTTCAGGAGTTATTGAAAAGCTCTGTTGATAACACGAAAAATTTATTGCAACGTGAATTAGAAATAAGACTCAGTGAACTAGAAGACAAATGGCATTATACTTCTTTAGAAAAAATATTCTTCGAAGAAAAGATATATAAAGAACTAGAGCAAAAACATGAAACCTGGGAGCACGTTATTGAAGCAATTGATAAAGGGTTCGCTCCATTTAAAAAGAAGTTGAAAAGAGCAATTGAGCGAGAAGATATTTTAAAGTTAACGGAGAAGCCTGTTAGAAGAATTTATCGTTTAGATATTAATGAGCTGAATCAACAAATTAAAGGCATAGAATCTGATATTCAAGAAGTGAACCATCATTTGGAACATTTGACTGATTATGCGGTTGCTTACTTCGATAATTTGTTGAAGAAATTTGGAAAAGGGCGGGAACGAAAAACCGAAATCAAAGAGTTTGATACAATTCAAGTAAAACAGGTTGCTATTGCCAATACCAAATTGTACATCAATCGAGCAGAAGGGTTTATTGGAACTGGACTTAAAAAGGATGAATTTTTATGTGAGTGTTCCGATTATGATGATATCATCGCATTTACTAAAGCGGGTATCATGAAAGTGGTTAAAGTGTCTGATAAAACTTTTATTGGTAAAGACATCATACATGCCGCCATATTTGAAAAGAATGATGAACGTACTACTTATAATATGATTTACTTAGATGGTAAATCGGGGGTTAGTTACGCGAAACGTTTTAATGTAACTGGTGTTACCAGAGAAAAAGAATACGATTTAACGAAAGGGTCAGATAAAAGCAAAGTACATTATTTAACTGCGAATCCAAATGGCGAAGCCGAAACCTTGAAGATTGTCTTAAGTCCTAATTGTACTGCTCGTATTAAAGAACTTGATTTTTATTTTGAAGAATTAGAAATCAAAGGAAGGGGGAGTATGGGTAATCAGGTTACTAAGTATCCAATTAAAACGGTAAAATTAAAAGAGGCTGGCAAGAGTACATTAGCAGGTAGAAAACTTTGGTTTGATGATAAATTTGGAAGGTTAAATACAGAAGAGAAAGGCCAATATCTGGGTATGTTTGAGGATGAAAAAATCATTGTAATTTATCATGATGGTTCTTACGAGCTAACTGATACAGAAATTACACAGCGATTTGAACCAGAGAAAATAGCATTGGTTGAGCAATTTAATCCTGCAAAAACCATTACTGCAGTTTATCTAGATGCAGATAAAGGACAATACAATATCAAGAGGTTTAAAATTGAAACGACTACTTTAAAAACACAGTTTGGTTTTATAAAAGAAGGCAAGGAAAATCGATTAGAAGCTGTTACAACTGAACAAGAACCAATTTTAGTGGTACAAACCGGCAAGGGGCAACAAATCAGAAAAGCTAAGTTTAAAGTGGCCAATATGGTAGAGGTAATGGGATGGAAAGCGGTTGGGGCAAAATTGACCGATTTTAATAAGAGTATTGAAATGGAATGGGAAGTAAGACCACCTGCTGATACTGCACAAACAGAATTATTCTAAATTTGAATTATGGAACCAGTTAAAGTGGGGCAATACAATACATTGCGAGTAAATAGAAAAGTAGAGTTTGGATTTTATCTTGAAGATGGAGGAGAAGGGATTCTTTTGCCCAAAAGGTTCGCACCCGATCAACTGAAAATTGACGACGAAATTGAAGTATTTGTATACCACGATTCAGATAATCGATTAATTGCAACTACCCAAAAACCTAAAGCTACAGTAGGAGAAATTGCCAAAATGAAAGTAGTTTCTGTAACAAAGCAAGGTGCGTTTTTAGATTGGGGGCTTATGAAAGATTTATTTGTTCCGGCTTCTAAGCAGGTATCTGGTATGAGGCTTGGTGGTGAATATTTAGTGATGCTTTATATAGATGAAATGACCGGTCGTGTAGCTGCTACTGAAAAAGTAGAGAATCTGATGCGAAATGAGGAGTTATCGGTTAAAGAAATGGAGCAGGTAGACTTATTGGTTTATCGTACCTCAGAGTTAGGGTATGTTATGATCATCAATAACAAACATATCGGCATTTTACATGGGAATGAAGTGTTTCAACCTCTTGAAATTGGTGATAAGGTACAAGGCTTTATCAAAAAGATTAGGCCCGATAATAAAATCGATTTGGTATTAGGTAAACCAGGCTATGCAAAAGTAGAAGATGAAACTGCTAAAATTCTGAGGCTATTACAAGAGAATAATGGCTATCTCCCGTACAACGACAAGTCTGATCCCACCGATATCTATTCTTTTTTTGGAATGAGCAAGAAAGCTTTTAAAATGACTACGGGGAATTTATATAAGCAGAAGAAAATTGCATTCACCCAAACCGGAATTCAATTAATTGAACAATAATTTAACTAACGCATGTTAGTTAAATTATTAACTTTGCGCTTCAAAATCATTTACTATGTCTACTAAAGTTGTTTACATTGTTTCTGCTGTTAGAACTCCAATAGGAAGTTTTGGAGGTAGTTTGAAAGATTTTTCTGCCACACAATTAGGTGCTGTTGCAATTAAAGGTGCTATCGCAAAAGCAGGAATAGATGGTGCTCTAGTAAATGAAGTGTTGATGGGTTGTGTAATACAAGCCAATACCGGTCAGGCTCCTGCAAGACAAGCGGCAAAATTTGCTGGCCTTCCAGATTCTGTAATTGCTACTACTGTAAATAAAGTTTGTGCGAGTGGAATGAAGGCTATAGCGCAAGGTGCACAAGCTATTTTATTAGGAGATGCAGATATTGTTGTTGCAGGTGGAATGGAAAGCATGAGCAATGTTCCTTATTATAGCCCGAATATGCGTTGGGGTAATAAATATGGAAATGTTTCATTAGTAGATGGATTGGCAAAAGATGGTTTAACAGATGTGTATCATAATTATGCTATGGGTAATTCTGCAGAATTATGTGCAAAAGAATGTAATATTTCTAGAGCAGATCAAGATGCTTTTGCCATTGAAAGTTATCAAAGAAGTCAATTAGCTTGGAATAATGGCTGGTTTAATGAAGAGATAGTACCTGTTGAAATACCACAAAGAAAGGGAGACCCGATTCTTTTTTCTAAAGATGAAGAACCATTTAATGTTAAGTTCGATAAAATTCCAGAATTAAAATCTGCATTCATTAAAGACGGTACTGTTACAGCTGCTAATGCAAGTACCATGAATGATGGCGCAGCAGCAGTGGTTTTAATGAGTGAGGAAAAAGCAGAAGAGTTAGGTGTTAAACCATTGGCAATTATAAAGTCTTATGCAGATGCGGAGCAGGCTCCAGAATGGTTTACAACCACTCCATCTTTAGCCATTCCTAAAGCAGTAGCAAAAGCTGGCTTATCTATGGACAACATTGACTTTGTTGAGTTAAATGAAGCATTCTCTGTAGTGGGAATTGCTAATACCCAAAAGTTAGGCTTAAGCCCTGCAAAAGTAAATGCACATGGTGGCGCAGTCTCTATCGGCCATCCTTTAGGTTGCAGCGGTGCTAGAATAATTGTTACACTTATCAATGTATTGAAGCAACAAGGCGGCAAAATTGGTGCTGCAGGCATTTGTAATGGGGGTGGAGGAGCTAGTGCAATGGTTATTGAACTAGCCTAGTAATTACTTATTCCTACTCTTTGTTGGATATATTCTTGATTGATGGCAGCTTTTAACATGGCCATTGCTAGGTCCCCTGCATTTATTCTAAAGTGGTTGGGGTCTGGTGCATAGTTAATGCTAGTAATATAAATACCTGTTTCATCTTTATCATGAATATCTGCAGGGCAAAAAAAGCTCCAGTCTAAATTGCTTTCCAGCAATAATTCAAATGCTTTTAAATGTTCCATGCCTACGGCTAAATATTCTTCGGGATAGTCATCTGCATGAAGCAATAAAGTATTGTCTTCAGCATTCAATACGCCCATTCCTCCTAATGCAATAATCCGTTTCTTTCCTTTTTTCTGCATTTGTGCAATGATTTGTTTCATGCCCAAGCTTCTGGTTTTATCTGAACCGTCAGACGACCCGCCTAATACAGAAAAAATCACATCTGCCTTGTCAATTGCTTTGGCAACATCTTTTTCATCAAAAAGGTAACCTTTTTGTGCGGTTAGGTTTTCATTCAAATTGTCTTGATCAATTAATGATTCAACATTTCTTCCAAAGGCAGTTACCTGAAAACCATTGTTTAAAGCTTGTTGAACAATTCTTTTGCCCACTTGACCAGTTGCACCAAACACGGTTATATGCATAAAAACAGATTTGTTTGAAAATTATGCTACTTGATCGGTTATCTCACCCATATTGATTCCTTGATGACTTTCATCATAAATGCACTCGCCATTTTTAATCACAAGAATCTGCGGAGATTCGTGGTATACATTAAATTTATCTGCAATTGCGTTAGAAATATCCCGATGCTTGATTAAATCTAGATAATAGAAATCAGTATTCGTTGGGGCTTCTTCTCTTTCGAGTCTATTTAATGCCATTGAGCTAATACTACAACGGGTACTATGTTTAAAAATTACTTGAGGCGTATCAAAAGAAGTTTTAGTGATACTATCTAGTTGAGCAATATCTGTTAAAGAAATCCAATTCATGCAAATATATTTTTTGCAAAATTAAATCTTTTACAGCTTATCCTCTGAAATATCGCGGGTTGGTAGTTGGGCAACCTTTCCCCTTAACCGATGCACAAGAACTCATAAGAATACTCGTAAAACCGGCAAGTAAAATGATGAAGCAAATCTTTTTCATACGTTGGGCTTTGTGTTGGAAGCTGTATTTTGCAGTGAAACAAAGATATTGATTCAGTTCAATATGCAGCCTGTAAATGCTATTGATATTGTTAAAAATATAAAATTCTATAAATATAAACGTATGAAGGTTCATTTTATTTCAATCGGAGGGAGTGTAATGCATCAATTGGCCATCGCATTAAGTAAAAAAGGCTACCAGGTTACTGGGACAGATGATGAGATATTTGAACCTGCTTTAAGTAATTTAAAAGATGCAGGGTTATTGCCTGAAAAAATAGGATGGGATGATAACAAAATTCAACCCGATTTAGATGCTGTAATATTGGGTATGCATGCGCGCTTAGAAAATCCTGAGCTATTGAAAGCCAAAGGATTAGGATTAAATATTTATTCATTTCCTGAATACATCTACAAAGAATCATTACATAAAAAGCGAGTAGTAGTAGGGGGGAGCCATGGTAAAACCACTACGACCAGTATGATCATGCATGTGCTTAAAAAGCAACAATTGGCTTTCGATTATTTGGTGGGAGCAAAACTGTCTGGCTTTGAACAGTCTGTAAATATAACGGATGCACCAGTTATTGTATGCGAGGGAGACGAGTACCCCGCTAGTGCAATAGAGAAAAAACCCAAATTTCATTTTTTATATCCTCATATAGCCATTCTAACAGGGATCGCTTGGGATCATATTAATGTGTTTCCCACTTTTGATTTCTATTTAGAACAATTCACCATTTTTATCAATCGAATAGAGAAAGGTGGATTGTTAATTTACAATGATTCAGATCAAGTTTTAGTAGAAGTAGTTGCTAAATGCAAACGAGAAGATATACAATATCAACCCTATCATGTTCCTTTATTTAATATTGATAATGGTATTACCACTGTTCAGATAGGCGATTATACAGGAACATTAAGTGTATTTGGAAACCACAATCTAATGAACTGTTTAGCTGCTTATTATGCTTGTGCAGCATTAGGTGTTACAACTCAAGATTTTTTAAATTCAATGAAAGACTTTACTGGTGCTGCTAAAAGATTAGAGCTATTAGAATCAAATGATTCAATGTGTATCTATCGAGATTTCGCACACGCACCAAGTAAAGTAAAAGCAACTGTTCAAGCTGTTAAACAGCAATTCCCCAAAAGAAAATTGTATGGAATACTTGAATTACACACTTATAGCAGTTTGAATGTCAACTTTATGAATGAATACAAAGGGGCATTGAATGAATTGGATGAAAGTGTGGTGTTTTATTCGAAACATGCATTGGAAATCAAGCAAATGCCTGATTTGCCTACAGAAAAAGTAGTAGAGGGCTTTGATAAACCAGGGCTAATTGTTATGAATGATAAAGCAGCATTAGAAAAATGGCTATTAACTATACCGAATCATGATGTAAATATTCTATTCATGAGTAGTGGTAATTATGATGGATTAAACATAAATTCGTTGGCTAAAGACATCATATATAATCATCCTGAAGGATAACAATGAAATTAAATTTAACCAGACCCATCGCATTTATTGATCTTGAAACTACAGGTGTTAATATCAGTAACGACAGAATTGTTGAAATAGCTATTGTAAAAATCTTGCCAGATGGTACAAGGCAAGTGAAGCGAAAGTTGATTAACCCGCTAATCCCTATTCCTGCTGGTGCGTCTGATGTTCATGGTATTACTGACGAGATGGTTAAAGACGCACCAAGTTTTAAGCAAGTTGCCAATGAAATAAAACAATTCATGGATAATTGTGATATGGGAGGATACAATAGTAATCGTTTTGATGTGCCCATGTTAATTGAAGAGTTTTTAAGAGCAGGTGTTTCATTTTCTGTAGATGGAAGAAAGTTAGTAGATGTGCAGAAGGTATTTCATATGATGGAACAAAGAACTCTAGGTGCAGCGTATAAATTTTATTGTAATAAAGTGTTAGATGGAGCCCATAGCGCAGAAGTAGACGCAACCGCTACTTGGGAAGTACTAGAAGCACAAATTGAACGTTACCCTCAAATTGGTGATACAGTAGAAAGCATTGTTAAATTTACAGGAGAAGACGATATTGTAGACTTTGCCAGAAGATTTGTGAAAGAAAATGGCGTTGAGGTCTTTAATTTTGGTAAACATAAAGGAAAGACAGTTACACAGGTATTAAAAGAAGAGCCGCAGTATTATGATTGGATGATGAAGGGTGATTTTGCTATGAATACCAAACAAAAGCTTACTGAAATTTTAAATCGAACTTTACTGAAGAAATAGCATTGGAAAAAATTGTAATCATACCCACTTTTAATGAGAAGGATAATATCGCTTCCATTATTCAAGCAGTTTTTTCCTTGAATCAGGGTTACCATGTTTTAGTTATCGATGATGGGTCTCCCGATGGTACTGCAGAAATTGTAAAGCAACTCATTCAATTGCACCCCAGCCAATTATTTCTAGAAGAACGAAGGGGTAAGCTAGGGCTAGGTACAGCCTATATTCATGGATTTAAATGGTGTTTAAATAGAGCCTATCAATTTATTTTTGAAATGGATGCTGATTTTTCTCATGATCCAAAAGATTTAGAAAGATTGTATTTCTCTTGTAAAAATGATGGAGCACAAGTAGCAGTAGGAAGTAGGTATGTAAAAGGAGGGCAAACAGAAAATTGGCCTTGGGATAGGCAATTGTATTCTAGAGGAGGAGCACTGTATACCAAAATGCTTACTTGGATGCCAGTACAAGATCCTACTGCAGGATTTGTTTGTTATAAGAGAGAAGTATTAGAAGCTATTAATTTTGATATGATATCTTTTGTTGGATATGCTTTTCAAATTGAAATGAAATTTGCTGCTTGGAAACTTGGTTTTATTATAAAAGAAGTGCCCATCATTTTTAAAGACCGAAAAATTGGCGTCAGTAAAATGAATAAAGGCATTATTAAGGAAGGTGTTTTGGGGGTTATTAGTATTCAATGGCAGAGCATGTTTAAAAATTATCGCAAAAGGGTTAAAGCAACTTAAATTCTATTTTGAAACAAGCACTCATCAAATTACATATCTCCGTTTTTTTAGCAGGATTTACCGGCATATTAGGGGTGTTGATTAGTTTGAATGAAATGAGTTTGGTATGGTATAGAATCATGATTACTGTAGTAAGTTTATCGGTATTATTCAAAATAACGGGTAAGTCTTCAAAAATTCCTAAAGCTACTGTAATACGATTTTTATTAATAGGCTGCTTAATTGCTTTGCATTGGGTGGCATTTTATGGGAGTATTAAATTATCAAATGTATCAATTGGATTGGTCTGTTTTTCTGCAACAGGATTGTTTACTGCATTGTTAGAACCCTTATTGGTTACTAAAAAAATTCAATGGGCCGAAGTTGGTTTAGGTTTAATCAGTTTGTTAGGGATTTATTTCATTTTTCATTTTGATCAACGATACCAAACCGGAATTATCGTTGGAATTGTTTCTGCATTTTTAGCCGCATTATTTTCAGTGCTGAACAAAAAGCAAGTAGATAATACGGAACCCCTGGTGATTATGTTGTACGAACTTACCGGAGGCTTACTGGTCCTCACTTTGTTGATGCCAATTTATGGATATTTTTTTCCTGAAATGAGCTTGATTCCTACTTTATCAGACTGGGGCTGGTTATTGATTTTAAGTTGGCTTTGCACTATTGTTGCCATGCAATTGATGCTAGATTCTTTAAAAAAAGTATCTGCATTTACCCAAAATCTAAGTTTAAATTTAGAGCCAGTTTATGCCATTATCATGGCATTTATTTTATTTGATGAAAATAAGCACCTATCTAATAGCTTTTATTATGGTGTTTCATTAATTATTGTATCAGTTGTATTACAAATGATCAGAGTGATATATAAGCAAAAGGCTAGAATTCAATAATGAATCCTATCGTTGGCGTAACATTTGCATCATTATTACTTAACAAAAATGGTATGGCATTGCTTCCATTCGTTTGAATGGGTTGTCCATCTGTTGTAAGAAAGCCTGTGTTGTTTGCATTTCTTTGAAAAGTATAGGATGCTTGTGCGGGGCTTTTAGCTAGATACCAATTGGTAATATCTAAAAATAAATTTAAAGTGAATCTTTTGTAAAACCATTTTTTGTCTATTCTAATATCACTACTATTGAATGAGTTTAATCGTTGAGTATTGATATTATTATAATCAGGAATTCCGGTACCTAAAGTTAAATAGTTTTGTCTGCTAGCAATCAAATCAAATGGCGTATAAGGCACACCTCCCTGGTATCTGAACTTAAGACCAATTTCCCAGTTGCGTTTCAGTTTATAGCCAAGCACTGCGCTCAATAAGTGTCTATTATCCCATGAACTTGGGGCATAAGAATTATTTGCATTGGTATATTTACTAACAAACCAAGTATAACTCAGAACTCCATAAAAGCGATTGGTCAATTTTTGCTGTGCAAAGAATTCAAATCCATACGCTTTGCCTTTCCCAGTAGTACTAACTGCTTCATTACCTAGTACGTTGAAATCTGCACCCTGATTAGATAAACTTATGCCATTCCTAACACTGATAGGGACATTACTGTATTGTTTGTAAAAACCCTCAAAGGTAAATCTTGTAGAAGAGGATGGTAAATATTCAAATCCTGCTACATAATGGGTACTCTGGGTATAATCGGTATTTTTATTAACCAATTCATTATTGTTGTTTCTATATCCTAAAGCAGTATAGGGAAGCATTTTAAAATAAGTTCCTACCGATGCATTAAAAGTGACTTTATCTGTGATTACATAACTCGCGGCAATTCTTGGTGATAAAGTTTTCAAAGGATTCATGCCCGTTTTTGTAAATGTATTTTGATCAAATCTAATGCCTGCACTAAGCCCTAATTTGTTATCTAAAAATCGTTTACCCAATTGCGTAAATGCACCCATTCTAGCAAATTGAATATTACTATTGAAACTATTGCTGACTGCGGGTTGAATAATATTATTGTTATTGTCTACAATTGCATTACTGATTAACTGATTAGTGTTATTAGAAAAAGATACCAGTTGAGCAACCAATCCATAACTTAATTTAAACCCATTGAAGTTTTGATTAACGTCAAATCTTAACTTGTTTTCTACCTCTGATGAATTTAATGCGAGTGTTTTATTGCCTCTAATTGGGCCAAGATTATTCTCATATTTTTCTAATTGATTATTGAAGGCGTTTCTACTTAGCGCTAAATTCCAATAGCCATTATTTAATTGATGTTTTATAGAGGCCCCAATAGTATAATTCCATTGTTGAATAGATGGATTACTATTTAAGACATATAATTTTTCAGGAGTAGCTTCTCTTGGCGCAGCAAAATTAAATTCATCAATCGCCCCAACGCCCAATAAGGTTAAGGTTGTTTTCTTACTTAGCTGATGAGAAATTTTATATTGGAAATCCCAATAATTCGGCCGAATGGGTAAATCAATGGCTTTAAATAATAGTTGTAAATAACTTCTTCTTGCCGATGCTAGGAAAGTTGTTTTACCAGATTTTCCGATAGGGCCATCAAAAGTGGTGGCCAATTCTGTTCCACTCAAACGAATATTACCCTGAACACGGTTGCTATTTCCTCTTTTCTGCTTAAACTCAAAAACAGATGAAAGTGTATTGTCAAATCTTGCATCAAATGCGGAAGACGATAATTTCACTTCTTCAATAAAGCTTACGTTTAAAATTCCAGTTGGGCCTCCTGCACTTCCTTGAGTTGCAAAGTGGTTGATTACAGGTATTTCTATGCCATCTAAGTAAAACACATTTTCATTTGGAGCCCCGCCTCTAATAATAATATCGTTTCTAAATCCAGCACTACTAGACGAGCCACCTACACCAGGTAATGCTTGAATTACCCTTGATATGTCAAAATTTCCTCCTGGGTTGGCTTTAATTTCTTCGCTCGTTAATCTTTGAACACTTAAAGGCGTTTCTAAAGTAGCAGCTTTAGCCGATTTATTTCTATTGGTGCTATTCACAGTTACTGAGGCTAATTCTTGAACAGAAGATTCTAATTCAATTACCATTGTATTTTCGTTTCCACTGGCAATGGTTACATTGAATTTAGATTGAGTTGTATATCCTAATGCACTGAAAATGAAGGTATAATATCCTGATTTAATTTGGGTAAATTGAAACCTACCTGCACTATCTGTTACCACTGATTTGTCTAATTGTACCAGCTTTACGACTGCGCCTTGTACAGGTTTTTGTAATTGTTTATCTAAAATTATTCCAGAGTATATGCCTGTGTTTTGAGCGTTTAATTGCAAAAAAGAATAAAGGGTAACCAATAAAAAAAGAAAACGTTTCATAATTCATCCATTTATCAAATACCTATCATCAACAATAGGTTTTGGCTATTGTTTAATTATCTTCGGAATATTCAAAAATAATATGAACATGAGAATCACCCCATTTATTGTTTTGTTGTTATTAAGCATTTCTAGCTATGGTCAAAAAAAACCTTTAGACCATAGTGTTTATGACGGATGGCAAAATATTTCAGAACGTTTAATTAGCGATGATGGAAAATATATTGCTTTTACTGTTTCACCTCAAGAAGGTGACGGTCATTTGTACATCAAGAAGAAAGATGGTTCGAATGTTGCTGAGATTGCAAGAGGGTACAATGCTAATATAACCGACAATAGTCGTTTTTTAATTTGTAGAATTAAACCCTTTTTTAAAGATACTAGGGAAGCTAAAATTAAAAAGAAGCGTCCAGAAGAAATGCCAAAAGATTCTTTGGCAGTGGTAGATTTAAACTCAGGAAAAATCACTAAAGTGGCACAAGTGAAAAGCTTTAAAATTGCAGATGAACAAGCAAATTTTTTAGCCTATCACTTAGAGAAAAAGCCAGCCACTCCTGCTCCAAGAACAGGTCAAACTGATAGCACTGTAAAATCAACTGCGCCCGTTGCTCCCCCAACACCAAGAACTGCTGCAGAACCTTTTGAGGAAGGTACTGATTTAGTGGTTCATCATTTATTAACTGGGGATACCGTTGTATATAATTTGGTTAGTGAATACTTCTTCAATAAAAAAGGGAATATTTTATTGCTTGAAACTACCAAAAAAACAGGCGATGCCAAAGTAAAACCTCAGGTAATAAAAGTTGACTTACTCAATAAAAAATCAGCTGTTGTGTTAACTGGTTTTAATGATGCCAAAGGGTATAGAATGGATGAAGTGGGTAACCAGTTGGCATTTATAGCAGAAAGAGACAGTAGTGCCAAATCGTTACAAAAATTCTACAAGCTTTTTTATCATAAAAATGGAGCGGATAGCGCAGTTTTATTAGTGCAAAAAAATACGAGTGGAATGCCTGATAATTACACTTTAAGTGAGAATGCGCAAGCAATCAACTTTAGTAAATCGGGAAGTCGTTTGTTTTTTGGTACTGCTCCAATATTACCTGTAAAAGATACGCTTACCCCTGATTTTGAAAGAGTAAGTGTAGATGTATGGCATTATAAGGACGATTATTTACAACCCTTACAGTTGCGTAATTTACAGCAAGAATTAAATAAGGCTTATTTGGCCAGGTTCGATTTTGATAGAGGTTCAGTAGTTCAAATTGGTAGCCCTGCTTTTAGAAATATCATTCAAACCAATGAAGGTGATGGGGCTGTTTTTTATGGTGTTGCCGACGAGGGAAAAAGAATTGCTTCTCAGTGGCAGGGTGCTTCATTTTCAGATATATATGCAATCAATCCTTTAACTGGGAGTAAACAGCTTATTTTGGCCAATATAAAAGGGAATACTTACCCTTCTTCTACTGGAAAATTCTTGGTTGTTTATGATGAGGTAAAAAAGAAGTACAGTGCCTACAACAGCGAATCCCAAAAAATGGCTTCCATTGCTGCTGATATTAAAATGCCTTTATATGATGTTGAAAATGACGTTCCTGATGATCCAAATGCGTACGGTTTAGCTGGTTGGATCGAAAATGATGAATCATTATTGATTTATGATCAGTTTGATATTTGGCAAATTGATCCTTTGGGAATTAAATCTTCCATCAGTATTACTGGTGGTTTAGGAAGAAAAAATAATCTTGTTTTAAGAAATATCTCTTTAGATAGAGAAGCTCGATTTATTAAAAAAGATCAGACTTTGTTATTCAATGTATTCAACCAAAAAAATAAAGGCAGTGGGTTGAAAACGCATGTAATGGGAACGCTATTTGAAATAAATGCTTCAAATGCAACTCTACCCACGAGAATCTCTGCTGTGTCTAAAGCAAAAGATGCTGCAGTCATTAGTTTTGGAACGGAGACTTTTCA